>JAABUV010003495.1_pt1 | contig 19996 bp, 19 predicted proteins | sample 5559971 | NCBI WGS metagenome assembly JAABUV01 (sample SAMN10711881, study PRJNA513362) | rock metagenome | isolation source: Antarctica rocks | place: Antarctica: Victoria Land, Knobhead nord | collected 2015-12-19
TGGCCAAACCGGCCGCCGGTCAGCCTCAGCTTTTCACTGTAATGGGCAGTTCAGCCAAAATGGCGCCGGGACAACGCCTCCCACCACCCCTCACCAGCCGAAATGGCGGCTGGTGTCACGACTGTTGATGCTGGTGGCGAAGTCGCTGGCTCCACTGCCTTATCCATTCATAGCTTGTCCAACAGGCTGAAAACCCCTGCGAGGATGGATCTGTCGAGCTGCCTGCTGCCTGAACAAAGAGGCAACTCCGACTTCGCCACCAGCATCACTGTTGGGAACGGGCCATACACCAAAGCTCAAGCGGGCTGGGTATTTCAGCTGTTTCGCGAGGGAGGCGGTGCAAGACCGGAATGACGTCAAACAAGTGATTTCCGACATCTGCCTCTGGTTGTACCAACGCGACCACACTAGGACGATTTTCTATACGGCAAACCCTGTCGGAATGAGAAACTGACGGAAACCACGGTTGGAGAGTTTTCCGGCTGACGACTTGTTCCTGTCTTGTCTGAAGGCATTTTCGTTAGTTCCGGCCCTTACAGATACCGGACGTTGAATGTGATGCCTGCAAAGGGGGGCTTGGCGAGCCCCTGGGAGACAAGATTAAACTTCGCCTCAGCAATGACCCCCTCCCTTTCGGGCGGGGCCGATGGTCCAATAGTTTCACCGTAGCCGAAATCGTAGGACTTGAGGACTTTCGCGTCACGAAAGCATTCCACCATGACCGTCTTGACGCCCATTATTCGACTCCGGGTGCGATGATTATTGGAAATAACCCATGTTTTACATACACTTATCCTATAAGGCGGTGTATAATCAGGCCGATAACAACCCCTTCCAAGGAGTCGCCTGATGAAGCTTTTCAACCACTGGCCAAAACTTAGCCAACTCATTGAAAACACAATGTTTTTAAAAAAAGACTGCTGGCCTGCTAGCTTGGGACGGGCGGCAGCGCGTAATTGACTCGTCATATTGCGGATGCTAACCGCCGCCCGTCCCAAGCTAGCAGGCCGTGCGTAACATATTTTGTGCCAGAAGTCAATGAAACACACTAAGTGTTGATCTAGGCACCGCCGAACGGTCCATATCTAGCGCCGGAAAAACCAAAGGGAGCCTTGCGGCTCCCCTGGCATTTGGCTCCCTCTCGGGCAACGGTCATCCGGTCGAGACCAGAGCCGCAATAGGCATACTATATGCCGCATATGCGCCGAAAATCAAGGCCGAAGGGTGGGGAGCCACGCGAGCACCCGCTTTAGAACCTCGTTGAACTCTTTGTCCGAGAGTTTGGGGATTCTGCCCTTCACCTGGGACAGGCGGCTGGGCGCGACCGTGTAGAGGTGGTTGCACACCGCCCAATTGCCTTGCCCGTCGATGATGTCGCGGGGCAGGGGGTAGGCCCATGGGCTGCTGCCCTGCGGCTCGGTCGTGGTCGGAACCACGAGGCAGGGGCCGTGAAGGAGGTTCTTGTAGGAGACGACGACAACGGGCCGCGTCTTCCACATTTCGGGAAGCTGCGCGTCCCGCCAGAAGTCGCACCAGTAGACCTGCCCCAATTTGGGGGCGGCGATGATGCGCGGCTGGACGCGCGGCGGCTTCTGCTCGGGCTGTGGGCCTTTCGGCGCGGGCTGGGTGTCATCGGTCATGTCCGATAGTCCAACGCCCGCCGTAGCCGCGCCAATGCCCTGCCGTGGGCACTAGTCACCGAATCCCTAGCTTCTTGCTGAGCTTGCGCACCGGCTCGAAGTCGGCAATCTCGGTGTAATAGTCATATCCGTTGAGTTCCTGCTTTTCGCAAAATGCCAGATTTTCGTAAGGTTCACCACGCCCTGCGTCGAAATGGCAGTATAAATGCGGCTTGTTGTAAAACTCGTCGCCATCCCAATCAACGGACTCTATGTTCTCATAAGGAACGAAGCCGATCAATATTGCCTTGGTGCCGTCCTTCTCACCGGCTTTATGATTGGTGTAACGCCAACCTTTCGCCCCGTCGCAATTCAGGGATTCCCAGCTCAAGCCTAGTTGCACACCCCTATGGTAGGTTCCCATAAGACCACAACGATACCACGATGAAATGCCCTTCCCCTCTTTGGTGTCGGGGTAGCTGTCCACTCTTTTGACATCCCGGACAATGACATCCATCCCGAGCTTGTCCCTCCGCCGCACCGCCAGCTTTTCGTCAAACTCGGCTTTCCACTTATGCCGGATCGCTATCCGCTCGGATGGACTCAGGCGGCGCTTCCTGCCGCGAAAGCCCGCCCGCCCGTCCTTCAAAAGAGAATAGATAAATCCGGGCGCTAAATATTCGAGCATGGATCAAGCTAACCTCGAAATCGTGGAGTGGCTGACGTTGTAGCTCTGCGCGATCTCGCGCATGGGCTCGCCCGCCTCGCGCCAGGCGAGGGCTTCCTTGCGCTGGTGCGGCGTGAGCTTCGGCTTGCGGCCCATCCTGACGCCCCGCGCCTGGGCGCGGGCGCGGCCCTCACCCGTGCGCGCCCGGATCAACTCGCGCTCAAACTCGGCCAAGCCGCCCAGCACGGTGAGCATGAGCCGCCCATGAGGGGTGGTGGTGTCGGCCCACGCATTGCCAAGGGAGCGGAAACCGGCCTCCTTGCCGGTGACTGCCGCCAGCGTGTTCAACAGGTCGCGGGTGGAGCGGGCGAGGCGGTCAAGCCGCGTCACCGTGAGCATGTCGCCGGGCTCAAGCTGGGCGAGCGCCTTGCGGAGCTGGGCGCGGTCGGTCTGGGCTCCCGACGCCACCTCGCCGAACACCTTGGCGCACCCGGCCTTGCTGAGCTGGCGCACCTGGGCGTCAACGCTTTGGCCGTCCGTCGATACCCGCGCATATCCATAAATCATGGTGCCGTTATGCACCTAATTTATGCACCAAAAAGCCCAATCAGATCAGCGGCCTAAATTTGGTGCGTAATTCTTGCAGACCGTGTGAAACCTCCGTGCCGTAACGGCAATGAGCAACATCCGAACCTCCTGAGTCTCTATAGCGACATGAGCCTGCGATCGGACCACAAATATAGACTTTATGTTGCGCGTCAGCCCTCCGCGTCCGTGTTTTCACACGATCTGCTTGATCTTCGCACCAACAAAGTCATTCTACTCACGGGCGAGACATGCCGCTCATCAGGAAACATAATAGCGTCGGATGAATGTCACAACTCACTAAACTTCAGCACTTCGTCCCGCGCTTCTATTTAAAGCACTGGTGCGACAGCAAGGGCGCATTTAGATGTCATGATCTCAATGAGCGCAGAGACTTCCCTGCTAATCCTGACGGTGTCCTGGCACAAAAGTATTTTTACGAAGAGGATCGGGCAGCACCAGATAACCGAGTTGAAAACATACTCAAAACTATGGAGGGCACTTTATCGATCACCTTCAAAAAATTGGCTGCGGTTGGCAAGGCAGTGTCGGGCGATACAAACCGTCAAAAAGCAGCGACAACCGTTAAAGCTGGCATAACAGTGGATGATCAGAAAAGCATAAAAGACTTTGCTGCCTTACAATACATGCGCGTTCCTGGAGCAATCAAACAGAAGTCTCTCGAGTTGGAACCAAGTGATGTTTCTCCAGAGGAGAGAAGACTGGGTCTTAACCCCGGCCGTTTCGTGGAAAACGGTTATCTTTACGTCAAAGATTGTTTTTCGACACTAAAATTACATATATTTCTGTCTCCAAGCCGCGAGTTTATCACATCGGATTGGCCCTGTTTCGACCTCAAGGATTCTAACGACACGCCATTGCTAGGGGAAGAGATCGGTCGGAACCCAGAAGTTCTCTGCTATCTGCCCCTGACCCCCTCAGGTATCCCCTCATTTTTTTATCAACGAATTCAATAAGTTAAAATTGAGTAGCTGGCCAATCTTGCCCCGTTCGCTCAGGCAGCTCGAACCAGTTAGGTTGCATAAGACGGTGTTCTGCAGATTTCCGCCTACTGATCAGGCTTTGTACAAGTAAGATTAGGAAGGTCTGTAGTAATCTCTGATCATAAATGAGGGGGACCCTGAGCCTGACCCCAACTCTAGGCGCGGTGTTATACAATCCAAATTTGCACACGGCAGTATCGTTAGCACCACCATTGATCGTTAAGTCTGTTTCAGATGCAATAGTGCGCAACCAGAACACCCTAATGATCCAGAAATGTGAGCGTTTCATTGTTGCATCCAAGGCGGAATCCTACATTTACAAGGTTACCGAGAAACGAAAGAAGAACCGATAACATGGTATATTCAGCCTTGATTACCGTTTTAAAGTTCTTGAATCACGCACCACGCTGAGCGTTCACTTTCGGGCACGCCCACGCTGCCCAATTATGACCGTCGTGGGTCGGTTCATGCCACTCCTTCGCCTAGTACCAAGCGTTTGATTTTGACCACTCTAGGCAGCTAACCGGGGCACCAGGGCCAAGCCCAGGCCCTTGCCGTCCAGCAGCTCTTGCGCGAGGCCATCGACCACCTGCGAATTGGCCCGGCCTTCCTCGACGCCGCCTCGGGTCAGTTCCGAGACGCGCCGCTCGACCTCGGCCAGCGCGGTGCCGGCCGGGAAGATGGTTGCCAGCCGCCGCCACGCCTCGGCATGTCCGACTGCGGCATACAGCCGGTCCCGCAACGCCACGTCCTGCGGCCGGGTGCTCAAAGCCCAGATTTCCCGTGCACCCAGCGTATTGACCAATAGCTGCTCGACCAGGCCCGTGGTGAGCGACAGCCGGGCCAGGAACGGCGCCCCGCCGCTCATCTCAGGGCCGCCCGAGCCAGGCCCCCTGAGGCGATGCCGCACGACCTGCCGCCCCGCTTCGCTCAGGTGGAAACGCTCGCCGGCCTCGATGTTGGTTTCCTCGTTGCCGGCGCCGAGGATGAACACCTCAGTAGCGTGCGCAACCAGCCCATCCGGGAAGTCGCGGAGCATCTGCGAGGACATGGAGATGTGGACGCGGTGCTTGCGGCCTTCACGCCACCCGCGCTTGAGCAGGTCCATCACCCGTTCGGACCCGCTGGCGCGGTGGATTTCATCAAGTGCGAGCCGCTTGATCGTCTCGTAAACCTCTGAGAACCATGTGCGGTGGTAGGCCCGCATCCGTTCCGGGACGTAGGCGACATACCCCGGCCGCAGGAACAGGTTGCGGCTCAGGATGTGGTGCCCCATGACGTACATGATCTCGGTCTGGCGATCATCCCGCGCGCTGCCGCTGGGCGCCACGTCCTCTAGGTCCAGCACGATCACCCGGGCGGAGCCGGTCTCGAAGACGGTGGGGCGGGACAGGTTGGGCAGCCACTCGATCAGTCCCGTCACGTAGCGCTGGAACGTCTCGATCAGGCTTTCGCCGGTGCCAGGTTCGACCTTGCCGTACTGGTGCTGGATGTGCGGCGCCCGCACGGCCTCGATCAGGTCGGCGAGGACCGGGACGGCGTGGCGCTGGGCGAGACTGGCCAGATGGTACTCGCCCACGTCGCACAGCGCGTCCACCACGTCCCACCAGCGCGCGTCGTCATGCAGCTCGATGCGGTGCTGGCGCAGCGCCCGCACCACCTCCGGCACGACAGCGGGGTTGTAGCGCTTCGGCTGCGAGTTGTCCCGCATGTCAGAGGCCAAGCGGTAGGCTTCCACCAGGGTTGCCCCGACCAGCCCGTCCATGCCCTCGAACGGCTCGCTGGACCCGATGCGCGTGCAGGCCAGCGACAGCAGATTTTGCAGGAACGCCATCTCCGGCGGAATGGGATCGCGGCAGCCGAGCTGCGTGTCGAACGGGTTGACCGCGAACTCGACGCTGTTCTCATACCGGATATAGACTGCCTCGTGGCGCCGGGCTGGCGGCAGGGCAGCTTGCAGCAGCAGGATCAGCCCCTTCGCCGAGGTGCCGATATCGAGGACGCCAACCAGAGGCAGTCGCGCCCCTGCCGAGGTAAGCGCGGCGCCGCTGAGGCACAGGCCCAGGACCAGCGAGTTGGACAGCATGGATTTGCCATGGCCGGGTTCGCCGAAGATCAGGCTGAACATGGTCTGCCGCAGCGAACCCGTAGGGTCATAGTGGTAGGGCACGCCTTCGGCCGTCGAGAACAGCATGCTGCCTTCGGACCAAGGCGACCCAGGGCGGTTCCACGGCATCATGCCCAGCACGTCGCTGAGGATGGCCGCGTGCACGGGCGCCGTCGAGCCGATGGCCAGGCCGGGCGCGCTGCTCATCACGGCTTCCAGGGGATCGCCGGCCAGCACGGAGGCTTGGCAGACGCCCCAGCCCTCTAGCGCGCTGGCGAGGGAAGCCGCGCGCTGGCGCAGCAGGGCGTTTTCGCCGCGGGGTGCCCAGGTGGCGAGCGAGATGCGCAGCTTGACCAGGGAGTCCTGCCCCGCCACCCGCAGTGCTTCAAGGCCTTCCAGGTCGGCGTGGATGCGCCGGTTCGCGGGGCTGGCAACGGCCAGGAGCGTTGCGGCCACCCGCTTGAAGCGCATCAGGCTGTCGTCGGCGCCTTCGATCAGGAACGCGATCCGGAACGGCGTCCGGGACCGTCGCAGTGTGCGCAGCAGTTCCACGAAGGTGCGCGGCGTTTCCGGCCCGGTCCGCATGTCGATTGCGGTCCATTCAAGTTCCCCGATCCGCACCTGCCGTGCGCCAAGGCCATGGGCGTCGTTGCGGAACATCTGGTCCGAGATCGGCTCCCACAGCAGCCCGGAGGCGTCCTCGCGCTCCAGCCAGCCGCCTTCCTTGCCCTGTTCCGCGATGCGCGGCATGACGTTGCGGCCGGGCAGGTGCGCCACCCAGCCTGACCCGGCCGTGTCGGGATAGATCGCCTCGCGCATCAAGGTCAGGGCGTCCACAGCCGTCAGCCTCGACACGCCGACGCCGAGGCCATCCAGCGCGGAGACGGCAGAGTCCACGAACCCGCGGTGCTGCTCCGCCACCATGCCGCCGGTGCGCCAGATGCCCTGGCATTCGCGCAGGTTCGGCGCTCCGGCCAGCGCCTTGCGCTGTTCGGCCTTCTCGTAGTTCTGGGCTTCCCGCGTCAGGGCGGAGGTGCGGGTCCAGAGCGCCATCGTGCTCTCCTCCCAGGCCATGCGCGCGCCCCAGATGCGCCGCCGCTCCTCGAACAGGTCCGCCAGGTCCAGGCCCACGGCGTCCGCGATGCGCCGCGTGCTGGCAACCTGCCGGTCCACAAGCGGGCGGCTGCGGGCGGGGTCATAGGCAAAGCACGCCTGGATGGCGTGGCCCTTGACCTTGAGCGCCGAGGCGATCCCTTCGCGCAGCGCCGCAGCACCGGATGCGATCTGCGTGCTGGTCAGCATCTGCCGCATGCCGTCGAGGCGGATGTAGGTCTGGTAGTGGCCGGCATCGCTCACCAGCGCATCGCCGTCCGCGGTGTCGAGATCGCAGAACGCGGTGAGCGGCTGCTTCAGACCCGTGGACAATCCCTGCAACAGGCTGTCCAGCGAGCGCATCACAAGGTTGAACATCACGGGGTCCTTTGCAGGCTTGCCCAGCATTCCAGGCATTCGGGATAGACATCGACGCCGTTGCGGAGCAGGCGACCGCGCGACATCAGCCGCAGGCCATCGACCAGCGCGGCGGCACGGGACGCCGCGGACGGCGGGAGGTCCAGCAGGGCCTCGCCAAGCAGGCGCGGGGACGAGGTGCCCAGGCTGGCTTGGGCAACGGACGAGCACGCGGCCAGCTCGCGATACGCGGCATAGGCGGATCGCAGGGCAGATGTATCCTGCGAGGGGGACGCCGCCATGTGGACGGCCTCGCCATGATCGAGAAAGACGTGGTGGATACCGCGCACGAGGTGGTTGAGCGCCGCTTGCGTGAGGTGCGGGAGCCAGACGACCAGGTATTCCTGATCGGCGCCGTCGCGCCCGAGGTGCTGGCACGCATGGCAGGCGGGGCAGGCTGCGGCCAGGTTGTCCAGGCTATCGTCGGCGTGGTCGCCGTTGCGATGGAAGATTTCGGCCCAGGGGCCGCTCGCCAATCCGCAGAACCGGCACGCACGGCCGTCCCGAGCAAGGGCGAGGGACGCCTGTCCCCCCACTGGATCGGCTGCCTCAAGCCGCCAACTGGCAGCGTTGGCCGTCAGTCCGAGGGGGAGCAGGCGCATCCAGGCTAGAACTGGACGGGCGCGGTGCCGGAACCCGTGATGCTGGGTGCGGCGCCGGTGATGGTCTGGGAAGAGATGCCCAGGACGGTGGGGGCACTGGCGCACGCCACTGCCGCCAACAGGCAAAGCCCGGCCGCACCCGGGGAGCTGTTGCCGTTGCGCTTCCCGAGGCCGAACAGGTTGATGCCAAACGCAATGAGGAAAGAAATCGCCAAGATATATAGAACCATCCCAAGGATGGAGCCCCAGTTGAGGGCGTCCTGGCCCATCGCAGCGGCGCGGTTCCCCCAAGTTCCGCCGCCGCCGGCCGCTTGGGCGAAGGCGGAGGTGGCGATGGTGGAACCAAGCGCGGAGAACGCGACGATCGGCAGGGCTTTGTTGAGTTGGGTTTTCAAGGCTTCACTCCTCCTGGTGTGGGTAGCAGTGCCGGGGTCCCCCGCGCGGGTGCGAACGGTTCAGCCTGCCTGGATGAAGGTCTGGGCAATCGGCTCGATGTTCAGCAGCACCGCGCCGAGGACGAAATGGACCATCGCGTTGAAGAACGGGTTGCCCGAGGCGCGGCCGACCTGGCGCAGCTTCATCAGCCCATACAGGATGGAAAGCGCACCGAACGCCTGGATGGCGGGCTTGAGCAGGCCGACCACGGCCAGGATCGAATCCTTCAGCGTCCCGGTGCCGATGTTGGCAGGCGTGTAGGACAGCAGGCCGCCGCCGAGCGAGGCGCGGGCCGATCCGCCGATGCTGGCGCTGAACAGGTTCAGCACGGTGGGGAAGGACAGCAGCAGGCTGGCCACGATGAACGTGGCGCCCACGAGCATGTAGTAGCCCACGCCGTGCCGCGGGTCCTTGCCGCCGTTGTAGAGCGCGACGGCGCCCGAGATAGCCAGCACCAAGGCCGCGACGTAGCAGAACGCCGGCATCAGGTAGCGCAGCGCGTTGGCGACATCGATGGAGAGGTTGAGGAGATACTGCACGGCTATTCCCCGCCGCGGACGGACCCGTGTTCCGCCTTCACGATCCATAGCCGGCCGTCCTGGTAGATGCGCTCGACCTTGCCCAGCCGTTCGTCGATCGCATCGCCCACCCGCACGATCTTGATGGGGCCGCTCCCGGTCGGCGCGAGCACGGCCATGCGCGGAGAGCCACCCTGGACGCGCCAGGCATCGGCTTGTGCCGTGATCGTCAAGACAGCAGGGGGGGCAGCAGGGGAAGGTTCCAGATCGAGGGCGGACGGCAGGGGTGCCCGCATTCCCGCCACGGCTCCCTGTGCTTCCCGGAACCGCACCCGGTAGCGTGGTGCACGGACCAGAGGTGCGGGCGCATTGACCCCAGCCCGTCTGAGGTCAGGCGATGCGAACATGGCTTGGGCGTCCCAGCTCCAGCATGCGGTTGAGCGCGTGGACGGCGACCACCACCTCGGTCGCTCGACGCTCGTCCGTATGCGCGCGCAACTCGTCGCCGATCACCTGTTTCCACCTCCCCATGGTGGCTTCGACCCGAGCGCGCTTGTTGTATCCAGACCGCCTCTGCCACGCCATGCGTCCGTGCTTGGCAATGTGCTGCAGGTGGCGGTCGCGCTGCGTGGGTGCGGTCTCGGCCATGTCGCTGGGCACCGCCGTCGCGCGCGGCGGCACGACCACAGCCGCTTCAGGGTGGCGCTGGGCGACGCTGTCGTAAACACGATTCTGGTCGTAGGCACCGTCGGCGGTGAACGACGCCACGGGCCCTGCGACCTGATCGAGCAAGGAATCGACCTGGGACGCGTCATCCACGTCCTTGGGGGTTAGCGTGGAGGCCACGATCTGGCCGGTGTCGGCGTCCACACCGAGATGCAGGGTCCGCCACGACCGGCGTGTCCTGGTGCCGTGCTTCTCCAGCAGCCACTCGCCTTTGCCGCACAGTTTGAGGCCCGTGCTGTCCACCAGCAGGTGCAGGGGCTCGCTGTCTGCACCAGCACCGGTGCTGCCCGTCCGCGGCTGCGGCACATCCAGCGTCGCGGCACGCCGGCTCAACGTTGTGTGGTCCGGCACACGCAAGCTGAGGCCGAGCAGGCCGATGACGGAGCCGAGCAGCCCCTCGGCCTGTCGGTAGGCCAAGCGGAACACCGCACGTATCGTCAGCGCTGTCAGAATGGCGAGCGGCGAATACCAGGGCTGGCCACCGCGTGTCGTGCGTGGCTCGGCCACCCATGCTGCGATCGCCTCGTCGGTGAACCAGACCGTCAAGCTGCCGCGCTGGCGCAGGCTGGCATCGTAGACCGGCCAGTTTGTCACCTTGTGCCGCTGCCGCGAGATGTGGTGACGGCGGTCCTGGTTCAGCTTGAACGGCAAGGCGGACATCCTGGTCAGGAAAGGAGACAATCTCCTATCCCGCCCAGCTCTTCAGCACCAACCACCCGATCCGTGCACCACGCTCCGGCACCTCGCAGTCCGGCCGCTGGGCGCGGGAGTATCTGCAGCTCGGCTTCAACGCCGATGAGGCGGACCAGCGCGTGTTCGACGGCATGAACCCGCACATCGCGTCGGGCCGCGGCGCGTTCAACGTGCGGTTCGGCATGCCTGGCCGGTTGTCCGGCACCGAACATACGGAGAAGCAGTATCCCGGCCTGGACTCCCCGCTCACCTATGAGGACAGCTCCGATCCGTTCACCGGCCAGACGGCCGGCCTGCTCGACCGCTGCCGGGTCAATCATACCTGCCCAAAGATCAGCCACGTCATGAGCGACACCGAGTATTGGCAGACGGCAGGGGCGATGGACACCATCGACGCCCTGGGCCAGACCGACCTGGGCAATCCGTTCGACGTGCGCATCTACCAGATGTCGAGCGCGCAACACGGTGGTTTCTCGCCGATTGCGCCGACCCCGACCACAACCGGGGTTTGCCAACGCATCGCCGACGTGAACTCCTACACCTACATCTTGCGCGATCTGCTGGTGCGATTGACGCAGTGGGTGACGGACGGACGTTTGCCGCCGCCCAGCCGCTACTCCACTATCCGTGCCGGCACCCTGGTGGAACCATCCGACGTCGCCTTCCCAGCCATTCCAGGCGTCAGCTACAACCTTGCCGGGGTATTCAACCCGCGTGAGCTGTATTTTCGCGAATTTCTCTTCAACGCGATCGACGAGTCCGGTGTCCTGGGCGAGCCTGCGCTGCCAATTTGGACCTACAACGTGCGCCTGCCGCAGGTCGATGCGGACGGCAACGACCTCGATGGCGTGCGCTCCCCAACGCTGCAAGCCCCGCTCGCCACCTATACAAGCTGGAACACTCGGGCGGCGGGCTACAGCGAGGGGGATGCCTGCGACCTGACCGGCAGCACCATCCCGTTTCCAGCCACGCAGGCCGCTCGCGTGGCGACCAGCGATCCACGCCTGTCGGTGCAGGAGCGCTACGGCGATCATGACGGCTACGTCGCGGCGGTCGAGGCAGCGGCGGACCGGCTCACCCAGGACGGCTTCTTGCTGCCCGAAGATGCTGTCACCGTGGTCCAGCAGGCGCAGGACAGCGCCGTGCTGAGATGAGCAGAGGGAGGCCGGGTCGACGCGGCGCAATCTTTTCTCGGACCGCCGGCATGCAAGTAATCGCATTTGACAAAATATGCATGCCGGCGGTCCAGCGCTGGCTAGAAATAGTCTCGCTTGACCGGCGGTATCAGGTGCAGAAGGCCAAAGTTGGACGCCGGTTCCCGCTGCTAGTCGCCTGGACGACGAGCCCGGGCCCGTCCTGGGCGATGCCGCGAAAGCGAGGGACCAGCCAGTTGCGCGTTCCTCGCGCGTATTGGTCCAGTCAGGCCATCGGCCGCTCGCCCTGTTCCATCAGCGCGGCCGGGCTGTCGCAGGACTCGTGGCCGCACTGACGAATTTGGATCGGCTGCCAGGGCGCGTCTTGATGCAGGGTGAGCGCGCCGCCACGGGTCAGCTCCAGGGCGGCGACCAGGGTGGCCGCGACCGCCGCGCGGCGGTGCAGTGCGCCGCTGGCACCGGTGCCAGTGAGCTCCGGCACGAACGTGTCCAGCGCCGCGCCCTCGGGCAGAGCGGCCAGTAACTGGGTGATCCGGTCGATGGCGTCGCGGGTCCGCCAGAATGGCAGCCGCCGGGGTTGATCAGACTCTGCGGGCGCGGGCAGTTGCAGCGCCACCAAGCAGGCGCGCAGCAGCTCGGTGAGGTCGCCGCCGCCGACGGGGGCTGGGTCGGACGCTTGGCCCGGCGTCGCCTCTGGGGCCGCCGTGAAGCCGTCGCAGGCGTCGCCCTCCGCCGGTGAGCCCCGCCGGCCCGGCGCCGGCTGTCCGCGCGCGAACACCTCCCAGCCGAGCTGCGGCCGCCGTTGCAGCCAGTCCGCGGCCGCCGCAACTTCCGCGCGGCCGAGCCAGTGCCGCCGCAGCGCCTCGGCCTGCGCCTGGGCCGTGCGGCGCGCCAAGCCGCCAGCCGGCAGCAGCAGCCGCGAGCGCAGCTCGGTGAGCTGCGCCGCCATCACCGTCCAGGCGGCCCATTGCCGGAGGTCCGGCGCCGGCGCGTCCGGCCGTCGCGCCAGCGCCGCGTCCAGCGCCGCCCCGAACGCGTCCACCAGCGCCAGGATGGAGAGCCGGGCCAGGTCGATCTGGCCGGCGCGCACCCGGTCGAGCAGCCAGTCCAGCGGCCCCTCGAAGCCGTCCACCACCAGCACCGGAGCGGTCGTGCCGGGCGGGCGGCGCGGCGGGTCCTTCCACGCCGCGGGCTCTGGAGCAGCCGATGGAACCGCGGCGGCGGGGTCCAGCACCGCTCCGGTCACGGCACGCCGTAGCTCGGGCGGAGCTCGAACCGCACCGCCGGCCAGCGGGCAGCCACCACGGCCAGCGCCCGCCATGGCGTCCAGTCGGCCGACCAGAAGGTGAACCGGACGGTCGCGATCCCGGCCGGCTGGGGCGTGCGCAGCGCCGGGGCGGGCGCAACAGCGACGTGGCGTAGGGCGGCGGTGGTGCCCCACTGCGCCCACAGCCAGGCGAGGGCGTCCGGGTGGTCGGGCCCCAGGCGGAGCACTTCCGGAGGCACTGGCACGAGGGCGTGCAGGTCGAGAGCACAGGCGCGGCTGCGGCCCACACGGGCGGTCGCGGCCTCCTGCCGCAAGGCGACCGCGTCGCGCAACTGACCGGCTAGCACGCGCGCTCCGGCGAGGCTGAGGCGGCGGCGTTGCGGCGGTGGCGGCGCCGCGAGCAGGAGGAACAGATCCTCCTCCATGCGGTCGAGGTCGAGCTGCCACGGCACGACGCCGGCGCCGCCGGCCGCGGCCTGGAACGCCGCGACCGGTTCGCACGGCCCGGTCACCTCCAGGCGATGGTGCAGCCAGTCCGTGTGCGCCAGAAGGAGCGGTGTTCCGGCGATATCCATACCCTCGCGCGGGCGGTCGAGTGGGGCGTTGGCGTGGCTGGCCTGGGCGACAGATGGCGGCACGCTTTCGCGGCCGATCGGGGCCTTCTTTGCCAGCGGGAAAGCCGTCCGCTCGTCCGCCGTGGACCGGTCCGCCGCATCCGGCACACCGGATTCGGTCTTCGCGGCAGCGCGGGGGCCGGTCAAGGGTCCGCCTGCCCCACCGGTGGAGCAACGGCGGCGGTCACGGCGCCGGTTTCGGTCCGGCGCGCGGGACGCAGAGACGTGGCGCGGCGCTGCCAGATGCTGCGCAAGGCGTCGGCACGCAAGCGGCGGTGCTCGACGTTGCCCCAGCGGTCCACCTTGCGGAACACTGGGCCGAAGCGGGTGTCCGAGCTGCGCAGCCAGTCCTCCAGCGCGCGGACCGGACAGGCCGCCGACCCCGGACTGCGGGCGATGGCGACCCCCTCCCCTGCCCCGTCGCTGGTCCCGGACAGGGTGGGCTCCACCCCATTCCCGGTGAAACGGACGTGCTCGCGGTCCAGCGCGAGCAGGCGCTCGCCGCCGAGGCCGGCCGCGGTGAGCAGCAGCAGGGCGCGGTCGCGCCGGCCGGCCAGGTCGCCCGGGCAGCGCCCAGCCATGCGGGCCAGCTGGGCGGAGCCGCTCAAGAGTCCTCGTGCTAACGCACGAGGACTGGCGGCGGAGGGAGAGCCGGGCGGCGGCCGGGTGGACCGTCGGGCGGCGCGCGCGGCCCGGAGCACGGCGCGCACGGCGGGGTCCGCTCCCGGCAAGGCGTGGCCGCCGCGTCGGTGCCGGTCGGCGATGGCGGCGGCACTGCGGGCCAGGGCGCCGTGCGTCAGCGTCGTCGACAGCGACCCGAGATAGGTGGCGACCGTCGCCGGTGCGGCCGGCAGCGCGGTATGGTGCCTGCCGCGGCACCAGGCCGCGAACGCCGCCCAGTCGCCGGCATACAGCCGGAGCGTCTCGGCGGCATGGCCCGCGCGATGCGGTGCAGGGGAGCTCGCAGGAGCTGCGGCCGCTGCGTCAGTCGCCTGGTCCGTCACCGTCCCCCCCGTCCGGCCGTGATGGCGCTGCGGCGACCTTGACGTTTCCGCCCGGGGCCGGCGCGGCGGTGCCGTCGCAGCCGTATCCCGCCGCCTCGATTAAGGCAAGCTTCAACTAAGGCTGGTAAACGCTTTGCCTGGGTCGCGCCGTGGTCCCGGATTACGTCCGCTAAGCGTCCTTTACGGACGTCATCGCCGCAGCGTAGCCTGCCACCATGCCCTCCTCCCCCGCTCCGCCCATCCCAGCCGCAACCGCCACCCCCGTCCCATCCGCGGCCAGCCCGCGACGCGATGCCCCCCTGCCCGCCCCCGACCCGGGCGCTGGGCCTGGCCTTGCCGAGGCAGACCTCCTGCTGCACACCGACCTGCTGGGCGACCTGGTGGTCCCGGGCGGCGCCGCCCGCAGCGCCGAGCTGGCCGCGCTCGCCGCCCGCGCCGCGGTCTACGCCACACGGGCCCGCGGCGACGGCACCCGCCGGGTTTACCGCTCCGCCTGGCGCGGCTACGCGGCCTGGTGCCAGTCCCTCGGCCGCGCCCCGCTCGCCGGCGACCCGGAGCTGCTCGCGATGTACGCCACCCGCCGCGCCGACGCCGGCGTCGCCGTCAGCACCCTGCGCGTCGACCTCGCCGCCATCCGCACCGCCCACCTGCTAGCCGGCATCCCGCTCGACCTGCGCGACCCGCGCCTGGCCCTGGTGATGGAAGGCATCACCCGCGGCCGCGGCGTCCGCCCGGTCCGCCAGGCCACTCCCGCCGTGCCGGATGTGCTGCGCCGGCTGCTGGCGGCGTGCCCGCCGGCCAGCGCCGCGCTCGGCGCGCGCGACCGCGCCATGCTGCTGCTCGGCTTCGGGGCGGCGCTGCGCCGCTCCGAGCTGGTGGCGCTGCAGCGTGGCGACGTCGAACTCGTCGCAGGTCGTGGCCTGCGCGTCCTGGTGCGGCGCTCCAAAACCGATCCGTACGGCCACGGCCAGGAGGTGGCGGTCTGGGCCAACCCGGGCGACCCGCTGCTCTGCCCGGTGGCCGCGCTGGACGGGTGGCTGCGCCATCGCGCCCAGGCCGGCGACCTGGACGGGCCAGCGCCGGAGGGCGCGCACCGGACGCGGCCGCTGTTCTGCGCCGTGACCAAGGCCGGGCGGGCGACCGGGGCCGCCTTGTCCGACAAGGCGGTCGCGCGCCTGGTCAAGGGCGCCGCCGCGCGGGCGGGCCTCGACCCCGCGCGCTACAGCGGCCACTCGCTGCGCGCCGGCCTGGCTACCGCGGCGGGCGACGCCGGCGCGGCCCTGCCCGACCTCATGCGCCAAACCCGGCACAAGAGCACCCAGGTCGCCTTGGCCTATCTCCGCCCGGCCGACCTTTGGCGCAACAACGTCACCAAGCGGGTGTTCGCCACCACGCCGGACATCGACGAATGACGGGGCCTACCCACCGTTTGGCCTGCTGACGGGGTTGGCGGCACCTATCGCGGCCAATGCGTTGGGTCGGCTGTCTCATAAAGCGAGATGGCAGCGACCAAACTCTTCCGCAAACAGCGTGTTAAAGCAAGATTTTGATAGGTTTGTGTATGCCATAACAATATGATAATGCTCAAGCCTTTCCGACGTGCAAGCTGTTTATGCATGAAGGTGCAAGGGGTGCCTATGGCGGGTATCGGCCGTCACGAGAGCTCTTCCGACGATGTGCGCTGCCTAGGGCTGACGCCGCGCCGATACGGGGCCGTTGACCATTGGGATATCGGTGCCGCCTCAAGGCGTCCAGCGGCACGGGAGGCCGCGTCGTGCTGATCGGCTACATGCGAAGCAAGGCGGGCGATGACGATACCCGGCCCGAGCGGCGGCAGGCGTTGCAGGACGCCGGGTGCGAGCGGCTGGTCGAGGATGTCGCCTCCGACGGCCGGGCGGATCAACCAGAGCTGCGCCGGCTGCTTGCGGAGCTGAACCCGGGCGACGTGGTGGTCGTGGCGCAGCTGGACGGCCTGGGCCGGTCCCTGCCCGACGTGGTGCGCCTGCTGCAACGTATCGCGGCAGCGGGCGCGGGCTTTCGCAGCCTGGCGGAGGCGATCGACACCACCGCACCCACAGGGCCGGCCGCGACGGCGCTGATCAACAGCTTGGCCGCGTTCGACCGCAGCGTCGCCCGCGACCGTATCGGCGCCGGCCTCGCGGCCGCACGGGCGGTGGGGCGGGTGGGTGGGCGGCGGCCGAAGCTGACGCCGGCACAGCGGACGACGATCGCCGACGAGGTGCTGTCGGGCCGGCGCACGGCCGCGGACATGGCGCGCTTCTACAAGGTGAGCGAGCCAACCATCAGCCGCTTGCTGGCGGCCGTTCGGGCGCGTGCCAGGGCGCCTGGGGCGAACCATCCTGCGGGAACGGACGCCGGCCACGCCGACCGGATCGCGGGCGTGCTGCCGCTCTCGGCGTTGCACGAGCGCCTTGCCATCGTCGGCACGTCGGGGTCGGGCAAGACCTACGCCGCCAAGGGCCTGGTCGAGCGCCTGATGGACCGGGGCGGGCGCGTCTGCGTCGTCGACCCGCTCGGAGTGTGGTGGGGCCTGCGCGCCGGGGCGGATCGCATCAGCGCATCCGGCTATCCCGTGGTGGTGTTCGGGGGCCGCCACGCCGACGTGGCCCTGGAGGACACCATGGGCGCGGCACTCGGCCGCTTGGTCGGCACGCACCCGCTCGCCTGCGTGATGGACGTGTCCGACCTCGGCAGCAGCGCCGCCCGGCGATCGTTCATGACGGCGTTCGCGGAGGCGCTCTACGAGGCCAACACGGAGCCGCTGCACCTGGTGCTGGACGAGGCGGATTTGTGGGCGCCGCAGCGGGCACAGCACAGCGGGCAGGCGCTGCTGGGCCGGATCGAGGAGATCGTGCGCCGCGGGCGCGTCCGGGGTTTCGTGCCGTGGCTGATCACCCAGCGTCCGGCGGTGCTGCACAAGGACGTGCTGTCCCAGGCCGACATCCTGGTGTCGATGAAGCTGACCGCGAGCCAGGATCGCGAGGCGGTTGGGCGCTGGATCGAGGGTCAGGCCGACCGCGCCGAGGGCCGCCGCATCCTGGCCGCGCTGCCGCGGCTCGCGCAAGGCGAGGGCTGGGTGTGGGCGCCGTCGGATGGCGTGCTGGCGCAGGTCGCCTTCCCGCGCATCCGCAGCTTCGACAGCTCGCACACGCCGCAGCGCGACGCGCGGGTCACGCCGCCGCGCACCTTGGCGGCAGTGGATCTGTCCGCCATCACCGCGGCGCTGGCCGAAATGGAAGGGCGTGCGGCAGACGGGGGCGCCGACTCTGCCGGAGGTGGCCGCACGCAGGTTGCGGCGTTGGAGCAAACGCTCAGGCAGCGGGATCATGAACTCGCGGCAGCGCGGGCCCGGGTGGCCGAGATAAAGGCGGAGGCGGCTGCCATGCAGGCGCGGCTCGACGAGATCGAACGGCATGACCCACGGACCACGCCGACGTCCCGCTAGCCGGCGACCCACGCAACGGCAGCTGCGCGACATGTTGAAGACGAACTGCGCGGCCTGCGCGACCGCGCCGTGCTGCATTGAGGCGATTGACGCCAGAAGCAAACCTTCGTTCATCGGCAGCCGGACTCTCGCGACAGTCTCCGCTCAGCCTGGATCGCCCCGGCTTGCGCGTGTTGCGCGTCAGCATGGTAGAGGGAGCCGACACGCTGATCGCGCGGCCCACATTGCGGATACGCGGACCAACGCCGTCCGGGTTCGTGCGGACGCCGTCGGCAGGATCGTGAGCAGCCTCATCGGAGTAGTTGGAATCGGGACCAAAGGTCAGGCAGTCGGGGGCGGAACGGCAACGCCGACCGAGACGCTGTCCGGGCTGGTGGAGCGCGTCACCTACCACAACGCCGAGAACGGCTTCTGCGTGCTGCGGGTCAAGGCGCGCGGGCAGCGCGACCTGGTGGCGGTGGTCGGCCACGCGGCGGCGATCAACGCCGGCGAGTTCATCAGCGCCACGGGAGGGTGGACCACCGACCGCGAGCACGGGCTGCAGTTCAAGGCGACGCAGGTCACCACGACGCAGCCGACCACGCTGGAGGGCATCGAGAAATACCTCGGCTCCGGCATGATCCGCGGCATCGGCCCCACCTACGCCCGCGCCCTGGTGCGCGCGTTCGGCGAGGCGGTGTTCGACCTGATCGAGCAGGAGCCGGCGCGGCTGCGCGAGGTGGGCGGCATCGGCGCCAAGCGGGCAGCGCGCATCGTCGCCGGCTGGGCCGACCAGAAGGCGATCCGCGAGATCATGCTGTTCCTGCACGCCAACGGCGTCGGCACCTCGCGGGCGGTGCGCATCTTCAAGACCTACGGGCAGCAGGCGATCGCGCTCATCACCGAGAACCCCTACCGGCTGGCGCGCGACATTCGCGGCATCGGCTTCCGCACCGCGGACCTCGTGGCGGCCAAGCTCGGGATCGAGCGGGAGGCGATGATCCGGGTGCGCGCCGGGCTGTCGTTCGGCTTGGCCGAGGCGACCGGACAAGGCCACTGCGGACTGCCGGTGGCCGAACTGACCCGGTCGACCGCCGAGCTGATCGAGGTGGAGGCGGGCCTGATCGAGACGGCGCTCGGGTTGGAGCTGCGGGACGGCGAACTCATGGCCGACACCGTGGACGGCGAGCCTTGCGTGTTCCTGGCCGGGCTCTACCGCTCGGAGCAGGCGATTGCGGAGCGGCTGCGCTCCTTGTCTGCCGGGCGGCCGCCCTGGCCGGTGATCGACACGGCGCGGACGATCCCTTGGGTGGAGCGCAGGACGGGGCTGGCGCTGGCGCCGAGCCAGGTGGAAGCGCTGCGGCTCGCGGTGGCGGCCAAGGTGCTGGTGATCACCGGCGGCCCCGGGGTGGGCAAGACCACGCTGGTGAACTCGATCCTCAAGGTGCTCTGCGCCAAGGGCGTGCAGGTGGCGCTGTGTGCGCCCACCGGCCGGGCGGCCAAGCGGCTGGCAGAGAGCACCGGCTTGGAGGCGCGCACCCTCCATCGCCTGCTCGAAGCCGACCCGAAGACGGGCGGGTTCAAGCGCGGCGAAACGCATCCGCTCGACTGCGACCTGCTGGTGGTGGACGAGTGCAGCATGGTGGACGTGCCGCTGATGCGCAGCCTGCTGCAGGCGCTGCCGGACCGGGCGGCGCTGCTGCTGGTGGGCGACGTCGACCAGCTGCCCAGCGTAGGGCCGGGGCAGGTGCTGGCCGACGTGATCGCCTCGGGCGCCGTGCCGGTAATCCGGCTGACGGAGGTGTTCCGCCAGGCGGCCGATAGCCGGATCATCACCAACGCGCATCGCATCAACCAGGGCGCCATGCCGGAGCTGAGCGCGCCGGACGGCTCCGACTTCTTCTTCGTCGACGCCATCGAGGCCCGTTCCCAACAGTCGTGACACCAGCCGCCATTTCGGCTGGTGAGGGGTGGTGGGAGGCGTTGTCCCGGCGCCATTTTGGCTGAACTGCCCATTACAGTGAAAAGCTGAGGCTGACCGGCGGCC
>JAABUV010003498.1_pt1 | contig 19977 bp, 21 predicted proteins | sample 5559971 | NCBI WGS metagenome assembly JAABUV01 (sample SAMN10711881, study PRJNA513362) | rock metagenome | isolation source: Antarctica rocks | place: Antarctica: Victoria Land, Knobhead nord | collected 2015-12-19
ATGGCACCATCTATGCCTACGCGGTCAGCTATGACTGGGGCAAAGGCTTTGCGGAGCACAACACACAGACCGCGCAGAACCACATCCTGCTGCACTCCCCGCAGGATGCGGAGGTCAAGAACCGGGCCCGGCCGGCGTCGCGCAGGTAGTGCACGCCAGGCACTGGCGCGGTCTGTGTGGAACTGAAAGCTGTATGTGGAACTGTTTGGAATTGATTGCGGTCGCGCGGAACACTTGACCGGCATACCTGTGTCAGGCTGTCATGCGCAAGCATGGGCGCTCGCGCCGCGTTGGCCTGCTGAGATGTTTTGTCTTGTCTGCTTCTGCCTGTCTGCGCTACGCATGGCTCTGCTGGCGTGCAGGTTGCTGCGTGCGCTTTTTTTTGGTTCAGTGTGCGCGAGTGTTGCGAGCGAGGTTAGAGCCATGCATGCAAGTGGGATGGCTGTGCGTGGCATCCTGGGCCAGCCTGCCTGTTGTGTAGTAGCCTGTATGTATGGGCTGGCTGTTTGATTGGCAGCGAGTCCTGGTGTGCGCAAGGCAGCAGCGGATGCATGCCTTGCCAGCATGCATAAAGTAACACTGCCAGCACTAGTGCGCAGGCGCACGTCCACAAGGGCAGCAGAAGCAGGCACACTGGGGCCGTGACAGACTCACACTGCGGCATCATGCTCGCGCAACACTGCCCGCCAGCCAATGTCTCGTCTGCAGAAGCCCTGCGGCCATTGGATGCAGTCCACAGCCTGGCGCAGCATGAGTTGTGTTGGTGCAGGAGGCGGCACGACTTTCAACATGCCATGTGCCACTGCCGAGGGCACACCTGGTACGCCCGCTCCTTTGCCTCGCGTACACTCGCCCCCGTCGCGCAGACGCCCAGCACTCGGCCGCCGCTGGCCACGAGGCCGCTGTCGCTCCCCAACCTGGTGCCAGCATGGAAGACCTGCGCGCCGGCGCGCTCGTGAGCGTTCGGGGTGCAGCGCGTCTGCGGCGGGCGCGGCGCGCCACCGCACCTTGGCGCTGCGGACCGCGTCGATGCCGCCTATCGGCGTCCCCTTCTCGTATGCGCCTGGGTACCCGTTGGCGGCCATGACCACCGTGAGCGCGGGCGCAGCGGCCCACTGCAGCCGCGTGCCTGCCAGGCTGCCTCCAGCCGCATCAAGGAGCGCTACCAGCAGGTCCGACTCGAGCCTCATCATGAGGCACTGGCACTCCGGGTCGCCGAAGCGCACGTTGTGCTCGAGCAGCTTTGCCTGCGAGCGCGCCGCGGCACGCATGTCAGCCGCAGGCGTTGGCTGTGTGCAACCATGCAGGCTGGCCATGACAGGCGCGGCCAGGCCTGCCGAGCTTGCAGGGCCGGCGGCGCACCCGGCCATCCTTGATCATGAGGCCCGCAAACAGGACGCCGCTGAACGGCACGCCGCGGTCGACCATTGCGTCAGCGGTGCGCTGCACGATGTCCCGCATCACCTGGGCCTCCACGTCGGCGGTGACAACGGGCGCAGGCGAGTAGGCGCCCATGCCGCCCGTGTTCGGACCCGTGTCGCCCTCGCCGACGGCCTTGTGGTCCTGCACGAGCGCGCCGCAGGCCGTGAGCAGGCCGACGCGCAGGCAGGCAGCCTGCCAGAGCCCCAGGACAACAGCGCACCTGAGCGGAGGCGAGCGCCACGCACGTCGTCCCGTCCACGAGCGCAAAGAAGGACGCCTCCTCTCCGTCCAGAAATTCTTCTACAATCAACTCGTTGCCTGCACGTGACACCCAGCGCTGCAGCCAGGTCGTTCTTAAGAAAGCGTGTGGGCCCAGCCGGCCGCCGGCAGCCCTGGCAGCCGGGCGCGCCGGCGTCGCCAAACTGGCGGTGGACGAGGATCGCGTCGACCGCGGCCAGTGCGTCCTGCTCGGTGTGCGCGACATACACGCCCTTCCCGGCTGCCAAGCCGTCCGCCTTGATGACTATGGGCACGCCTTGGCGGCGCACATACTCCTTGGCTAGCGCGGGTTCAGAAAAGCGCTGGTGCTGGGCAGTAGGAATGCCGTACTCTTGACACACGTCCTGCGCCCGCAGCGCGCCGCTGCACGCCTCGTCTGCCGCCTGCATTATGCAGCTGCGGTGTGCGGTGCAGCGCGCAGACGGCCTGTACCTTGAGGAAGGCCTTTGAGCCCTCCAGCTGAGCGGCCTTGGCGCTCGGCCCAAACACCCTGCAGGCGCAGGCGCGAACCAGTCAAGCAGGCTGGATCGCCAGCCGGAAACCAACAACGGAAGTTGGATGAGGGCCGCGCTTGGACAGGCACCTGACGCCAGCGCTCCTGAGCGCGTCCGCCAGCCCGGCGACCAGTGGCGCCTCCGGCCCAACTGTCACCAGACCAATGCGGTGGTCGGAACACCAGTGGACAACCTGCTGCGCCGCTCAAACTGAAGCGAGCCGCAAGAGGTGGTGCACGCAGACGGTGCAGGAAGCAGGGGCGGTGAGTGCACCGCCGCATGGTCGTCTACGTCCAGGTCCGGCACGTTGCTGACGCCGGGCTCTCGGGCCGTGCCGGGGTTGCCAGGCGCGCAGTAGAGCTGCTTGCACAAGGGAGACTGGGCGAGCTTCCACGCGAGAGCGTGCTCCCGCCCGCCGCCGCCGATGACCAGCACATCAACCTGCGCAGCAGCGGCTGGTTTGCTGTTTCTTCCGAGTGCGCCAGAGTCCTCTGCCTCGGAGTTCTCAGCCTCACCTGTTCATGCGCGGCCCTGCAGGTTGGCCGCTGCAGAAGTCGCCTGCCTGCGCTGCGGGTGCGGCGCCGGTGTGCCTGTGTGGAGAGGCAGGAGCGCAGGTTGGCGCAGGAGTGGACATGCATGTGCTCCTGCGCTGCTGCTGTGAGTGTGCATGCCCGCACGATCGTACAAGGCTAAACAACATGTTGGAGGGCTTGAACGAGGACCTCTTCACCACATGCTGGTAAACGGCAAGTCGGCATTACTGTGCCACACATGCCACCAAAAGGGAGGCACTGTCGACGCCGGAATGTGCAGGGATGCAGCCACGGAGTCCGCATGCATGCCCACGACAACCCCTGTAGGACACCCACAGATGAGATCACATAGTGCTGCGGCTCTGCAGCCCCCTGCCCTACCTGACAATGCACCACAACAAAGACGCCCTCACTGGCGGCCCGCCTGCAGGGTCGTCACTGGATGGGGATGACGAGCGCCTGCTCGATGGCCTTGACAAACTCGATCGCCTCTTCGATCGTCGGCTTCTTCACCATAACCTCCGCAACCCAGGTCGGCATGCCGTCTGTTACCGCCGTCACCTTCTGCCCCTCGGCGACGAGCGGCCGCACGTACAGCACGTCCGGGTTGTTCTCCCACTCCTGGCGTGTCGGCCGCGCGTCAGGCGCCTGGGGCCGCTGCGCTCGCAGCGTGCTGCAGGCGGCGAGCCGGCGGGCGTGCACCTGGCAGAAGTCCACGTTCATCACCCGGCCGGACGACTTGGCGTTGACAGAGTACTCTGCGATGTACATGAGCGGCTTTGCCGCGATGGGCGGGCGCGACGGGATGCCCGCCGAGCACAGCAGCTGCTCCTCGACCAGGTCCACGCCCCACACGAGCAGGTTGGTCGCGCGCACGGGCCCGCCGCCCATGCGGCAGTTTACCTCGATGAGCCGCGGCCCGTGCGTGGTGTACTTGAGCTCGACATGGAAAACGCCCTGCGGCCGTGCGACAGGGGGCCCGTGTCACCCCTCTGCGCATCGCACCAACCGCTGGCGCAGCATGCGGCGCGACGCGAGGCGAATCACACAAGGAATGCTGCGGGCAGCGGCGGCGGGCAGGCGTGCGGCGGCGGGCAGGCATGCGGCGGCGGGGCGCGCCATCTGGAAGCCCAGCGAGTGCACCGACGCGACCGCCAGGTCCATCAGCTCGCGCTGCTGCGCCGCCGGCAGCACGGAGGGGCAGTTGGAGCCGGTCTCGTTGAAGTAGGGCTCCACGGTCGGCCAGTTGTCGGTGATGGCGCCGTACACGGCCTCGCCCTCGCTGAAGATGACGTCCACGTCGACCTCGGGGCCGTCCAGGTACTCCTCCAGCATCAGCGTCGTCTTTATCCAGCTGCTGGCACTGCCCGCGTCCCCCTGCCGGCAGCAAGCCCGCTCTCCGCGGCCCCGCTCAGCAGCGGCGGGGGGCGGGCCGGCGCGCGCGCGCCAGCGCACCTCCGTCTCCGCCTCGTCGGCCTGCGTGAGCGCGCCGGCGACGATCCGCGCCCCGGACATCTCCTTCTGCACGCGCACGTAGGTCGCCTCCAGGTCCTCCAGCGAGTTCACCCGCACCACGCCGAGGGAGGCGGCGCCATAGATGGGCTTGATCACTGGCGCCCCCACGCGCGCGTCAGCCACGCGCCGCCGCCGCGGCCGGCCGCGCCTGCGCGCGCGCCCAGTCCCCACAGGCGCGCGTGCGCTCACCTGCCGGAAAGCCGACCTCCTCGGCGGCCTTTCGCACGTCCTCCGGCTCGGAAATGAGCATGTTGCGCGGCGTCGGCAGGCCCTCCCTCTTCATCACGGCGCGCGTGCTGTGCTTGTCGCGCGCGGCGTCCACCGCCTGCGGCGAGTTGCCGGGCAGGCCCAGCTTCTCCGCCAGGCGCGCCACCAGCGGCACGGCCATCTCGCAGAACGTGCACACGCCGTCCACCTCCCCGATGTCCTGGCGCGCGGGCGGCGGTGGGCGGGCCGCGGCCTGTGGCAGCGGCGCAGCGCGGGCGCCCAGCGTGCGGGGCGCACCTGCTTCACTTTCTGGATGGCCGCCAGGCAGCGGTCATAGATGGTGTCCGCGTCCGCAAAGTCGATGCCGACAAACTGCTCGACCACGCCCTCCTTGACCATGTTCTGGCACCAGCTGTCCGGGCCATCAATGATGACGCTCCGCACGCCCAGCTCCTTGGCCTGGCAGGGGGCGCGCGCCCGAGCTCAGGCCCAGGCCCGCGCCGGGCGGGGGCGAGGCGGGGCCGCACGCGGCGCGTTCCCCACCTTCTCATAGATGAAGCGCTTCCCCGAGTAGCCTGCGGTCACAAAGACGATCACCGCCCCCCGCAGCACGTGGCGCCGCAGCCTGCGCCCTTCGACCGACCGGCTGGTCACGCGGTCCTGCGGGGGCGGGCCGCCGTGTCAGCCGTGCGCAGGGGGGGCCCGGACACGGCGGCAGGCGGCGCGGCAGCGCACCGAGGGCATGGACGACAGCAGGTTCAGCGTGGGCGACAGCGGCGTGCTCTGCAGGATCTTAGCGCGCTCGTTCACGCTGAGGCCCTGCGGCAGGCTGCCCAGCAGCGAGCTGCCCATGAAATTGCTGTGGAGGCTGGCCTTCCCCAGCGACTGCCACCGCTGCTTGTCATCCTGCGCCAGCGCCAGTTTTAGGCGGCTGCGGCAGGGCATGAGCGCGACGGCCAAGCCGGCGACACGGGCCCCCACCACGGACGACGCGGGTGTGGGCACCCTCTCTTCGCCGCCGCGCCGCCTGTAGGGGTTGAGCTCGTAGTCCGCCTGTCGCGTCAGCCTCTGAGTCACGGCGCAGTGGCAATATGCACGCCGGTGCACACTATGCCGCCTGCAGCCTGCTGCAGCAATGCGGAGTCCCGCGCCACGCGCCAGGTCAGGACGCCGCGCACCGCTACGCTGCCGTCTGAGAGCAGGGTTGCCGTCGGCGCGCTGCCGGCCAGCGAGCCCCGCATGTTCACGCTCGCCTGAAAGTTGCTCGCCAGCTCGGACACCGTGTCATTCTCAGCCCCCCCCAGGCAGGGAAAGCTGAATGTGTCAGACTTTGGCTGCCTGGGCGCCTCTTCGGCGGCCGGCGCGTTGCCGCGCAGCGCCGCGGAGAGAGCGCTCTTGCCCTTCTGCATGGCGCCTCAACTGGGCTTGCCCTGAACCACTCTCCGCGCTCCTGTCTGCCCAAGGCGTGCGGAGCACGACCTGCCCTGGAATGAACGGCAATGTGACCTACTTGTTAAGGGCGAGACTCCATAAGGGGCCCAAGGCCTCATTGGTACAAAATCTGGGGTGCACATCCCTGACCGCAAGGTACCCTGCCCACCTCCACTCCCAGCAACTGCACTCACACCTCCCAACACCCCAGCACACTGACGACATGAAAAACAGACCCTGCGAAACAACGCTCCGCGCCCCGCCCTGCTAGGACGCGGCCTCAGCCTCGGCCTCCTTGGCCGCTTTCTTTTTTTTCTTCCTCTCGCTCTTGGCCGCTTTGTCCTCGGGCGCCCCGTCCGGCGACTCGCGCTTCCGCTTGTCCTTGTCCTTCTTCGCCTTCTTCGCCTTCGGCTCCGCGGGCGCGTCTGCGGCGCCAACGCCGTTGGCCGCCGGGGGCGTGGCGGCCTCCGCGTCGGGCGCTGACGTCGCGGCGGGCTCCGCGGCGCCGTCCTGCAGGCGGCAGCGCGTGAGTCGCGCGACCAAGCGGGCCGGGCCGCCCGGGCGGGCCGTGCGCGCCGCGGGCGCGCCTGGGCGGGCGCGGCGGCGGCCTGCACGTCCGGCAGCGAGCGCAGGTACTCCTTGGGCGTGTTCTCATTCGGCCGCCCGTGCTTGTCCAGCTTGCCCTCGGCCACCAGCTGCTTCTTCTTCTGCGCCATGGGGCCCAGGCCCCAGCGGCGGGGGTAAGTGTCGCGCTCCATGATGACGCGCTTGATCTTCGCCACGCAGCCGTGGTCCACCGTCGCCATCACGGACGTGGTCATCTGCGCGATGCCGATCGCGATCGCCTCGCCCTTGGTGGTCATGAGCACCACCTGCCGCGCCGCGCCGCGGCCTCAGCGCCCGGCGTTGCTGGCACGCGCAGCGCCCAGCGGCCCTGGGTTTCCCCAATACGCGGCCGGCCGCTTGCTGGCACATGCTGGCACATGCAGCGCTCCGCGGCCCAGGTGGGCGCAGTCAAGCGAGGCGAGCAGCCAGCCGATGCCGGCCTTGCCCTGCGAGCGCCGTGGCGCGCGGGCGCGGGGCGCGCCTCGTCGTCCACCTCCACGCCGTTCTCAAAGCGCAGCAGCCCCGGGATCATGAACTTGGCGCCGTAGCAGATGGCGTTGACCGCGCTGTCCTTGACGACCAGGCGCTTGTAGTTGGTCAGCACCACCTCCAGCGGCATGATGATGCGGCGCAGGTAGGACTCGTCCTTGTAGTTGTCGTACACCCACTGCGCGTCCAGGACGTCGTGCATGGTCACCATGTTGTTCCGCTCGCCCATGATGCCGGACCGCACGCGCCGCAGCTCCTGCGCGCGCAAGCGGCGCCCGGTCAGCCGCGCGGCAAGGCACTGCACCCGGGACTCGCCCGCTGCAGGCCGTAGGCGCTCCCAGAGGAGCGGCGCGAGTGCGGGGCGGGTGGGCAGGGCCGCGCCTGCATGTGGGCGCCCACGCCCAGCATGAGGCCGAGGTGCACGCACAGCGTGCGGATGTAGGTGCCCGCCTCGCACGACACCCAGAACACGACCAGCTGGCGCTCCTCGTCATACTGCAGCAGCCGGCTCTCGTAGATGGTGCGGATGCGCAGCTGCCGCTTGACGGCGGAGATGAGCGGCGGCCGCTGGAACAGCGCGCCGGTCAGGCTGTTGAGCCCGCGCGCGACGCGGGCCAGGCCACCCTCCGGCGCCCCGTGCAGGCGCGCCACGCACACATACTCCTTGCCCGCGCCCTGCTGCGACTTGACCAGGCGCGTCGCGCGCTCCACGCACACGATGAGGTTGCCGGTCACCTGCGCCGCATGCCGGCCTCGCTTCGGCGCGGCCACAGCCGCTACCCACACCCCCGCCTGTCCCGTGCCCGCCTCTGTGCGCCACGGGCAGCAGCCCGGTGACCTGCGGGCTCAGGCCGCGCGCCAGGGCGGCCGCCGCATGCTCTGCGAGCGCCGGGGCCCGCGCCTTGGGGTCCAGCGTCCCGCTGTGGCCGGTCTTCTCGACGCGCAGGATGCGCCGTATCCAGGCCACGACCTCGTGCGAGGACGGGTTGGCCGGCTTGTCCAGGTTTATCACGCCGTAGCGGATGTAGTCCAGCAGCGGCCGCTTCAGCGGCGTGAAGCCGCTGGGGATTGGCGTGTAGTGCCCGGTCCGCACATTCAGGCGGTCATAGTTCTTCAGCAGCAGCGGCCACTTGGACGTGTCGAGCTTGGGCGTGGTCGCCTGCGGCTTGATGGTGTACTCGGCCTCCTCCTCCTCCTTGCGCACGCCCTTGCCCATGCTGCACGGCGGCCGGCCAGAGGTGCTACAGGTCCATCTGCGCAGGACGGGAGAGCGCTCCTGCTGTGCAAGGCAGTGTGGGCGGCAGAATGTTTTGGGGCTGGGCAGAAGCCTTCTGCCCGCCGGCAGAAAGGCAGCCTGGCAAAAGGCAGAACTTCGTCTGCTAGCGAAACCTCCGTCTGCATGTGGGCAGACCTTCTGCCGGCCTGGCAGAATCCTGCCAGGTTATAGGCAGGCTTTCTGCCGCCCACACTGGTGCAAGGGTTGCCGCCCAGCCTGCCTGAGCCTGGAGAGTTGGCTGGCGCAGGTGTTATCTGTCTCTGTGCCACGCTCCAAGCCTGTGCTCCAAGCGTGAAGGGGGAAGAGGCGAGCGGCGTGTGCACCAATGCAGAGCAGGAGCGGCTGGGCAAGCACGTCCGGCCGCGCCGGCGCCCACGAGCCGGGCTGCAGCCGCAGCCTGTGGGCCCGCGCGCAGGCGCCTGGCAGGCGTGCGCCCAGGCGGGCGTGTGCGGTGCTCGCGCCCGCGCGCCTGCCGGACAGCCAGGCGCAGGGCGGGTGGGACGCGCTGTGCGCCGCGCGCGTGATAACAGCAATAAAAACGCCGTACTTGGAGTGCGGCAAGATGGACTTGCGGGCGTATGACCGGTTGGTGGAGCACCAGATTGCCGCGGGCGTGGACGGCCTAATCATCGGCGGCACCACCGGGGAGGGGCAGCTGATGAGCTGGGACGAGCACATCATGTGCGCCCCTGCCGTGGCCGCCCGCCCGCCGCGCCCAGCTGCGGGCCGCCTGCGGCCTGACCGGCGCGCCCGGCCGCGGCAGGCTCATCGCGCACACCGTCAACCACTTTGGGCGGGACCTGCTCGTCATCGGCAACACGGGCAGCAACGCGACGCGCGAGGCCGTGCACGCGACGGAGCAGGGCTTTGCGGTGGGCATGCACGCGGCGCTGCAGATCAACCCGTACTATGGCAAGACCTCGCGCAGCGGCCTGCTCAACCACTTCCGCGCGGTGCTGGACGAGGGGCCCGGCATCCTGTACAACGTGCCCGCGCGCACGGGCCAGGACATACCCGACGACGTCGTGCACGACCTGGCCTCGCACGCCAACTTCCTGGGCATCAAGGAGTGCACCGGCAACCGGCGCATCGAGGCGCGCGCGCGCCGCCGCAGGCCCTGCAGCCCACCCGCGCCCTGCACGCCCGTCCACGGGCAGGACCTGACAGGCCCCTGTGCGCTCCAGGCGTACGCGGGCCACGGCATCCGGTGCTGGACCGGCAACGATGACGAGGCGCACGCCGCGCGGCACACGCACGACGCCCAGGGCGTCATCTCGGTGACCTCGAACATCATCCCGAGCCTGTTCGTGCGGCTCATGCGGCAGCAGAATGATGCGCTGGCTGACAGCCTGCGCGAGCTGGTGGACTGGCTCTTCTGCGAGCCCAACCCCATCCCCGTCAACACCGCCCTGGTGCGCCGCCTGAGCGCGCCGCGCGCTGCGCCGCGCGTGCGCCCGCCCGCACTGCTGCCTGGCCCTGCCGACGGCCTTGGAATGAAACGCCCGGTGTCCGTGCAGGCGATGTGCGGCCTCATTCGGCCAGTGTTCCGGCTGCCATACGTGCCGCTCAGCCTGGAGCAGCGCGAGCATGGCGCGGCGCTGCTGCGGGCGGTCACAGCAGACCTGCCCGGGGTGTCGGACGTCAAGGTGCTGGCGGACAGCGACTTCAGGCTGGTCAGCAGGTATTGACTGCCGGGGGTTGCACCTGGTGCAGGTCTGTCACAGCTGGTGCCGTGTGGGTCTGTTGCTGCACTCAGTTATGAAGTGCTGGTGCCCCACGCCGGCAGGCTGGCTCAGTCTGAGCTGTCCGCGCTGCGTTGACCCGCGACTGTGTAAGTTTACACAAGATATGCTGCAGTCAGGGACCACGTCCCGGTGCCGTAGTTGTTTCACCTGACGACCTTCCACCAGCTTGTGCCCACACCCGACAACGCCTCGGCATCCTGCGCACTGTTGACCCGCTGCAAAGCCGTGTCAAAAGCCTGGGCAGCCTCCAAGCGTGACCTCAAGCTGGCTGCTACACACGCCCCCTGAGCACCCTGCTCTTGGACGCGCACTGGTGGCCCTTGCCGCTCAGTCGCACGAGCCCCACCTGCTCCTGCCCGCGGCGCAGTCACTCAAAAGTGGCTCTGTAGCAATACCGCAACAGGTGCTGCAGCGCGAAGCTCGGCGGGGAGACCTGGTTGTGGCGTGCCGCCGGAGAAGACTGTGCCCAGAAGTGCAGCATTGCTTACATAGCGCTCAAGGCTCTCGCAGGCAGACCGGGCTCGGGCTTCGTCTGTATGTACGCTTGCCCTTGCAGACCTCTCCTCTGCGTCGACACTGGCCTGCAAGCATGCCGGTGCTCAGGCTCCTGCCACCACTCAAGGCCGGCCGAGAGAAGCAGTGGAGCGCACATCGGCGATGGCACGGAGGTGCTCCTGGAGGTCAACGTCAGCGAAGTGCTGCAGAGGGACTTTCATTGATTGTTGCTGGATTCCTGGAGAATTGGGAAGCGGCTAGCGCAAGCTAGCGGTGGCAGTGGGTGAGCCGTGTGTGTAGCTGCACACCGTGTGCACTGTTGCGCAGTGTGTAAAAAGAGGAGAAGAAATGTTGCATTTCTTCTTGTTGGAATTCCGTGTATAAGCAAGTGCGGCCGTCTACGGACAACAGCCCAATGCAGGGCGGCGTAGCAGGACCGTAGCAGATCAATTTAAACGAGCAGGCCGCAGAGTGCCCGCAGTCCGGGGGCTGTGTAAACTGAGCGTTATGCAGCCAGGCGAGGACAGATGCGCAAAACGCGCGAGGGCAGCCGAGCGATCTGGCACTTACAGAGAACATATATCCAACAGCCCCCTGGTTGCAACACGCTGGCAGACACGCTCAGTGCGGCAAACCCTCTGGTACCGCTATGCAAGTGTGGGAAGCGTGGAGCGCCCAGCCGGAAGCGCGCAACCACGTCCCGGAGTCCCAGCCAGCGCGGCGGACGGCCACGCCAGTGGCTGGTGGAGGGCAGCGGGCTTTGCACGGCGGAGCGAGCTGTGCCTCCAGCGGGCGGTAATCAGAGACGCGTTGGCGCAGGCCGATGCGGCAGTGCTCCAGCCACGCTTGCGCCGCCTGAGACGCAACACTGTGGTCTGGGCGCGTTTGGCAGCGCGGAGAGTGGGCAGCGCCCCGGCGTCGCCGTCCATGGCGCTTATTCAGAGCATGAGCCGGCGGCAGTGCTTCTGGCCTGGGCAGGTGCTCGCTTATGTCGGCGCCCTGGTAGAAGAGGCGCTCGCCGTGCCAGAATGGACAGCGCCCCGCCTCACGCCGACGCAGGCACTCACTGATGAGAGTTATATTTTTTTGTTTTATCTGCGCTGGCGTCAGGTGGTCCGACAAGCGCACATGCCAGCTGCGCAGCTCCCTGTCTTTTGGGTCTGCATGCTTGGCGACGGCGCAGACCGGCCGGACCAGCACAGGGCGGGGGCCGGCGTCCGCCGGCCGCGCTCGGCCCATGCGCGTGACGTGCTCGGGCTTGATGCCGCGCAGCACGATACCGTGCACGGTCGTGGCGTCCGGCCTGTGCTGGTCCAGCTGGACACCGCGCCCGGAAAGCACGCCATCCTTAAGCACAGCACGGAGCTGCGCGGCCGGCACGTGTGCCTCTGCGGTCACCTGACGCCGGCGCAGCTCAAGACCCAAAAAAGCCTCAAAGTCGAGTGCCTGCGCCTGTGCGAGGCGCGGCGCCGTCAATTGTGGCGCGGCGAGCGCCTGTTCCTCCAGGGCGCAGACGTGACCAAGCACCTGCCCGGCCCGCGTGGGCCAGCATCACCAGTGTGTCTTCACCCGGGTGTCAGCGCCAGCCGCGCACCCCGCGACGGCCGCGGCAAGGGCCGCTGCAGGGCGGTGGCCGCCGCGGAGGCAAAGACGGCCGAGGCGCCAACACTGGGGGTGGCGGCACCCTGGCGCGGTGGGCGCGGCGGTGGCGGTGGCGGTCGCGGGGCCGGCAGCAGCGGCAGCCTCCACGTCGGGGTAGAAGCGTCTCATTGTTTGTACATGTCTTCTTGTTTCAGGGCTTGGGACCCCCAGTGGGAGCCCGTGCCAATGATTATAATTACCAGGTGCCAGTTTGGCACTGCCAGTCTTACAGGGCTGAGCATTTGTGCCGACCGGTACGTCGCCGTGACAAACAGCGTGGACTTTGCGCCGGAGGTGCACAAGCTTACATGCAGGAGGTTTGAGCTAGGAGCGCCACCTGCAGGCACATGCAAGGCTCCTCCACTTCACAACCGGAGGAGCCTTGCATGTGCCTGCAGGTGGCAGGTTAAGGTTCAGTGGCACTGACATGATACGGGCATCATCGTAGTAAAGTCACAGCGGATGCCACACGCAGTGCATGTCACCAGCAGGCGCAGGCGGCTCTCCAGGCTAGACAGCATTGCGACACCGCGCAACCGCCGACACCCAGGACGCAAGCGCCTCGCCAAAGGAGACCTAGTGCACCTGCAGGCCGGCGCCACCGGGCATGCGGCTGCGCCAGGCAATGAGGCAGGGCGCCGTGCGGCTGCTAGCCGCCGTCGTCGTCTGCGTCAAACGACAGCTTGACGCCCGCCCTGGCTTCACTCGGTTTTACGCGGCCCGCGCCTGCGCGGCCACCGTGTGCCCCGCCGTGCTCCAGCGGCCGTTTGAAGCGATGCCGCCGCTCGGCCTGGGCCTTGCGCGCAGCCACGTCGGCGCTGTGCCGCGCCTCTTGCAGCCCTCGGTCGTCCGGCTCCAGCTCCAGCGCGCGCTCAAAGGCGCCGCACGCCTGCGACCGGCGCACCCCGCTCGCGCCGGCTCGCGTGTCGGCGGCGGCTGGCGCGGGCGCGCGCCGGGCGCGCACCTCGGCGTGCTCCTCGAGCCCGGTGTACGCCGCGCCCACGCGCGCCCAGCCCTTGGCCCAGCCGGGCTTGAGCGCGGTCGCCGCCCTGCCGTCGGCCAGCGCCTCCGCGTACCGCCGCAGCGCAGTGAGCGCGGCCGCGCGGTTGCTGTGGAACACCTCGTTGCGCGGGTCGAGCGCGATGCACTTGGAGAAGCTCGCCACCGCGTCCTCAAACCTGCGGCGCGGGGTCAGCGCGCCGTGCAGCGCTGGGCCCCTCTGCACCCCCAGTGTTCGGGGGGCTGGCCGCACCGCTTGGCGGCGAACGCAGCATTGCCCTTCTCCTTCTCCTGCGCGGCTGCGCCCTTGGCCACCACGGCCGCCAGCTCGGGGTGCTGTTGCGCGAGCGACGGGTCCTCCGCGACGGCGCGCTGCAGCGCCTCCTGGTGCGCAGCGCGCGCGATTTAGCAGTTGCCGGGGGCATGCACTGCCGCTGCAGGCGCACACGCTGCCCGCGTTGCCGACGCACCTCATCCTCGTCGCCGTCGCTGCCGTCGCTGCCCTCCCTGGGGCGCTTGGCGGCCAGGGGTTCCAGCGCGGGGTCGTCCTCGCTCTTCTTGCCGAGCAGGTGGGAGTGCGCCTGGAGGAACTTGGGGACGTGCCGGATATACGTCAGGTTGCTGTCGCGCTTGCCGCCGCCTGCGCCGCGCCTCAGCAGCGCTTGGACCAGGGCAGCTGCGGACGCGGGCCTGCAGTCTGCCCGTGCGCCATACCGGCGTCGCCTCCGCCCGTCATGCCGCCCACGCCGCGCCCGCCGCCGCGCCCGCCCGTGGAGAAGCTGTCGCGGTCCTGAGACACAGAGGCTTCACCATACTGATCTTCAAAGCCGCCGCCGCCGCCGCCGCCGCCGCCGCCCTCGCCCCGGCCCTCGCCCCGCCCCCGGCCCCCGCCCCGGCCCCGGCCACGCCCGCGGCCCATCTCTGGCTGTGGCTGGAGCTTCTAGGAAGCCCCTGGACAGGTGCCGCTCACGACGTGTTGCAGCCTTTCCCGCAGTGTTGTGCTGCTGGAGCAGTGCGCGCAAGTGAACCAGGTGGTGAGCGGTTGGAGAGCATGCGGTAACAGAGGGAGTGCCCTGTCACAACCTCTATCAGCGCACGCACAGCTGCTGTCGGTCCCAAGCTGCTCTTGCCGAGTTTGCCTCTTCAAACTAGCTAGGGAGCCTAGCGTCCTGGACGCCTGAGCAGCCCTGGGTTGCCTCTGAAGGCGTTTAAGAGTAACAGCATTCAGATGATGTCGCTGGCCAGACTTGAGATCTGAAAGACTCTGCACAAACTGGCAGGGACGCCTGATACTGTTTGCATCGCGACACAGCCTCAGGTAGCTAGGCACAGGCCGCCACAAGCCGTTTCTTGTCACCCAGAACTCTGCTCGAGCGCTGGTGCGCCCAGCGTGGGCCTCAGCGGGCCGCGAGGCCTGCGTGGCGGGCGCCGTACAGCAGCGCGGTGCCGCTCTGCACGGCGCGCGCGTGGTCCAGCAGCAGCGCCTCCGCCGACTGGCCTGGACTGTTCAGGTCGGCGATGTATGGCTCCAGGGCCTCGCGCTCCCACAGCGCGCGCACAGCAAACAGCGCCGCAAAGCGCTGCGCGGCGGCGACCGGCAGCTCGCCCGCCGGGAAGCGTGTGACGGTGTCGCCGTCGATGAGCGCCTCGCCCCGCAGCAGGTGCAGCGCCGGCTCCATGCCCTGGCGCGAGCACAGTGTGAGTAGTGCCGGCGGAGGCCGTTCGGCTCGGGGGCAGGCGCGCGGGCGCTGCCGGCTTGCCTCAGGTGCGGCTTCGCGCCAGCGCTGCATGAAGGCAGCCAGGGGCCAGGTCCTCTGTGCCCGCAGCACCTCGATGCCCATCTGGCGGCACACCTGCGACGCCGCGCGGCCTGAGGCCGCGGCACCGGCGAGACGGGCGGGACAATCTTGCGCGCGGGAGCTGTGCGCGCCTTCCCTTCGTCCAACGACCACAGGTCGTCTGCCGCGGGACACCGCGCCCCAAACGTGGCCAGGCAGTGATGCACCAACCTGGGAAGGCGCGAAAGAGGCTCACGGCGACCCTTTCAGCTCATGCGTGGCCTGTCGGGCCGGACAGCACGTACCGCGGGTCATGGCCGTCCTGGCTCAGGAGCGCGCCGGCCTCGCCGGCAGGCAGGCTCGTGAGCGGCCACCCCTGGTGCTGCGCTGTGAGCAGCAGCAGGGCGAGCAGCGACGCCGCATACTCCTGGCTCGGCACCTGCCAGCGCCCGTCCAGATCGCACGCGCCGCGCTGCGCAAGCGCGGCCCGCAGCTCGCTCTTACTGGCCTGCGTCAGGCGCGCGCTCAGGCCCTGCGCAGCAGGCCTGCCCGCGGAGCCCGCAGGCCGCCAGCAGTGACGCCGCGCCAGGCGGAGTGGCACGCCTGCACGCCCGTCAGAAGCGCTGCATAGGACCACGGCGGCCTGGGGTCGGGCTCGTCGCCAGCGCGTGCGCCCTCGCCCTCGTACCGCGTCGCCTGTCCAGGCAGGCCGGCTCAGTGGGCGCTGGCGCACGGAGCGGCGCGCGGCCAAGCTCTGACACGCGCCTGCAGCACCGCGTCCAGGTTGCCAAGGCGCGGCTGCGCCTGCACCAGCTCGAGGTGCGCGCCCGCTGTCGCGGCGACCGCCAGCGTCGCGCCCCCGCCTTGCGCGCGCAGCGCCTGCGCGGCAGCGCGCGTGGGCCGCGCAGGCGAGCGGGAGCCGGGCAGCGCGCAGCCCGTGGCGCACCTCCGCTCCGCTGACCAGAAGCAGTGAGTTGGTGGTCTCCACGGTCTTGACCGCATACGTCTTGTCGTTCGTGCAAAGCACAGCTTCGCCGCCGAGCGGCCCCTTGAACACGGCGCTGCGCGCGTCGCAGCACCGTCCGCTGCCTGCGCCGGAGCGGCGACCTTGCGGGCCGTGGGCAGGCCTTGCACCCACCCTCGTGCGCAGATGTCCGCGAGCAACGCGTCGTCCGCTTCCAGCAGCCTGCGCCCGGTGGCGACCGCACAGCCAGTGCTCGGTGTGCGGGCTGGCTCGGGCACGGTGCCGCAGGCAGTGGGCGCGCACCTCAGGTCTTGGCGTACACCCGCGCTGAGGCTGATCGTGCACGCAGGTGACGCCTGGCCAGCGCGCGCTTGCGGCAGCAGCATCAGGCCTCCACGTGCGTGCGACTGCGCGCTGGCCTAGCCTGGGCACAGGACCACCGTGCGCCTAAGCTTAGGCACGTAAGTGCCTGGCTATGTTCTGAAGCTGGATCGCAAGGCCTGGACTGCAGCGGCTGAGTCAGGGCATTTGGGGCACCAATAAGTCAATGAGTATTACGAGCCGTTGTCGGTATCGAGAGCCGTCTCCTTGAACGCTCTTTCAAGCTGGCCGAGAGCCTCCCGCGCAAGTTCGGCATAATCGAGCAAGTAGCGTAACTGCGACGAGGGTGTGAGTCCCAGGTCTTGTGCCTCTGCATGGTCCTACGAAGCCTGCTGGCCACCGAGCAGGCCACCAGCGGCGAGGGCAGTGCGGCCAGTGATGTCGGCGGCGCGGACATGGTAGACAGCGACGGCGCGCGCCCGGGCCCTGTCCCTGCAGACAGCGCTGGTTGCGCACCAGCGTGCTCCGTACAGGCAGGCCAGCCGGGCACTCCGGTGGAGGGATGGTGGTACCGTGTGCCGGAGGGCGCCAACGCACAGGCCGCCGCATCCACAAGCGGCCACGCGCAGCCCGCGGACGGCTTGACCTTCCTGGGGGTGCGGCGCGCCCGGCGCCCCCCGCCTGCACGTGCACGTGCACGCCGAGCCTGCCGCCCGTCTGACGCGGTCTTGGGGCGCAGCACATGGCCGCAGGCGCTGTTGCCGGCATAGCAGAGCACGTCGCGATGTACCCCGTCGACACCATAAAGACGCGGATGCAGGCCTTGGGCCACCCAGGCCAGCGGGTGCGCCCGCGGTCGGCTCGCTTGCGCGACTCACATCACGCAGCGTGCGACTGAGCGGTGTGTGCTGGCCGCAGCTGCACGGCTCGACCGTGTCGCAGGCTCTGAGGGCGGTGGTGAGGCGAGAGGGGGTGCGCGGGCTGTACGGCGGCGTCTGGGCGGTTTCCCTGGGCGCTGGGTATGCCCGCGCGGCCGGCCGGATCCCGCCCCGCCCCGCCTGCCGCACGCGCCGCTCACACCGCTCCCGGCGACCAGGCCGGCGCACGCGCTGTACTTTGCCGCGTATGAAGCTGCGAAAGAGGCGCTGGGCGGCGGCGGTGAGGGCCACCACCCGTTTGCGGTCGCGGCCGCCGGCGTGTTTGCCACGATCACCAGCGACGCGTGTATGACCCCGTTCGACGTGGTCAAGCAACGCCTGCAGGCGCGCCACGCGTGCGCCACGTCTGCGAGCTCGCGCCCAAGCCGGCCCGTCCCGCGACGGCGCTGCCGCCCTGGCCACAGGTGGTCCGCAGCCCCTACGCAGGCGTGTGGGACTGCGTGTCGCGCACCATGCGCACGGAGGGCCTGGGCGCGTTCTTCCGGTCGTATCGAACCACGGCGCGGCCCCGCCGCGGTCACCGGCCGCCTGGTCGGCCGCCGCCCCTGGCTGAGCAGCGCGGCCGACGCGGCGCAAGCGCGCAGGTCATCATGAACATCCCCTTCACAGCGGTCTACTTCTCCACGTACGAGAGCGCCAAGAAGGCGCTGGGCGCGCGCGAGGCGTGGCAGGAGGAGACGCTGCGCGTGCAGCTGCTGGCGGGCGGCCTGGCAGGCGGCACGGCGGCCGGCCTGACCACGCCGCTGGACGTCGTCAAGACGCGCCTGCAGCTGGCCGGCGTCAGCAGCCCCACGCGGTACAGCAGCAGCGCGCTGGTGCGCGCGCCGCGCCTGCGCCGCATCGCTGGGCGCGCCGCCCCGCGGCTGACTCGCGTGGGGCCCCCGCGCAGCTGCCCACCATGCGCCGCATCATGAAGGAGGAGGGTATGCGCGCGCTGTGGAGCGGCGTGCGGCCGCGCGTGCTCTTCCACACGCCCGCTGCGGCGCTGTGCTGGGCCACGTATGAGAGCATGAAGCGCTTTGTGGCCGTGTAAGCGCCGTTCACAGGACCGCGTGTCAGGCTCATGCTAAGACGGCGGCACGGACACCCTCAGGAGCCTGACATCGTACACCAGGGGCTGGTCCTCGTTCAGGGGGCTGCACTGCAGGCCGAGCCCCGGCGGGACGACCACCTCGCGCCGCCCGCCTGCGCCAGGCCCGGCCGCGCTCAGGGCCACCCGCCGCGCCTGCTCACCAGCCGGGGAAACACGCGCAAGCAATACAGGACCGCACCGGCTCGCATGCCCGCCATGGCTTCTTCCACCCCGAGGCACAGCCCGCTCGGCAGCGGGCGCGAGCCGTAGGTGAAAAGGGCAGGCCGCTGCCTGGCCATGGTGTCCTCCAGAGTCTGGTCACCCACAGTCAGCCTGCGCCACGCTCCGTCATACAATGCGCATCGAGCGCCTGCTGAGAGGCCTCCAGGGCCATGCAGGCAGCTCGCCTGTAGTCTATGAGTACCAGCATGCCGCGGTCGGGCGCCGTGCGGCCCCCGCCTGCGGCACGGCGATGCGCTCTCGAGACCACGCGGACGCCGGTGCAGGCGGCGCGTTTGCACGTGCGGGCACCCACCTTTCGTCAGGTCTCTGTAGGTGCCGTGCGCGGTCTGGACCGCCTCACCAGTGACTGCCTGCTCGGCGCGCGCTGCAGTGACCACGCGAAACAGGGCCGGCTGCGAGCGCACACAAGCCTGCGGCTGGGCTCACCTCTGCATCCTTGCTCTCACTGGCGGCCTCGATGCGAGTCTTTATCTGCTCTGACACCACTCCAAAGGTGAGAAAGCCGACCCACAGAAGGCCTCCTGCCAACCTGCCACGTGCTCAGCCGCTCAGTGAGACGTTGCATACGACAGCTAGCGATCTGCTCTCCACCGCAGCTCACCCAAAGCGCCGCGTTATTGCGGACGCGATGAAGTCTGTGCTGGCCGCTCGCTTCCTGGGCCGCCCGTCCTCAGCGCCCGCGTCGGGCAGCACCTCCCCTGGTCGCTGGCCCTTTTCAGACTGTACGGGCGTGCTTCCGCGCTGCGCGGGGGCGCCCTCGCCCTCTGCGCCACCAGCTCGCACCCGCGAAAGCCTGGTGCTGGGCGCCCGCGTGGCGCCGCTCGCAGATGCAGCGCCGCAGGCTCGAGTCACATGAGAAGGCAGCCCTGCTTGTCAGAGCGCAGACCTGTACACCAGCAGACCAGGGCGCTCACCGCGCCTCAGCGGGCACCTGCCTGCCCAGCGCCCAGCGCTGGGCTCCAGGCAGCAGGCTGGCTGGCGGCAGCAGGACGGCGAGCAGTATGTGCACGCCATTTGCAGCAAGATGGCCACTAGGGAGGGACGTGTGAGGACAGGCACGAGAAACGACGGCACCCTCGTGCACCCTACTTTAGAGATAACTCTCTGGGTTGGATTTGCACCTTGGTGTCTCCGTGGCTTGGGATCCTCTCACATTGTAACAGAGTGCAAGGCACGCCTGTCAACATGGTGTCCTCCACGTGCTTGCAGGCGGGTCCTGCCCGGTTTGCGACTGCTGCGGCGCCCCGCCCATGCAGGTGCGCATCCCCGCAACAGCCTGCCCGCCAGCAACAGGCTGAAGCGCATGCAAGCGTGCTGCCAGAAGACCGTTCACGCCCTGGATGACGGGTTGTTTTCTGCCGATGGCAGGTTGGCTCGGCCGGTGGTGTCCTGCCCCGCTGCTGCGGACCTGTTGCAGACGGTCGCCAAGAAGGTGCAGGATGCCGGCAAGTTCGCTGCCGTGCTCGGAGCGTCCGCGCTGGTGGCCAGCGTGCGTGATCCCAGCCTCCCACCGCTGTGAATGCATTGGG
>JAABUV010003500.1_pt1 | contig 19960 bp, 16 predicted proteins | sample 5559971 | NCBI WGS metagenome assembly JAABUV01 (sample SAMN10711881, study PRJNA513362) | rock metagenome | isolation source: Antarctica rocks | place: Antarctica: Victoria Land, Knobhead nord | collected 2015-12-19
GATTGTGAGATGTGTCCTGGCCCTAAAGGACCATGGCAGGGCACGGACCCTGAAGGGTCAGCATGGCCGGCCGGTGTGCGGCCAGACCACCCGCGTCGCCGGCGCGCAGACCTTTTAAGGTCCGTGCTCTGCCATGGTCCTTTAGGGCCAGGCCCACGACGCTCACCATCACAATCGTGGGGCGCACCCGACCTCAAGACCTCAAGTAGGGCTCACAAGTAGGGCTCACAAGTAGGGCTCACAAGTAGGGCTCATCGGAGTGGAACGATGGCCTGGACGCATCCTGGGAAAAGGGTTGAATCTGTTGTCGCAACCTATCCATACAGGTACGCTAGAGGAAAGTTAGGACGCGCTGCGAGGAGGAAACGATAAACTATGGACAACCCGGAACGGCCAGAGCATCTCGGGCCAATGGCGCGCTCGCTCATCGAAACGTTCGTGGATCTGACGCTCCCCCAACAGCGCCGCGTCTTCGCGATGCTGCGCGAGATCCTGGAGACCAACGAGCAGGCCGCGACAGACGTCGATAGTCGGACATCGAAAGTCGATAGTAATACATCGTCGGGCTAGTACCTACTTTTCTCCCTGCGCCTGCGGGTTGTGCAGGCCGGTCTGTCCGTTGGCGAACACAAAGATGCGCTCACGCGCCGAGCCCAGGAAGTCGTCGCCGCCCAGGAAGGCCGCTTTCTGGAGTAGCGGCACGTAGATGCCGCGCTCGTAGGTGGCGGCCACGGGGTCGGAGGCCTCGGGGTTGAGGTAACTGAAGGGGAGGACAATGTCTCACGCTATAGTTCGATCTCTATGTGTGGCTACGCTGCTCACGACAACAGGCGGCGTTACATCCCTGGGACAAAGGCCATTCCACCGGGACTGCTCAGGCCGATCACGACTGGCTTGAGCGTGCCCGACGTCAAGTCGAGTGACCCGACGAAGCCCGCGACACCCGAGTCGCCCGGCGCGGCGGAGTAGGCCGTCCCTGCGGTGAACGTGCTCCGAATGGCGTAGACCGCGTTTCCGCCGTGGTCCGACACGAGGATGCGCCCCTGGGCGCTGGTCGCCCACACGGTATCGTCGACCTGCGTCCCCAGCGGCAGCCGGCTCACGGTTTGCCCCGTCGTGCCGGGATTATGCACCAGGACGATCTCGGCGCCGCCCTGGTTGTCCAGCATCAGGTCACCCTGTGGCGTGACGTCCATCGAGTCGGGATCAACCTCGTTGAGCGTGACCGTGTGGTGTGTGGTCAGGTCCGTCGCTTTTGCGTCGCCCATCAGCACCGGGGTGACGGTGAGCATGCCGTTGCGCAGCACGACCTTGTCGAGCGCGGGACTCGTGTTGACGCCCGCCGCGTTGAGCGTGGGGTTGGACGCCGCGATAAACGTCATGCCATGCATGAAGGCCAGGTCGTCGTAGCCACCGCCGTGGGCTGTCTTCGGGAAACGGTAGGTGACCGGCGCCCGCGTCGCCGGGTTGATGGTCGTCAACAGCGCGTTGGCGTCCTCGTTGCTTGTCGCCCACAGCAGACCCGTAGATGGGTCAATGCGCAGTCCGTCGTTGTGTCCGGGGACACTGAAGGTATGGATGACTTGCCCGAGTAAGCTGTACTCCACAACCGTGCTCGGCTTGTGATTGCTCCCGTCCGCGTTGCCATTGTTCTGATAGCCGACGAACACATGGCGCGCATCCACCGCGATGGAGTCTGGCTTGCTGTATGCCATCGTTCCGGCGGCGAACAAGGACACCCGGTAGCCGGACGCCGCCACGGGTAACGCGGCCGCTTGAGCGTGTCGCGCCACGCCGCCGACTCCGACGCTCAGACCGAGCGCGACCGCCGAGGCCAGGACGGGCCTGGTATAGCGCTGTTGTATGCGTCGAAACGTCGTCATGAACTTATTGTCCTTCCATAATGTGCGTCCGTATAAAACACCTTGCGCGCCCAAACGGTTTGGACAAGCGAAGAGGGGGCTAATGAAGAAGGGCGATGAAGTCTCGGACGCTGTGGGCTTCCTCTTGAGGGTATCGCGCCGACGTTAAGGGGGTGTTAAGGGCAGGTAAAGGGGATGTTAAACCTCGCGCGAGCGCCATGGCTTGACAGCGGTCCACTATCCTCACTAGGATATGTCCATGAAAGCAATACGTTGTAGAGCGGTAACGCTCCTGCCTGCCCTCGCTCTTTTGTTCGCGCTCACCGCCGTCGCGGCCGCGCCGCGCCTATCCCCGTCGCCGGCCTCCGCGCCGGCGCCGCTAACATGGGCCAACTATGGCGGCGACGCGGGCGGGACGCGCTACTCGCCCGCCATCGCGATCACGACGGCCAATGTCGCCTCGCTGCGCCTGGCCTGGAGCTTCCATACCGGTATTAGCGCCACCAATACGAGTTTCGAGGCCACCCCCGTCGTGGCCGCCGGACGCCTCTTCATTAGCGCGCCCGACGACGAGGTGTTCGCGCTCGACCCGGTCTCGGGACGTCGACTGTGGCGCTACAAGCCGGCGCTTGGCCCCGATGCTCTGCCCAACGGCGTCAACCGGGGCGCTGTCTACGGTGACGGGCGTGTCTACATCGCCACGCTCGACGCGCGCGTGATCGCGCTCGACGCGGTGACGGGACGGCAGTTGTGGCAGCGCCAACTTATCATGGCGGGACACAAGTACTACGTGTCGGCGGCCCCGCTCTACGACCGTGGCCGCGTCGTCGTGGGTATCGCCGCCGGTGAGCAGGAAATTCGTGGCTTCGTCGCCGCGCTGGACGCGCGTAGCGGGCGCGAGGTCTGGCGTTTCCACACTATCCCCGCGCCAGGCGACACGGACGGCGCCACCTGGCCCGCCGACGGTAGCTATCTGCACGGTGGCGGCCCAGTGTGGATGAACCCCGTGGCCGACCCATCGTCCAACCTCGTCATCTTCGCTGCCGGCAACCCCTCGCCCGACTTCAACGGTTCCACGCGGCCGGGCTTGAATCTGTTCGCCAACAGTATCGTGGCCGTCCGCGCCGACACTGGCAAGCTGGCCTGGTATTTCCAGGAAGTACATCATGATCTGTGGGACGCTGATCCGGCCAGCCCTCCACTGCTCGTTCCTTTCCCGCAGGGGACAGGGACGGTTCCGGCGGTGATCGAGGCCGGCAAGACGGGCTGGCTCTACGTGCTCGACCGGCTCACCGGGCGGCCGCTCGTGCCCACGCCTGAGCGTTCCGTGCCGCGCGGACCATCCTGGCAGCACGCCTGGCCGACGCAGCCGGAGCCGCGCAATGAGCCGTTCGCGCCGCAGTGCCCCGACCCTGGCCTCTACGCGCGTGAGGCCTGTGTTTTCACGCCGCCATCCGAGACGCCGACGCTTGCCGCGCCGGGGCAACTCGGCGGCTCGGCGTGGTCGCCGGTCGCCTACAGCCCGCGCACGGGGTTGGCCTACATCTCCGCGAACACGTACCCGATGGTGCGCTCCACCACGCCGTCCGCGCATGCCTTCAGCCACCCTCCCCAGCCCCTGCCGTCCGTGCCGCGTCGCGGCGCGTTGATAGGCTACGACATAGCGCGGGGGCGCGTGGCCTGGCGGGTGGCGCTTAGTGGTGACAGCCTGGCCTACGGCGGCTCGACCGTCACGGCCGGCGACATCGTGTTCTCGGGTGAGTCGTCGGGCGTCTTCGATGCGCATGACGCGCGGAGTGGACGTCTCCTGTGGCAGTATCATACGGGCGCCGGCGCTGACGCCGCCCCCGCTGTCTATACGACAGCTGGCCGTGAGTACGTGGCCGTGGCCGCCGGTGGTAACAGCGTCATCAATTCGCGGCGCGGCGACACGCTCGATGTGTTTGCCCTGCCCTAACCGATTATCCACTGTGGAAGAAAGATGTCTTAGTCCCCACCATGGATCAACCGCTTCTCAACTACATGCGACCAGGCATCGTCTTATGCGTGGCCTACCCCGACGCCGACGGTGACGGTAATGCTTTGGTGCGCGGTATCGAGGCTGTCGCGTCCGATATTTTCTTCTCATCCGTCGAGGTGCGCCATGTGCCCGACGAAGGCGCGCGCCGGCGTATGGTCGAGATCCTACGTGGTTCCCGGCTCGACATCGTGTACGAAACGTATCCGCGTCTGCGCCAGCTCGAGTTGAGCCTCGGCAGCGCCGATCCCGCGGCGCGGCGTCGTGCGGTTGAGGAGGCCAAGCGCGCCATCGACGATGCGGTCTCAATCGGCGCTATTCGCGTGAACCTTACCAGTGGCCCTGACCCTGGACAGGCCGGACGCGACGAGGGCGCCGATGTCCTCGTCGACTCGCTCTACGCCCTGGCGGAGTATGCCTCGGGCCAGCGTGGTCTCGCGCTGGCCTTCGAGCCTTTTCCGCGCGATGGACCGGACGCCGCCTTGATCGGCCCAATGGGTGAGGCAGTCAAGCTGGTGCGGCTCGTGCGCGAGGTCTACCCTGACGTTGGTCTAACTCTCGACACGGCGCATACGGCGCGCTTGGGCGAGGACTTCGCGGCGTCGCTCGCTCTCGCCGCGCCGTACCTTGGGCAGCTGCACCTGTCCAACCTGGCGCCGGGCAGCCCCAATCCGGCTCCTCCGTTCGGAGCGGCCGGCGGTTTCTACGACACGTCCCGCCTCACCGACGCCTTGCTGGCCCTGTTCCGCGCCGGTTTTCTTGGCGCTGGACATCGCCCCTTCGTGACCTTCCGCGTGGCTCCCGACGCGGGCGACCGCACTGAATGGATCATCGCCGGCGCCAAGCGCACCCTGACCGAGGCGTGGACGAGGCTGTAGTTGCCAGTTGCCAGTTGCCAGTTGCCAGTTGCCAGTTGCCAGTTGCCAGTTGCCAGTTGCCAGTTGCCAGTTGCCAGTTGCCAGTTGCCAGTTGCCAGTTGCCAGTTGCCAGTCGCTGGTAGTCAGAGGGTACAGTGGACTCGGCCACATGACACTTGACGCTGGTGGAAAGGGCACTTTAGGCATCCGATTCACAGAAAAGTACGTTGCCCGCTACAAAACTAAACGGTGAGCAGGCTATGTAAGCCCTATTCGCCGCAGCCGGTCAAACCTCTTGATAGGGGGGTTTACCCTTATGCGGAAGGTCGCCTTTCCAAGGATGTCAACGGTCATGTGGCCGAGTCCAGGGTACAGGGTACAATGAAGCGCATGACCAATCGAACAATCACCCCTATCACCCAATAACTGGCAACTGGCAACTGGCAACTGGCAACTTTCAATGTCTGACACCATCCTCCTCTACCACGAGCGCTACGATGGCCGTGGCTTCTCGCCATTGAGCGACTCGTGGCGCCGCTACCGCCTGGGGCTCGACCTCTTCGATGAGTTGGGCCTGCTCAAGCGTGTGCCGCGCGTCCGGCCCGCCGAGGCGACCGAGGCGGAACTGGAGACCGCGCATTCGCCAGCCTTCGTGCGCTCGGTGCGTGAGCGCGTGGCCGCGGGCGAGGGCCGCTTCGATCGCTCGACCCCGATCTATCCCGGCCTCTACGAGCGGGCGCTCGTCGCCGTCGGCGCTACCCTGACTGGTGCCCGTATGATCGCGGGTGGCGAGGCTCTGCATGCCTTCAACCCTGGCGGTGGGTTGCACCATGCCGCCTATGAGCGCGCCTCGGGCTTTTGTATTTTCAACGACATTGTCGTGGCCGTGCGCGCCCTGCAACGCGAGTTTGGGCTGCGCCGCGTCGCCATTGTCGACGTCGATGGTCACCACGGCGACGGCACGCAGCAGGAACTCTATGGTGAACCGGTCCTCTACGTCTCGTTGCACCGCTACGATGGACGGTTTTATCCAGCGACGGGGACGGCCACGGAATTGGGCGAGGGCGCCGGCTACGGTTATACGGCCAACGTGCCGTTGCCGCGCCGCTGCGGCGACGCCCCCTACCTCTATGCCCTGCGTACACTGGTCGCGCCGCTGCTGCGCGCCTATCGACCCGAGTTTATTATCATGCAATACGGGGTCGACGGGCACTACCAGGACCCCATGGTGCGCCTGGCCCTCACTACAGCCGCCTACAGAGAAACCGCGCGCCTGCTGCACGCGCTCAGCCATGAGTTATGCGACGGGCGCCTGCTCGTCACCGGCGGTGGCGGCTACAAGCCCGAGGCGGCGGTGCGCTGCTGGGCCATCCTCCTGGCCACGCTCGCGGGCGAGGACCCGGCGCCGGACCATCCACTTTACGGGCGTCTCTTTGATACCGAGCCGGCGCCGGAGGACCCAGCGGCGATGGACGACGTGCGCGCGGCTGTCACGAGGTTGCGTGAACGGCTGCTCGGCCTTGGAGCCGCGACGTAAGGGGGGTACATCCCAGCGCGCGAGGACGCTTCGCGACGGCGCTAGCGCAGCAGATTAGCCAGACCTATCCGGCGCAAGTCCTTGTCTGTGATTTGATATGGGTTGCGTTCCTGTAGCAGGAGCGCGACCCTTTCCAGCGCGGCCGCCATACCATCAAAGGCGGGTTTGTGACGCTCAAGGTCGCGCGGCACAATGTTATATAAAGCAACGAGGCTGGCGCGCTCTCCGTTCAGCATATGTATTATATCCCGCGTTGTGGCCGGAAGAGCCTCTTTCGCTGTCAAGAGAGTCAGCCATGCCAGAGCGGCGTCGAGGGACGTGACGCCGATGCCGTGGTGACGCGCGATAGCCTCAACTGCGACCGCGAGCGCGTCGTGAAGGGCATGACGGCGCTCGGCAAGTCCCGGCATGGCAACCGCGGCGTCGATAGCTTCCCATAGACGACGCGGATCGTCGACTTGCAATTGAATTGACGTTGGGTCGATGTCGGTCCGCGCATAGTATCGGAAATGGGCGGCGAGCAGGTCGCGGACACCGGATGCGTTGAGCGCGGCGACGCGCGCGCATCGGTCCAACCTGTCGGCGTGAACAGGGGAAGATCGGTGGAAATGCACGACACCGCCGTGCGCGAACAGGGTATCCAGGGGAGGCAGCAGGAAGAGATGGAGCGGTACTTTCCCCTCTTGGACGCGTGCAAAAAGCGGTGTCGCCGTGTCCAGAGGTTCGACGGCGCAGACGATACGTCGTTCGCTATCCTGTTTGAGCGCGAAGTCACAGGTGGGCGTTAACAGGATAGCGAGAGATGCTTCGGTTTCCACCTCATCGTCGTGGGCTAGGCGTAACAGAGGAACTGAGGCAAAGACATCCCCTTGGAAAAGCTGCCCTGACTGAGAACCGAGGCGTGGGGCGACGACGTAGCCAGTCATCGGGGCAAGAGCGCGGCAGGTTGCAGGCTGTCGCTTTGAGAAAATCCAGCGTCGTCATCCAGGCGACCGCCGAGACGCGCCATACCCCGAAGTTCGTCTGGCGAAACGAACGCGAGGGTTCCCCCGAGGGTCTCCGGGTGAGTCACCAAGTGATCGACATTGAGCAACCATGGCGGCACGGGCTCCGGTTCATCGCTCATCGGACTTTCTGTGTCCACGTTAGCTATGGCGTTGGTGACATCGCGCAATTCGTCGAGAAGAACGTCGGCGGCTACGGCCGTGCGTGAGGCGAGGTGCCGCGCCAGTCGCTCCTGCACGACGGGTAGAGGCGCCCGGTGGTAGACGCGCCCTAGCCGGAGTACCTCTTGCGGCGACACGATGTGTTTGCCGCGGCCAAAGCCTAAAACCAAGAAAGCGATACGGCCGTTCCGCGCCTGCTTCGAGATCGTCGCTTTACTCAAGCTCAATATCGACGCGACCTCACTGAAGTTCGGCCAGACAGCTTCATCCTTCCACACCTTGGTTATCATGTCGTCACGCTCCCCTCACATCGGCTATCTTCAGATGGCCTCTCACTATTATACGTTAACTTCGTAAACTGCATCAACTAAAGAAACATTGGCCGGGCAATCAAGCGCGTTAAGCGGCGTTAAGCGGGATAAAAGCCAAAAAGCCGCCGACGTGGTACTCTATGTCGATGGGGACAGACATATGTCGTTGAAGTACGCGTTGCTCGCCGGTCTGGCGCTTGAGCCGCGCTCGGGCTACGACCTGGCGCAGTGGTTCAAGGAGACCGCCAGCTACTACTGGTCGGCCACGCACAGCAGCATCTACCCGGCGTTGGCCGCCCTCGAAGAGACGCAACTGGTCACGCATACGATCGTGCCGAGCGATCGTGGTCCCGCGCGTAAGGTTTACACCCTCACCTTACGCGGGCACGATGCGCTCCTGGAGTGGCTCGATACACCAGCGACGCCGCCGGTCGTGCGCGACGAGGAGGCGCTCAAGGCGCTCTGCTACGGCTTGCTGCCGCCCGACCACGCCCAGGCGCAGCTCGAGGCGACGCGCGCCCGCCACGCCGCTAACCTCGCGCACTACAAAGACCTGTCCCACCGCCTCGATGAAAATGTGCAGGCGCGGGGCGATGGATCGCCCACGGCGCGGCTAGGCCTGCTGCTGACGCTGCGCCGTGGCATCGACGTCGAGAAGGGTTACGTCGCCTGGTGCGACGAGGCCATCGCGGCGATCGCGGCGGCCGCCGACGCTCCGCGCCGTACCGAGGAGCAGCACCGTAAAGGTAAAGACAAAGATAAGCACGGCAAGAAGAAACATAACAAAGGCTAAAGATATAGCCGCATGGTTCACGCTGGCCCCAAGGGGAGATATAAGTGGGACGAGATGCCGATGGAGGAGGCGTGGATATGACCAGAGACGACGGTTCCCCGATGACTTCCGCCGTCGCGGAGGTGCTGGCCGGCGGGGGGGCGATGGGTGCGCTCATGCGGTCGCTCGATTGGGCGGCCACACCGCTCGGCCCCGTGGAAAGTTGGCCGCAGAGTCTACGCACGTCCGTGAGTATTTGCTTGACCTCGCGCTTCCCCATGCTGATTTGGTGGGGGCCGGAATTGGTGATGCTCTATAACGACGCCTACCGCCCTATGCTGGGCACGACCAAGCACCCCATGTCGATGGGGCAGCGCGGGCGCGATTGCTGGCCGGAAATCTGGGACGTCATCGGTCCCATGCTCGTGGGTGTGCGCGCTACGGGTGAGGCCACATGGTCTGACGACCAGCTACTCCTGCTCGACCGCAACGGCTATGTCGAGGAGTGCTACTTCACCTTTTCCTACAGTCCAATCCGCGATGAGAGCGGCGGTGTGGGCGGCGTGTTCACGGCAGTCACGGAGACGACGAGCCGGGTATTGGGCGAGCGGCGCCTGCGCGTGTTACGCGAGTTGGCCGACCGAACCGCCGGGGCTAAGACTGCCGCCGACGCCTGCGCCCTTGCCGCCGCGGCGCTCGGTGGGAATCCGGCCGCTATTCCCTTCGCACTGCTCTACCTGCTCAACCCCGACGGACGGGCAGCCCACCTCGCGGGAATGACGGGGCTGGACGCCGGCGCATCGATCGCCTCTCAGCACGTCGATCTGATCGAGGGCGAGGACGCCGTCGAGGGCTGGCCGCTGGCGCGCGTGGCGCGCACGGTACAGGCAGCTTTGGTAGACGACGTGGCGGCCCGGTTCGGCCCGTTGCCCGCCCATACCGGCGCGCCTGCTCCGTCCTCCGCCCTGGTCCTGCCGATAGCTCAGGCAGGCCAGGACGGCGTCGCCGGTTTTCTGGTCGCGGGCGTCAATCCCCTCCGCGCGCTCGATGACGACTACCGCGGTTTCTATGACTTGGTCGCGGGGCAGATCGCCACGGCGGTCGCCGACGCCCGCGCGTACGACGAGGAGCGCAAGCGCGCCGAGGCGCTGGCCGCGTTGGACCACGCCAAGACGACATTCTTCAGCAACATCAGCCATGAGTTGCGCACCCCGCTCACGCTTATGCTTGGACCGATCGAGGACGCCCTGGCCGATCGCGCGGACGCGCTCGCGCCGTCGCAGCGTGAGCGGCTCGACATTGCCCACCGCAACAGCCTGCGCCTGCTCAAGCTCGTGAACACGCTGCTCGACTTCTCTCGCATCGAAGCGGGCAGCGCGCGAGCCGCCTACGAGCCGGTCGATCTGGCCGCGTACACCGTCGAGCTCGTCAGCGGCTTCCGCTCGGCCGTGGAGCGGGCCGGTCTGCGCCTGCTGGTCAACTGCGCGGCGCTGTCCGCCCCGGTGTACGTAGACCCTGACATGTGGGAGAAAATTGTGCTCAACTTGCTCTCCAACGCCGTCAAGTTCACTTTCGAGGGCGAGATCGCGGTGACGCTGCGTCAGGTTGGGGATGGGGCCGAGTTGGAGGTGCGCGACACGGGGACCGGCATCCCTGCCGCGGAGATACCACATCTGTTCGAGCGTTTCCACCGCGTGCGCGGCGCCCAGGCGCGGACTCACGAGGGGACGGGCATTGGCCTGGCCCTGGTGCAGGAACTCGCCCGACTGCATGGCGGGACCGTCCGCGTGGCGAGCGCCCTCGGGGTGGGGACGACATTCACCGTCGCGCTGCCGCTTGGCGCCGCGCATCTGCCGGCGGATCGCGTCGTCGACGCCCCCGCGGCGCGCCCCATGGCGCCGGGATCGCCCGCCTTTGTCGAGGAGGCTCTACGTTGGCTGCCGGACATTCCCGATACGTCCGATGTGTCACCGTCGTGGAATGACGCCAGGCTGAACCCAGATGGCGGGCAAGATGGCCTCGAGGCTGAGCCCACCGTGCGCATCCTCCTGGCCGACGACAATGCCGACATGCGCGACTACCTGGCGCGCCTGCTCGGCGTGCGGTACAGCGTACGGGCGGTGGCCGATGGCGAAGCGGCGTTGGAGGCCGCGCTGGCGTGGGCGCCGGATCTGGTACTCAGCGACGTTATGATGCCGCGGCTCGACGGCATTGGGCTGCTGCGCGCGCTGCGCGCCGCTCCCCAGACACGCACGACGCCCGTGATCCTGCTCTCGGCCCGCGCGGGGGAAGACGCGGCCGTCGAGGGGCTCGATGCAGGGGCCGACGATTACCTGGTCAAGCCGTTCGCCGCCCGCGAGCTGTTGGCGCGTGTGCGGACACATGTGGAGTTGGCGCGGCTGCGCGCCCGTATGGCCGAGGATCGCGCGCATCTCCTGGCTCAAGCCACGGCTGCCCGCCTGGAGGCGACGACACGTGCGCGGAAGTTAGGCGCCACCATCGAGGCGATGGTCGATGGCGTTGCTATCTACGACACCGACGGTCGCGTGCAACAGGTCAACGCGGCGCTGCGCGCTTTGATGGGTTGGGATGTGGACCCCAATTTCGCGACCTTGACGCTGGCGGAGCGGGCGGCGCGTCAGGTTGTCCGCGACGAGGACGGACAGCTTATCCCCATCGACGCATTGCCGCCGCTGCGGGCGGCGCGCGGCGATGTCCTGACGGGCGCGCGCGCGGTCGATATGCGCATCCACACCGTCGACGGACGCATGATTCAGCTGAGCACGAGCGCGGCGCCGGTGCGTGATGAGGATGGCCGCATTGTTGGCGCCGTGGCCGTCTACCATGACGTGACCGAGCGACGCCGGCTTGAACGTGCGGTCGCCGTCGAGCGGCGGCAGCTGCATGACCTCTTCATGCAGGCCCCGGCGATGATCGCGCTGCTGGCCGGCCCGGACCATGTGTTCGAGGTCGCCAACGCCTGGTACCAGCGGGGGTCGGGGCGGAGCGCCGCCGACCTGATTGGGCGGTCGGTGCGCGCGGCGTTCCCCGAGCTCGCGGGCCAGGGCTACTATGAGTTGCTCGACGAGGTGTACCGCAGTGGCATGCCGTTCGTGGGGGCGGAGATTCCCGTGCGCCTTGATCGCACCGGCGATGGGCTGCTAGAGGATACCCATTTCACCTTCACCTATCAGCCAGTCGTCGGCGTCGACGACACAGTCGAGAGTATCATGGTCCTCGCCGTCGACGTGACGGAGCAGGTGCGGGCGCGGCGGCGGGCCGAGTCGCTCGCGGCCGAACTGGGGGCCGAACGCGACCGCCTGCGGCAGGTGCTCGACGCGCTGCCCGCGGGGGTTGTCATTGCCGACGTGGCCGGCCAGTTCAGCGTGAGTAATGAGGCCGCCGCGACGATCTTCGGTCCCGGCCTTCCTGGACGCCCTGTCCCACTGGGGGAGCGTGAGGCCTATGACACGTACGGGTGTCGTCGCCCCGATGGCGCGCCATATCCCTCGGACGAGCTTCCGCTACAGCGTGCGATGTGGCGCGGAGAGATGGTGCGCGGCGAGCAGTTCCTGACTCGCGCCGCGGCGACAGGTCAAGATATCACCGTATTGGCGAATGCCGCGCCGTTGTGTGGGCCCGATGGGACCATCGTGGGCGCGGTAGGCGTCTTCCAGGACATCACGGCGCTCAAGGACCTGGAGCGAGCGCGGGAGGAGTTCCTCTCCTCGGCCTCGCACGACCTCAAGGCGCCGCTGACGAGCATCCGTGGGCAAGCGCAGTTGGCCCAGCGCCGCTTGTCCCGCATAGATACGCCGGAAACCGCCGCCGTAGCGCGGCAACTCGCCCTGATTGACGCAGGCACGGGGCAGATGCTTGCCCTCATCAACGAGTTGGTGGACGTGACGCGCACGGATTTGGGCGGGGGGCTCGACCTCGACCGGCGCATGGTCGACCTGGTCGCGCTGGCGCGCGGCGTGGTGGCGCAGCAGACAGATCTCACCACACACCGCATCGTGGTGGACACTGTCCTACCGGCGTTGGAGGCCGCCGTCGACGTGGTCCGGATCGAACGCGTGGTGACCAATCTGGTCTCCAACGCCGTCAAATATAGCCCTGACGGCGGCGACATCACGGTGACGGTCGCGCGCGAGGACGATATGGCCGTGATCGTGGTCTCGGATCACGGCTTGGGCATCCCCGCGGACGACGCGCCGCGCGTCTTCGAGCGCTTTCACCGCGCCGCCAACGTGGCGGGCCGGATCGCGGGGACCGGCATCGGCCTCGCCAGTGTGCGACAGATCGTGGAGCGGCACGGCGGCCGCATCGCCGTGGAGAGCGCGGAGGGTGTAGGTTCCACGTTCACCGTGCGGTTGCCCCTCGCCGACCCAGAATTCCCGCCGGCTTGACGCAGGACCATATCAGGTCAATCATACGCTTATAGGTCGGCTTGGCGTAGTTCGTTGCGCAAATAGCGCGCGTAGGCGTCGCGATCGATCTCGAGGAGCGCCCGAACCGGCGGGGGCAGCGGCTGCCGCCAGAGCCAGGGGACGCGCAGCCAGAAGCCGGGCAGGGCGTGCGAACGGTAAACGCCGTCCTGATCGGCGGGCACGGGCTGGTAGCGCCCCTGCGTGTTTAGTTGATAGAAGTCGGCGCGCTCGTGCCGCGGGTCGAGCAGCCAATACTCGGACACGCCGCCAGCCTCGTACTCACCGAATTTACGCACCCGGTCGCGCTTGACACTCTCCGGTGACACGATCTCGACCACGAGATCGGCCGGCCCATCAAGGAACGTGTTTCGCAGCCGGTTCTCGTGCGCCCGCGCGACATAGAGCACATCGGGCTCACGGCCGGAGTGCGGCAGCTTCATCTGGAAGGGCGCGCCCATGATTGTCCCGAGATCATGCATGTCGGCAAACGCGGACAGCGTCGTCAGCAGAAACTTGCCGATGTCCTGATGGCGGCGGCTGGCCGGGCTCGTCATGACGATTTCTCCATCGACCCACTCGGCCAGGGTATCCTCGTCAGCCCAGTCGAGGAAGTCTTCATATGTGATAGGCGCGGGCGGAGGCGTTTCATGAGGCTCTCGCTGTACCGTTTGCTGTGACATGGTGTAGGCTCGCTTCGCGTGAGTCGTTGAGACATCTTTGCTGTAGTATACGACGTACTTCTTCAACTGGTCGCGGAAGGCGCCGATTTGGTTGGCCGATAGGGTATACTAAAAACAGACTGACGCGTCGGTTTGTTTTTAGTAAGGGACCGGATCGGTGAGTATAACGGGCAAGCAGGTGGGCATGACGGGCGAGCAGCAGCGCAGTGTGGCGCGCCACCAGCGTATTTTAGACGCCGCGCTCGACGTCTTCACGGGGCACGGCTACCGCGAGACGACGGTCGACCACATCGCCAGCGCCTCGCACACCTCCAAGGGCGGCGTCTACTTCCACTTCCCCAATAAGAACGCTATCTTCGACGCGCTGCTGCGGCGTACCGCCGTCCTGCTGATGTCGCGTGTCGAGGCGGCTATCGTGCGCGCGCCCGACCCTATCGCCAGGGTCGACGCCGCGCTCGTGACCGTCCTCCGCCTCTTTGCCGAACACCGTACGCTGGCGCGCCTGTTCCTCGTCGAGGCGCCCGGCGCCGGACCCGAGTTCTACGCCGCGGTGACTGCTATGCACGGTGATTTCGCGCGTTTGATCGCGCGTCACCTGGCAGAGGCCGTGGCGGCCGGCGCCATCCCGCCGCTCGACACGGAGTTGGCCAGCGCGGTATGGTTCGGCGCGCTCAACGAGGTGGTGACGCGCTGGGTGCAAACAGGCCAACCGCACCAACTGGAGGACGTCTATCCCGCGCTGCGCGCCCTCTTGTTGCGTAGCATTGGCGCTCCAGTCGCGCTGTCGGAGGAGGAAAGTCGATGGCCGCGCTGACGATGGCGCCCACGCTCGATACGCTGCGCGCCCGCTGGCGTGACGCCGTAGGGCGCGCCCGCCAGCGCGTGACACTGGACCGTCCGGTCCTGGTGAGCGTTTCACTTGCCCTCCCGGCTATCGACCCACTCGACCTCTTCGCGCGCGCCGCTGCCACCGCGCCCGAACGTTTCTATTGGGAGCGGCCGGCCGACGACGTCGCGTTCGCGGGCGTCGGCGCCGCGTGGGTCATCGAATCGGCGCCGCCCGTTATAGCAGGGCGGGCCTGGCGCGCGTTGCTTGAGGCCGCCGTCATAGATGCGACGGCCGAGGGCTCCGGGCGGGACGCGACGGACTCCATGGCCGGCCCGCTGCTGGTGGGCGGCTTCGCGTTCGATCCGGCGCGCCCCACGACGACGCTCTGGGAGGGCTACCCGGACGGGCAGCTGGTCCTGCCGCGCCTGACCCTCGTCACGCGCGGCGCTACCTCAATCGTCACCCTCAACGCGCTCACGTCAGCCGTCGACGGAGAGGATACGGAACGGATGATCCGCGACGCCGAGGACCTGCTCACGCACGGTTCCGACCCGCGAGCAAAGCATACGCCCGTTGGGGACGGCGCCCTGTGTGTCGATGACGTGATACCGCGCGCCGCCTGGGAAGCGCTGGTGGCAGATGGCGCGCGCGCCTGCCGCGACGGCGCGTTGCGCAAGGTCGTGCTGGCCCGCGCGGCGCGCGCGCGGTCGCGCGAAACGCTCGATACGGTGGCCGCTTTGCGCTACGCGCGCGACGCCTACCCCAACGCCTACACCTTCGCCGTCGCCCACGGCGATCGTACCTTTATTGGCGCGACGCCCGAGCGCCTGGCGCGTCTGCACGACGGCCTGGCCGATGTGTCCTGCCTGGCCGGTTCGTCGGCGCGCGGCGCCACGCCGGACGAAGACCAGACGCGTGGCGCGGCCCTCCTGTCCAGCGCCAAAGACCGCGCCGAGCACGCCGTGGTGGTGGACGCGGTGCGCGCGGCGCTCGCGGGCGTCTGCCCCGATCTGAGCGTCCCCGCCACGCCGCGCCTATTGCGCCTCCCCAATGTTCAGCACCTCTACACACCGGTGACGGGGCGCGTCGCGGCGGGGACGGACGTGCTCGACCTCGTGGCGCGCCTGCACCCTACGCCAGCCGTCGGCGGGCAGCCACGCGCGCCGGCCCTCGACTATATTCGCGCGCGCGAAGGGCTCGACCGCGGCTGGTACGCCGCGCCGGTCGGGTGGCTCGACCGCCATGGTGAGGGCGAGTTCGTCGTGGCGCTGCGCTCGGCCCTCGTGCGCGGCGACGAAGCCATCCTCTTCGCCGGCTGCGGCATTGTCGCCGATTCATGCCCCGCCGCCGAGTACGACGAAACGCGCCTCAAGCTGCGCCCGATGCTCGCCGCGCTCGGGGCGCGTTAGGGGATGATCGCTGTATGACACCTGATGAGACCTTGGCCCACCAGACGGCCACCTATACCTACGTGGGCGCGCTCGTCGACGAACTGGCGCACGCGGGGGTACGCCACGCCTGTATCTGTCCCGGCTCACGCTCCACGCCGCTGGCCTACACGCTGGCCGCGCATCCGGCTATCGAAACATGGGTACACGTCGACGAGCGCTCCGGTTCTTTCTTCGCGCTGGGACTGGCCAAGGCCCTACGCGCGCCCGTCATCCTGGTCTGCACCTCGGGGACGGCGGCGGCCAACTTTCTGCCCGCCGTGGTCGAGGCGCGCTACGGGCGTGTCCCGCTGATCGTGCTCACGGCCGACCGGCCGCATGAGTTGCGCGACAACGGCGCGCCGCAGGCCATCGACCAGACGCATTTGTACGGACGCAACGCCAAGTGGTTCGTCGATATGGCGCTGCCCGAAGGCTCCGACGCGGCGTTACGCTACGTCCGCGCCACTGCCGCGCGCGCCGCCGCCACGGCTCTCGAAGGGCCAGCCGGCCCCGTGCACATAAACATGCCCTTCCGTGAGCCGCTGACGCCGCCTGCGGAAGGCGTCAACGGCAACCTGTACGCGCGTAGGGACTCTCAGCCATATATAACCGTGGTCGATGCGCCACGCGTTCCGTCGCCCCAGATCGTCGCGGGGGTGGCGCACGATCTCCTGGTCCGTCCACACGGTGCCATCGTGTGCGGTCCGCAGCCCGACCCGCGGTTGGCTGCCGCCGTGGCGGAGTTGGCGGCGGCGCTCGACTACCCCATCTTTGCTGACCCGCTCTCCGGCGTGCGCTGTGGTCCGCACGACCGCTCGCATGTGCTCGACTGCTATGACGCGCTGCTGCGCGACGAGCGTACGGCGCGCTTGCCCCTCCAGGCGGTGCTGCGCTTCGGCGCCATGCCGGCCTCGAAGGCGCTGGCGGCGTTCATGCAGGGCGCCGATCGGCAGATACTCGTCGATGGGGGCGGCGGTTGGCCCGACCCCTCGGCGCGCGCCGACACTGTCGTGCACGCCGACCCCGTGACCCTCTGCGCGGCCCTTGTGGAGAGGATTAGGCTGCGTGGCCACGACCATCGTAACGATACGGAACGCTGGACCACGCATTGGCGGACCACCAATCAACGGGCGTACGAGGCGATGGACGCGTACCTGGATGAACTCGACGAGTCCTTCGAGGGCAAGGTCTTCGCCGAGTTGGCGGGGTTGCTCCCGGACAACGCAACGCTCTACACCGGCAATAGCATGCCCGTGCGCGGCCTCGACACATTCTATCCCGGTGGCGAGCGGCGGGTACGCTTCCTGTGTAACCGCGGCGCCAACGGCATCGATGGCGTCGTGTCCAGCGCGCTCGGCGCGGCCGCCGCCAAGAGTCAGGATGGCCCCCTCGTGCTCGTGATCGGCGATCTCTCTTTCTACCACGACCTCAACGGGCTGCTGGCGGCCAAGCGATACCCCATTGACGCTACCATCGTCCTGCTCAACAACGACGGCGGCGGCATCTTCTCGTTCCTGCCGCAGGCCGCTAACGCGGCGCATTTCGAGGAGTTGTTCGGCACGCCTACCGGCCTGGACTTTAATCCTATCGTCGAAGCCTACGGTTGCGGCTTCGCGCGCGTCGCGACGTGGGACGAGTTCCGCGCCGCCGTCAGCGCCAGTATCGCCGCGCCCGGCCTGCAAGTGGTCGAACTGCGCACTGACCGCGACCGCAACGTCGCGTTGCACCGTGAGGTCTGGCAGCGCGTCGCGGAGGCTGTATGGCGCGAGTAGCGGTGAATGGCATCCACTTGAACGTGGAGGTGTGGCCCTCACCCCAGGGGCCCCCCTCACCCCCCGGCCCGTGGCTAACTGGCCCCTCTGACCCTAGCCGCGGGTCCGACGGTCCAGCGCGCCTCTCCCTAACCGTGGGAGAGGGGGGGACGACCGTTGAGGCTGTCGCCTCCGCGTTACCTTCTCACGTACAGGGGGAGAGGATCGGGCGTGACACGGTAGAAGGGCTCCCCTCTCCCGCGCACGGGAGAGGGGTTGGGGGTGAGGGCATCCTGCTGCTGCACGGCTTCACCGGCGGCGTCAGCGTCTGGCGTGAGCATGCGCCGGTCCTGGCGCGACACGCGACCGTCGTCGCCGTCGACCTGATTGGGCACGGCCACTCCGACGCGCCGGGCGATCCTGCCCGCTATAGCATGGCGCGCTGCGTCGCCGACCTGCTGGCCGTGCTCGACCACCTGGGCCTGGCGCGCGTCGCCGTGCTGGGCTATTCGATGGGCGCGCGTGTCGCGCTGCACCTCGCCGCCGCCGCGCCCGACCGCGTGTCCGCGCTGATCCTGGAAAGCGGATCGCCCGGACTCGCCGCCGAGGAGGAGCGGCGGGCGCGCCGCGATAGCGACGAGGCGCTGGCCGCGCGTATCGAGCGCGACGGCGTCGAGAGGTTCGTCGACTATTGGGAGGCGTTACCTCTCTTCGCCACGCAGCGGCAGGCGCCGCCTGCGGTCCAGATCGTGCAGCGACAGCAGCGGCTGAGTAACAGTGCGACCGGCCTCGCCAACAGCCTGCGTGGCATGGGCACGGGTGCCCAGGCGTCCTTGTGGAATTGCCTGTGTGAGTTACATATGCCCACGCTGCTCATTGTTGGCGCGTTGGACGACAAGTTCGGCGCCATCGGACGCGCCATGGCCGCAGCGCTGCCGCGTGCGCGCCTCGCCATCGTGCTCGACGCGGGGCACACCGTGCACCTGGAGCAACCGGAGGAGTTCGACCGATTGGTCACGGATTTCCTGCACGTACACTGGTCCGCGACTGAAGTCGCATGGCAGACGACGGCGACTAAAGTCGCTTTAAGGCACTGTTGCGGGCTAGCAGAATGACATACGTAGGGGTGCGCTGTAATGGGCGAGACACTTCAGTGTCCGTGGTTTGCCATGCGACTTCAGTCGCAGGCTCCATCGTAATGACGTTTAGATGTAGGGAGGAGACTAGACAATGGCTATAGAATGGCAGACCGTACGCGCGTACGAAGACATCATATTCGAGAAGTCCGGCGGCATCGCCAAGATCACCATCAACCGGCCGGAGGTGCGCAACGCCTTCCGGCCCGAGACCCTGTTCGAGCTAATCGACGCCTTCAACCGTAGCGGCGAGGACCCCGAGGTTGGCGTGGTGCTCTTCACCGGCGCCGGCGACAAGGCGTTCTGCTCCGGTGGCGACCAGCGCGTGCGTGGCGAGGGCGGCTATGTTGGTAGTGACAATGTGCCGCGCCTGAACGCGCTCGACCTGCAGCGTACTATCAAGTACCTGCCCAAGCCGGTCATCGCCGTCGTGGCCGGCTACGCCATTGGCGGAGGGCATGTGCTGCAGTTGCTGTGCGACCTGACCATTGCCGCCGACAACGCTGTATTTGGGCAGACGGGCCCGCGCGTCGGTTCCTTCGATGCGGGCTGGGGCGCGACGTACATGGCGCGCGTGGTTGGGCACAAAAAGGCCCGCGAAATCTGGTACCTATGCCGCCAGTACAGCGCGCAAGAGGCGCTGGACATGGGACTCATCAATACGGTCGTTCCGCTGGAGCGCCTGGAGGACGAGGCGGTGCAGTGGGCTACTGAGATCCTGGAGAAGAGCCCCATCGCCCTGCGCTTCCTCAAGGCCGCCTTCAACGCCGACACCGACGGCCTCGCTGGCATCCAGCAACTCGCCGGTGACGCCACCATGCTCTACTACATGACCGACGAGGCGCGCGAGGGCAAGCAAGCCTTCCTGGAGAAGCGCAAGCCCGACTACTCCAAGTTCCCGCGATTGCCGTAATGAGTGGCCTACGACTGCGGTCGTATGGCAGACCAACGCCGACTGCGGTCAGGTAGTAGGGGCGTATTGCATAGGCCCTGTCTGCGGTCAGGTAGTATTGCATACGCCCTGTCCGATTAAAACAAGGCGCGCGGATAGGGGTGGAGGGTCTGTGAAAAGTCAGCGGGTCCCACTGGGAGCGCGGGCGTCTCGCCCGTCCTCGGCGTTCGCGGGCGTGGGCCGACCATCCCCGCAGGGCCGGCGCGTCGCCGCCCATCACGGGCTCATCC
>JAABUV010003503.1_pt1 | contig 19931 bp, 26 predicted proteins | sample 5559971 | NCBI WGS metagenome assembly JAABUV01 (sample SAMN10711881, study PRJNA513362) | rock metagenome | isolation source: Antarctica rocks | place: Antarctica: Victoria Land, Knobhead nord | collected 2015-12-19
CAAGCCTTATCCGTTGGTCGCTCCAGGAAATCCGTCGCGTCGCCACCCGCCTTGCGCAACAACATATTCGCCCGGCTCATGTCATCGCATGGTCGCTCTGGCGACGAATACACCAAGCCGCCGCTCAACGCTCACATGTGAAACAAAATATGCAACTGTAATGCTAGGGGCGGCCGGCATCTGGGGCGGCATCGACGTGTTCTGGTCGCTGCCGATGGCGGCGCTGGGCGGGACTGCGGCGGCAGCAGGCATTGCGCTGATCAATGCGCTGGGCAACATCGGCGGCTTTGCCGGGCCGTACCTGATTGGGTGGCTGCGGGCACGGACGCCTGATTTCAGCGCCTCGCTGCTGTTGATCGCCGGATTCTCGGTGCTGGCGGGCGGCCTGGCCTTCGCCCTGCAACGGCGGACCGGCAGGCGCGCCGCGGTGCCCGCCGCTTCCTAGCCCGCCCGCCCGGCGCGCTCCCGGCAAGCCCGGACGCGGCGGCATATCATTTTTCGTCATTTGCCTTAGAAACTGTCGCAAGAGCAATTCTTGTATTGACAACATTTCTGGCAGGTTTCAGTTTCGCAAACGAACGAGAGCAGACCGGTTGTCCAGAGGTTGTCACTGGAACCTGCTTGATCCGAACCAAGGCGGCTGGGCGCGGCCGGCCCAAAACAAGGGTTCCTCGCAAATGAGGAACGGGGGAATGGACGTGAGGCCGAACTCGAAGCTGTGCCGTTTTGACGTTAAGGCAGTGTTGATCGCACTCGGCGCATGTGTCGCATCCTCCCTCGCGGCGGCGCCTGCCCGTGCCGCCGACGAAATTGTGGTCGGCGCGTCGCTGCCGCTCAGCGGGCCGTTGGCGGGGTTCGGCAGCTTCCAGCAGTGGGGCTACAAGCGCGCCGTCGAGGAGGCGAACAAGGCGGGCGGCATCGTCGTGGGCGGCAAGGCGCTGCCGGTCCGCCTGGTGCTGCGCGATGACAAGACCGACCCGAACACCTCGGCCGGCAACATCGAGACCCTGATCTCCCGCGACAAGGCGGCGGCTTTGCTGGGTTCCTGCACGACGCCGCTGGTGGTGGCCGGGGCGCTGGTGGCCGAGCGCCACAAGGTGCCGATGGTCACGGCATGCGAGCCATTGGAGACGTTCCGCGGCGTGCGCCGTTGGACCTACGTCTGGGACCTGTTCTTCGACGAGCCGGACCTGGCGCACGCTCCGTTCGGCGTGCTGCACGACCTGGCGCTGGCGACCAACAAGAAGGTGGCGATTCTTTACGACAACGGACCCGACGGCAAGGTCGTCGGCGGCCAGATCTGGCCCGAGATGGCCAAGCAGGCCGGGTTGGAGGTGGTGCAGTCCGCCGCCTTCCCCGCCGACAACACCCAGTTCACCTCCATCATCGCCGAGGCCAAGGCCAAGGACGCCGAGATCATCCTGATCGACGTCATCACGCCCCAGGCCATCGCCATCCGCAAGCAGATGGCCGCCGCCGGCTACACGCCGAAGTTCATCGACATCGAGCGCGGGGCCGAGCCGGCGCAGTTCGCCGCGGCGCTTGGCAAGCTGGCCGACGGCGTGCTGGTCGGCGGCTATTGGGACCCCAGCTTCCCGTTCCCCGGCGCAGCGGGACTGGCCAAGGCGTTCGAGGCGGAGACGGGCCAGGGTAGCTCGCAGCACATCGCCGACAGCTATGCCGTGGCTGTGGTGATGCTGGATGCGATCCGCGCCGCCGCATCGACCGACCCGGCGGCCATCAACGCCGCCCTCGCGAAGACGGACACGATGACGGTCGTCGGACCCATCCGCTTCGACGGCACCCATACGGCGAAGCTGCCCATGGTGTCCGTGCAGTGGCAGGCCGGCAAGACCGTCGTGGTCTGGCCCGAGGGCCAGGCGACAGGCAAAGTCCTGTTCCCCGCGCCGTGACGCTGCCCGGCCTGGACGTGGCCGCCAGCAGCCTGGCATCCGGCTTCCTCCTGGGCGGCATTTTGGCATTGACGGCGCTGGGGTTGTCGCTGGTTCTCGGCGTGATGGGCCTGGTGAACCTGGCGCACGGCGAGTTCCTGGTCGGCGGCGGCTACGCGGCGCTGTTCCTGCTGCGCTACACGGGGATCGACCCGTTGGCGGGGCTGCTGCTGGTGGGCACGTTCCTGGCGGCCGTCACCTTCCCGTTGCAGCGCTTCCTGCTGGCGCCGCTGGCGGGGAAAGGAATGGAAGCACCGCTGCTGACGATGTTCGCGGTGTCGATCATCCTGCAGAACCTGTTCGTCGCCGGGTTCAGCGCGGACACGCAATCCATCGAGCGGGACTACGCCAACGTGCCGGTGCGCCTGGGGCCGGTGACGGTGCCGGAGATCTACGTGATCGGCTTCGCCATTTCGGTCGTGCTGATCGGGCTGGTCCACCTGCTGGTGGCGCACACCGCGTTCGGGCGCGACCTGCGGGCCAGCGCGGCGGACCCGCGGGCGGCGGCGGCGCTGGGGGTGGACGTGCGCCGGGTCCATGCGCTGACGTTCGCGCTGGGGGCGGCGTGCGCCGGTATGGGAGGCGCGCTGATCGGCATCGCGTTCGCCTTCACGCCCAGCAGCGGGGCGACCTACCTGCTGATCGACTTCGCCATCGTGGTCATCGGGGGCTTGGGCAGCATCCTCGGCACCTTATTGGGCGGCCTGGCCATCGGCGTGCTGCAAAGCATCGGCGGCGTGCTCCTGGGCGACGGCTACCGGGACCTGGTGGCGCTGGCGGCGTTCTTGCTGGTGCTGGCGGTGCGGCCGACCGGGTTGGGCGGGGCGCGGGCATGAGGGCGGCGGGCCTTGCGCTCGCTCCTGCGGTCCGCCGGCTGCCGCCACCGTGGCCCGCCGTGGCCGCCACGCTGGCGTTGCTGGTCCTGGCAGCGCCGCCGTTCCTTGGCGAGTACGCCCTGCAGATCGGCTTCCGGCTGCTGGTGCTGCTCGCCGTCGCCGAGGCTTGGAACCTGCTGGCCGGCTACACCGGGCTGGTGTCCCTGGGGTCCGCGGCCTTCGTCGGCACCGGCGGCTACGTGGTGGTCGCGGCCATGAACCGCCTGGACCTGCCCCTGGCGGCGGCAGTGGCGCTCGGCGGGATCGGGGCCGCGGCGCTGGCCTTCACCGTGTCCTGGGCGGTGTTCCGGATGCGCGGCCTGTACTTCACTGTCGGCACCCTGGCGCTGGCGGAGGCGCTGCGGCTGTTCATGGTCAACGTGCCCACCTTCGGCGGCGCCGCGGGCCTGTTTCTGGACCAGGACCCCGTGCCCGCGGCCGGGTTGTACTTGTACGCGCTGGGGCTGCTGGCGGCGACGACGGGGGTCATGGCCGCGGCGACGCAGACCCGCGCCTCGGTTATCCTGCGCGCGGTCCGGGACGACGAGGACGCGGCGGCCGGGTTCGGCGTGCGCCCGTTCCGGGTGAAGCTGGCGGCGTTCATGCTGGCCGGGTGCATCATGGGCATGGCCGGCGGGCTGCAAGGCTACAAGCTGGGCGCGGTCGAGCCGTATGGCATGTTTGGGCTGGGCTGGTCGGTGGACGCGCTGTCCATCGTGCTCATCGGCGGCCTGGGCCTGCGGCTCGGCCCGGCAGTGGGCGCGGTTTTCGTGGTGGCGCTAGGGGAGCTGCTGGCGGACTACCCGGAGCTGCACACCGCGCTGACGGGCGTGATCCTGGTCGTGCTGATCCGCTTTGCGCCGAAGGGCCTGTGCGGGCTGGCGTCCACCCTGCTGGCGCGGCGCGGCGCGGCATGACCGCCCCCCTGTTGGAAGCACGCGGCCTGGTGAAGCGCTACGGCGGCCTGGTCGCAACCGACCACCTGGATTTTTCGCTGCCGCTGGGGGAGGTTTGCGGCGTCATCGGACCGAACGGGGCGGGGAAGTCCACGCTGGTCAGCCTGCTCGGCGGCGCGCTGCGGCCGAGCGGGGGTAGCATCCGCTTCGCGGGCCTGGACGTGACCAAGCTGGCGGCGCCGGAGCGCGCCAGGGCCGGCATCGGCCGCACCTACCAAATCCCGCGGCCGTTCCTGGACATGAGCGTGGGGGAGAACCTGCAAGTGGCGCAGGTGGCGCTCGGCCCGACCCGGCCCAGGCGGGAGTTGCAGGCGGAGCGTATGGGCCTCCTGCGGCAGTGCGGCTTGGCCGATTGCGCCGACCTGCCCGCCCGCAGCCTGCCGCTGCTGCGCCGCAAGCGGCTGGAGGTGGCCCGCGCCCTGGCCCTGAAGCCGAGGCTGCTGCTGCTGGACGAGGTCGGGGCCGGGCTGGTCGACGCCGAGGTGACGGAGCTGATCGCGCTCATCCGCTCGGTCGCCGGCCCTGGCCGGTCCATTGTCATCATCGAGCATGTGATCCGGGTGGTGAGGGAGTGCTGCGCCCGGCTCGTCGTGCTCAATTTCGGCAAAAAGATCGCCGAGGGCCGCACGGCCGACGTGCTGGCCGACGACACCGTGGCGGCGGTGTACCTGGGGACGGCCCATGGCGCCGCTGCTCCGCCGCCGGCGCAGGCGGCCACGCAACTGGACCGGCTGGTCTCCTCTGCCCCGGCCCGGCCTGGCGCGCTGCTGGAGCTGCATGGCGTCAGCGCCGGGTACGGCCAGGCGCGGGTGCTGCACGGGCTGGACCTGCGGGTGCAGCCTGGCCAGGTGGTGGCGGTGCTGGGCACGAACGGCGCCGGCAAGACGACGCTGGCCGACACCATCGCCGGCAGCGTGGCGCCCACCGCCGGCCGGCTGCTGTTCGATGGCGAAGACATCACTGCCCTGCCTCCGCACCTGCGGGCGGCACGGGGGATCGCGCACTGCATGGAGGGCCGGCATATCTTTGCCAAGCTGTCCGTGGAGGAAAACCTGGCCATCGCCGCGCGCGGCCTGCCGGCGGCGGGCCGTGCGGCGCGGCTGGAGCAGGCGTATGCGCTGTTCCCCGATCTGCGGGAGCGGCGGCATTCGGCCGGAACCGCCATGTCGGGCGGGCAGCAGCAGATGCTGGCCATCGGCCGCGCCCTGATGTCCCGCCCGCGCCTGGTGATCTTCGACGAGATCAGCCTGGGCCTGGCGCCGGTGAGGATGGACCGGCTGTATGCCGCGCTCGCGGCGCTGCGTGTGGCGGGGCTGGCAATGCTGCTGATCGAGCAGGACGTGGACCGCGCGCTGGCGCTGGCCGACCAGGTTCACATACTGGAGCGCGGGGCGTTCGCGCTGTCCGGCACGGCGACCGACGTGCGGGCCGACCCGCGGCTGCGGCACCTGTATATTGGCGGACCGGAATGAGATCGCCCACGCCCGACCAACGACGCGGCGCAACGCAGGAAAGGAACGCGGGACCCTGACATGCCGACGCTGCCGGGCCGGTGCGGGCAGCACAAAAATTTTTTTATAACCAATGGTCGGCCGGAACGGCACGGCCGGGGGAAACAAGAATGAAATTCAGCCGCGTTATGCTTGGATGCCTTTGCGCGCTCGCTTCGATATCTGCATCCACATCGGGAGTTCATGCGACCGAGAGCGGGACCAACCACTATCCCATCGGCGTCAACACGGTGCTGCCGGCCTTGCTGCCGCCGCCAAACGTCACCGAGTACTTGAACTACCTGCAATACTACAACGCGGGCGTGCTTGCGGGGCCGGACGGGAACAGGGTTGCGCCGGGGTTCCATGCGAACGTCACAGCGGAGGTCGCCCGTATCCTGCACACCTGGCCCACCCGGCTGGGTCCGTTCGGCATGACGTCGGGCATCGTGCAGTCGGTCGTCAACGCCGACATCCGCGCGCCCCGGTCGAGTGGGCCCCAGGACCGGCTGGCCTTCGGGGACACCGTGCTGCAGCCGCTGTTCCTGACCTACGCCCATCCCGCCCGCAACTTCTTCTCCTATTTCGGGCCAAGCATCTACATTCCAGACGGGTCGTACAGTAAGGGCCACGCCGTCAATATCGGCCTGAACCACTGGGGAATCGCCCCAGATGCCGCAATCACCTGGTTCCCGACCCCGCGCATCCAAGTGTCGCTGGAGGGCGTGGTGGAGTTCAACGCCCAGAACGACGCGACGAAGTACAAGGGCGGCGATGCGGTCAGCTTCGACTTCGGATTGGATTACCAGCCGTTGGAGGCATACAAGCGGTTCCACGTGGGCATCAATGGCTACGCCTACCAGCAGTTCACGGATGACACGCTGAACGGGCGCGTGTTCCGCGGCGGCAACCGGGGCCGCACCATCGCGCTCGGCCCGCAGTTCCGTTACGATTGGAGGCTTGGTGGCATCGTGCTCAAGTACCAGCGCGAGTTCGCCGTGCAGAACCGCACCTCGGGGGACCGGTTCTGGATTCAGTTCGCCGTGCCGATTTTCTGAGGCAGTGGGGCCTCTGAAACGTCGGGGAGCGGGTCCGCCCGCCCCCCAAGCAGTCAGGCGGCGTGCGCGATCCGCGTCCTCAGCGTGCCGATCCCGCCGACCTCGATCCGCATCTCGTCGCCGGGTTGCAGGAACACGCCCTGCGCCATGCCGACCCCGGCGGGGGTGCCGGTGGCGATCACGTCGCCGGGCAGCAGGGTGACGCGGGTGCTCAGGTGGGCAACCTGCTCGGCCATGCCGAAAATGAGGTTCCGGCTGTTGGAGTCCTGCATCAGCCGTCCGTTGACCCATAGCCGCACGGCCAGGTCGGCCAGGTCGGCGATCCCCTCCAGCGGGACGATCCAGGGTCCCATGGGCTTGGCGCCCTCGAAGCACTTCTGGCTCATCCAGTCCCAGCGGAACGGGGAGCTGACCGGGATTTCCGGCCGCGCCACCCAGTCGCGGGCCGACAGGTCGTTGACGATGGTCAGGCCGGCGACGTGCGCCATCGCCTGGTCCGCCGCCACGTTGCGGGCGCTGCGGCCCATGACGACGCCGATCTCCGCCTCCCAGTCGAGCTTGCTGGAATAGGCCGGGACCGCAACCGCCGCATCCGGGCCGACAACCGAGTGCGACGGCGTGGCGACGAAGTGCCAGGGCTTGTCCCCGTCCTTGCGCGGCCCCTCGTCGGGCAGGCCGAGCACGCGGGCCATCTCCGTCACATGGTCGGTGTAGTTGGCGCCCGCGCAGAACAGCGCGCGGGGGTAAAGGATGGGTGCCAAGAGCCGAACCCGGTCCAAGGGGCCAACCGGGGCGCCGCTGAATGCCGCCGCGGCAAGGCCGGCCCGCACTTCGTCCCACCGCTCCAGGGCCGCGAGCATCGTGGCCGGCGCGTCAGCACCCAGGACGGCCTGCATGTCATGCACCAAGCCGTCCCGAACCATGCCGGGGCGGGGCAGGCCGGTGTCGGCGGCGTAGGTGACGAAGCGCAGGTTCGCTATGGCCGTCAAGCGGCGGACCCGAACACCTCGTCGAACAGCCGGCCCGGCCGGTGGCAAATCTCCCACCAGTTGCTGTCCATGTCGCGCAGCAAGAAGCCGGTCTGGCTGCCGTCGCGCGTCACGTCCTGGACCTCCTGCATCCCGTACTCGTCCTTTAGGCGGAGGGCGGCGGCGTGCGCCTTCTCCACCTCGGCAGCGGTCGCCATGTCCAGGCACCAGCGCACGGAGGGGGGCAGCGGCAACATGGAGTCGCCGGTCTTCACCGCCGCGACCATCCAGCCGCCGCCGCAGCGCAGCCAGATCGCCATCTCGCCCCGCTGCACCGTCTCCAGGCCCAGGAACTCGTTGTAGAAGCGGCGCGCGGCCACCAGGTCGCGCGTTTCAAGCGTGCCATGGGACAGGGACAGCGTGAGGCTGCCGCTGGCCGGGACAGGCTGGGTCATGTCGTTCATTGCGTGGTCCTCCCGTTGCCCCGGCCTGCTCCGGCCGGGGACTTCACAGATTGGCCGGGGCTAGTTGAAGCCGCCGTCGCCGCGGGCGAACACCTCGTCCGTCGCCTCGCCGGGCGGGCGGCACTCGACCTCCCACCAGTTGGAGTCGAAATCTTGCAAATAGAACGAGTAGGTGCCGTGCTGCATGCGCGGCTTGCGGACCGCGCGCAGGCCCAGGCTATCCTTGTTGGCGGCGGCGTAGGCGTGGACCCGGTCCACCTCGGCCGGAGAGGCGACGTCGATGCCCCAGTGCTTGAACAGGTTGGTGGTGACGGTGCCCTCCACCTGCTGCACGTCCATCACCCAATAGGGGCCGCCGTTGCGGTGGCGCAGCCGGGCCGGGTCGGTGTCGCGCACCATCATGCGCCCACCCTCCATGCGCTTGCACTCCAGGCCCAGGAAGGTCTCGTAGAACGCTTGGGCGCGGTCGAGGTCGGCGGTCAGGATGGTGCCGCGCGACAGGATCAGCGGCTTGAGCACCGAGTTCGTGTTGCTGCGGGGAATGTCGATCGGCAGGCTAGGTGCCAATGGGGCGGGCGGGGCGTCGAGGGCGGCGGACATGGCGTGCTCCTTGGTTGCAGGGTTCAGCGGTCCAGGATCAACTGCTCGCCCGGCATCGCGCGGGAAATGCAGATGTGGATGGTGTCCTGGGCGGCCTTTTGGTCGTCCTCCAGGATGTCGTCGCGGTGGTCCGCCTTGCCGCCGAGCAGGGCGGTCTCGCAGTTGCCGCACCAGCCCTCCCGGCACACGTACGGCGTCTTGATCCCGGCGGCGAGGACCACCTCCAGAATGGACTTGTCGGCGGGGACATGGAGGGTGAGTCCGCTGCGGGCCAGCACGACGTCGAACGGCTGGTCCCCCTCCGCCTCCGAGGCTGCGGCCGATGGCGAGGACGGGGAAGCGAACAGCTCGACATGTACCGTGCCCACTGGCCAATGGGCGGTGGCGGCCTTGGCGGCCCCGATCAACCCGCGGGGGCCGCAGACATAGGCATGCGCGCCCGCCGGACGGTCGCGCAGCACGGCGCCCAGGTCGAGGCTGCGGCCCGCGTCGCCCTCGTCGTGGTGCAGGAGCAGGCGCGGGCCGTGCGCCTCCAGCAGTTCCGCCCGGTAGGCCGTGTCGGTGGCGGTGCGCGTGCAATAGATGACGCGGAACGGGGCGCCGATGGCCTGCAGCCGGTGGATCATGGAGCGGATGGGCGTGATCCCGACGCCGCCGGCCACCAGGATGTGCTCAGCCGCCTCCTCCCGCAGCGGAAAGGCGTTGCGCGGCCCGGCGATCTCCAACCGGTCGCCGACCTGCACGCTGCCGTGCAGCCAGCCGGACCCGCGGCCATCCGGCTCCCGCAAGACCGCGATCACGTAGCGGTTCGCGTCACGCGGGTCGTTCGCCAAAGAGTAGGACCGAATGACGCCTTCGCCCACGGCCACCTCGATATGCGCCCCCGCTTCGAACGGCGGCAGCTCGGCCCCGTCGCCGACAAGCTCGAACTCGCGTATCCTGGAAGTCTGGTCCCGAACAGCGCCGACGCGCACGCCGAGACGTGGCAGCGAGGGATCGAAATCTTGCATCCGTGGCGCTCCCCGTCATTGTCCGGCTTGGTTCCGGCTCCTGCATGTGAGTATAATGAGCGCAGTCATGTTTGAGCGCAATACAATTTTCAGCGCTGCCAGCGGCGCTGCCTGCTTCGCCAGCGCTGCCCGCTTTGCCAGCGCTGATAGGGTGGTGGTTCATGCCAGGTACAGGAGGGCAGCGGATGCGCAAGGTGGAAGCTGACAAGCAGGCGCCCGGCCTGCGGGAGCGTGGCAAGCGCGACCGCCTGCACCGCCTGCACCAGGCCGCGGCGGAGGTGTTCCGCACCCGCGGCTACGACGCCGCGACCACGCGGGACATCGCCCAGTTAGCCGATGTGTCCGTGGGCACCTTGTTCGTCTACGCCAGGGACAAGCGGGACCTGCTGTTCCTGGTCATCAACGACGACCTGGATGAGGTTCTCGCGCGTGCGTTGGCCGCGGCTGGCCGGCCTGGCACGCTGCTGGACCAGCTAGCGCGGCTGCTCGGGCCGATCTACACCTATTTCGCCTCGGAGCCGGAGCTGGCGCGGCCGGCGTTGCGTGAGGTCGTGCACTACGACTGGCCGGAGGACCCCGGCATTGGCGAGCAAGCGCAGCGTTACATGCGGCGGATGGAGACTTGGCAGGACGCCATTGCGGCGATGTTGGCCGGCGCTGACGAGGCCGGGCAGCTACGGTTGGACGCTCCGGCGGAATTGATGGCGCGTATCCTGTTCAACCTCCATTTGGTCGAGGTGCGGCGCTGGATGGGCATGGACCAGCCGGACCCGGCGCAGGGCCAGGCGATGCTGCGGCAGATGTACGCCATCGTGCTGGATCGTCGGCTGGTGGCGGTAAGCCAGCAGCTTGCAACGTCCCGCGGCTGATCAGGCCTTTTCCGGCGTGGTTCAGCGTGGTGCAGGGATTGGGAACACGGGCGCCACGCCGCCCTATCGCGCCCCATCGCAACCTCAGCCATCAAGTCGACGGCGCCGTGCGGAGGGGCTTGCTTTGAAAGCGGCGTGACCACGTTCTGGATCCGTTGCTCGTGACGGAGCAGCATCCGGTGTGTTTTTTACCACAGACGCCACCGTCCTGCCTCGTGCATTCATCCAATGCAACGAAGGCGAGGCACTCATGAACTTCTTGACATCCAGCATGGCGGGCAGCGTCGCGCTCATGGGTCCTGTGCGGGCCATTCCGGTCCACGCCATGCAGCCTTTCATTGTCCCAATCCTCAACCATCCGCTCCGCATCATCGATTGCGGCACCTGTTTCACCACAGGCAAGGGCCGCCACGCCGGTCCGGTTCACTGCCTGGATGCGGAGGGCTGAACCGATGAACGTCATACCCGACACTGGCCGCCAGTTCGCTGCCGTCGCGCACCTTGACGAGGAGGCGCAGCGCACGGCCGGTTATGTCGTCATGCGTGCCCGTGCCGCCCGCCGGCTCGGCGCCACGGCCAAGGCGTACCGCATCAGCGCCCTGGCGCTCGAACGCTACGCCAACAGTGCCGAGGAGCTGCGGTTCGGCCGGGCTGCCGAGACGTTCCGTGCCGCTGCCGCTGAAAACTGGCTCATCGCGGACGCGCTTGAAGTCTTAGAAAGCGGGGAAAGCCTATGATGCCCCTCCTCCTTCCTTGCTGCCGCACCCTGCGGCATCGCGTGCTTTGGGCACGGACGGCAACCAGCACCGGGCGGGTTGGCACATTGGCCAATTTCAGGACTGCATGCACAAATCGAGCAGTTGATGTGTGAGCGAGCCCTGTATGCGCAGCCGCATCAAACAGAATTCCCAACGGACGCAAGCGGACAATCGAAGGGGACCGTGGGGCAGAATGTGCCGAACCGCCAAACACGCATCATGGTCGTGGACGATGATCCGAGCATAGGGTGCATGGTGTCAGACTACCTCAGACAGAATAACATGCACGTTGCTTTCGCATCCGGACGGCAAGACATGTCGCGCCTGTTGGCAAATGAACGGTTCAGCATGGTCATCCTCGATTTGCGGCTTGACCAAGGAAATGACTTTGACGTGCTACGGAACCTGCGCGCGTGCTCCAATGTGCCAGTGATCATTACCACGGGATGTCGACACAGCGCGAGCGACCGTGTCGCCGGCTTGGAACTCGGCGCAGACGACTGTATCACGAAGCCATTCTCCTTGCGCGAGCTGCTTGCGCGGATTCGGGCAGTGCTCCGCCGCGTCGAGACGGTGGCCGATGAAAGCATCCGGGAACCTGCAGCCGTCAAGGCGTCCACCCAGTTACGGTTCGGCAGCTGGGCACTTGACCGGCGAACCCGACAACTCATCGACGAAGCCGGCAACCTGATTGCCCTGACCAAAGGCGAGTATGCGCTGTTGCTGGCATTTCTTGATGCGCCAGGACGGCCGCTGAGCCGGGAACACCTGTTGCAAGCAACCCGCATACACGAAGATATATCTGATCGCAGCATTGACGTGCAGATCCTGCGACTGCGGCGCAAGCTTGCAACCGCTCCAGGCACGCCGAGTGTGATCCGGACTGAGCGTGGCGTTGGCTATGTTTTCACCCTCCCAGTGAAGATTGCTTGAACCGCGATACGAAGCGTTGAACGCGGCGCGGGCGCGGATGCACGACCCGGCATGGAAGCGGCGCTACCGCGTGCGCGCCGGGATCAAGGGCACGCCCCCGCAGGGTGTGCAGGCGTTTGGCCTGTGCCGGAGCCGGTATGTCGGCCTGGCCAAACCGCCTTGCGGCAGGTTTGCACGGCCACCGCAATGAAGGCCCCACGGATCGTGAACTGACTGGACAAGAGGCCGCGCGAAAGCTCGCGTGGCCCGCCTTGCAGCCCTGGCGCAGGCCCGTTGAATTCGCCGCCAGCGTCCGAGTTATGGCTGCGCACCGGGAACGTGGTCGCGGTACCACTGCCAGTTGCCCGACAATTCGTTCACCACGGCGCTGCCCGCGGCATAGGTCGAGGTCAGCGACTCGGCGAACCCTGAGTACCCCGTGGCGTCCACCTCGCTGGCCAGAAGCTGCGCCGCGGTCTCCCCCGGCGGCGGCACCGAGTAGTCGCTGCCCCCGCGCAGGACCATCACCCGCTGCAGGTCCACGGTCTGCACTTGGCTCAGGAAGGTCAAAGCCTGCATGTAGGCGGCATCCTCCTCGGCGGTCGTGGTGAACACGCCCTTGCCCGATGTCCAGTAGTCCACCCAGTTCTCCGCCCATGTGTTGAGCAGGGCGCCGATCCAGAACGTTCCGGCTGCCAGGACAGCGCCCTTCGCGATTGCGGGTGGACGCTGCGCATTCGGGTAGCCGGTGTAACGGGCGCGGAGCTGCTGAAGGTTCGCGTCGTCCGCGAGCTGCACTTGCCCGGCTGACAGTTGGTAGGCCCAGTCCACCAAGCCGGCGTTCAGGGTGAAGGCATTGGCGCCGCTGTCGGTGGCGACTGGCGGAGTCGGCGGCTGGAACGGCGAGGACCGGCCGAACGGCACGTAGCCCGTCGTCCAGTCAGGGGGAATCTCGCGGGCGTCGATCTCGTAGGCCAGGTCGCCGTCGACGACTTGGGGCGCCCACACGGCGGACCCCACAGAGGCCACATTGGGATCGACGCCGGCGATGCCGGCCAACAGCCAGTAGGCGTGGCTGACATCGAAGCGGCGGTCGTTCGCCAGCGCCGTGATCGATGAGGCCATGCGCGACGGGCCTTCGCCGGTGACGATGCCCAGCACTTGCTTGTCTGGATTGTAGCGGAGCTGGTGGTAGCCCTGCGGGAACGGCAGGACGTCGGGCAACGGCAGGTTCTCGACCCAGTTCTGGAACTCGCCCGGGGTGTCGCCGGTGTCGTTGCCGATCTCAAACGTAGTGACGACGACGACCCTGATGGGAGTTCGTCCGTGAGAAGATTCGTCAGCACGGGCGAACGGAGCAAAGGCGAGGCAAGCGCACAGCGCAAGCGTTCCAGTTTTACAGATCATCCTGCTGTTCTCCTTGTTTAAGGAACGAAATTAGAATGAGCATCCTGACGTGGACTCTGCTAGCACGCCTGGATTCGTAAATCGATCAAAAGAATACTGTCCAGGACAAGTATCCGTCGTTTACGAGAAAATGTCGCCAACGCGAGGTTGTGGCGCAGGGATCAGGCAGAACACAGCCCGCAGGGTGGCCGCCCGGTGTTGTAGTCGTCGGCCTAAGCGGCAACCGTCCCGCGGGCATGGGCGAGGCTCGTGAACGATGCCGCGTTCAGGAGTTCGTCCCGCATGCGTTCGTTGAAGCTCCCGACGCAGCCATTTGGTGCATGGGCATCACGATGTGGCATCCGTGTTCGGGGCTTGTTCGGCGGAACCCATTTGGGCCAGCGGCCATGCAGCCGCGTCGAATGCCGGACACATGGCCGCACTCGTTCCGTGAGCCAGGTCGAACCACGCCCCTTGCGCCCCAGGGGCCTCTACGCACGCAGCAGGGTCGCGCCTGGGCCTGCACTGGGCCCGCACTGGGGCGGCGCCCAGCAGCCAGGGCCAGCGCGGCTGCCAAGCGCCCCAAGTTACCGGCCCGTCATGCCCGTTGCGACATCAGGCGCCGCGCGTTGCCCGCTTCGATGGCCGCCAGGTCCTCCGGCCGCAGGGCCAACGCCGCCAGGTTCCGCGCGTGCTCCTCGCAGGTGCGGTAGGGGTAGTCGGTACCGAACAGGATCTGCGACACGGGCACGAGCCTCATCAGCGCGCCCATCGCCTCAGGGTTGGAGGCCTGCGCCGTGTCGTACAGGAAGTGGCGGAGCGCCGGGTGGACGCCGTTGGGCAGCGTCTTCGGGTAGTTGCCCAGGGTTGCCTGGAACTCGAACCGCTCGACCAGGAAGGGCATGGTGCCGCCGGCGTGGCTGAAGATCACCTTGATGTCGGGGTAGCGCCCGGCGAAGTCGTTGAACACCATCGTCGCGATGGACCGCGTCGTGTCGGTGCCCCACTCCACCACCTGGTCGGCCACGCCCGGCACAAGGCCCATGCAGCACGGCGAGTCGGTCGGATGGGTGTAAAGCACCGCCTTGCGCCGGTTCAGCTCCTCGTAGATCGGCGCGAAGGCCGGGTCCCCCAGCCACGTGTCGCCGTAGTTGGTGAACATGCCGATGCCGTCGGCGTGCAGCGTGTCCATGGCGTAGGCGATCTCGGCCAGGCTGCCATCCAGGTCCTGCGCGGGCAGGGCGGCATACAGGCCGAACCGCCCGGCATGGTCGCGCTTCAAGCCGGCGCCGTATTCGTTGCTGATCCGGGCGAGCTGCCGCGCCTCCGCCGGGTCGCCGAACCAAACGCCCGGCGCGGTGATGGACAGCATCGCCGTCTGGATGCCGGCGCGGTCCATCTGGTCCAGCGAACGCTCCGGCGTCCAGGCGCTCATGATGGGCGGCACCTTCAGGTGCCTGCCCAGCCCGGCGAGGTACTCCGGCGGATACAGGTGATGGTGGACGTCGATCCGGAACGGCCGCGGGGCTTGGGCGCGGGCGCCGCCGGCAAGGGCGGCGGCGCCCAGCCCGGCAGCAGCGCCAAGAAACCTCCGCCGCGGCAAGCAGCCGCACGTTTTCCCTGTCGGCATCGCGTCCTCTCCCACTTACGGCCCCATTTACGGCGGAGTGTTGCTTGATCGCAGGCGCGGCGTCCAGGACGAGTGTTGACAAGCAGCGGTCTTGGACGGTTTTTATGATTGCGAGCGGCGCAGGGCGCCGGGGAACGCCGATGCCGCGCAGGAGGCAAGCCGATGATCACTGACGGCCCGGCCTCGGTGACGACCGCGGTGTTGGCGGGTCGTGGAGTTCAACATCTTCGAGTTCTACCGCGGGCGGCACACCTATGTCGGCATCGACACGCTGTTGCTGTCGTCCGTGCAGTCCGGGGCCGTGCTGCGGGCATTGGCGCCGGGCTCCGCCGACGCCTCGCTCCGCCCCTAACCGATTGCCGCCGTGTCCTGCCATCCGCTGGCCGACGTGCGGGCGGCTTATACCAGGTCTCTTTGATTAGGACCTGTGTGCCCGGTTGCGCAGTCCGATGGACATGATGGTCCAAGGCTGGTCGACGAGCTTGTTCCAGGCAGCGCAGCAATGGTTGACCAAGTTGTCGTAGGAGGTGAACACGCGGTTGGACAGCCAGTTGTCGCGCATGAACTGCCAGACGTTCTCCTGCGGGTTCAGTTCTGGGCATTTCGGCGGCAGCGGCACGATGGTGATGTTGTCCGGCACGACAAGGTGGGCCGACATGTGCCACCCCGCTCGGTCGAGCAGCAATGCGGCGTGGCGGCCGGGCCAGACACAGGGCGTCAGTCCGAGTTCGACCTTGGCCGAGATGGCCGCCAGGTGCTGGGCCATGGCGTCGGTGTTGCACCAAGGCATGACGGGGGCTGCGCCCTTGCCGTCCTTTGAGCAGATGGCGCCGAGGATGCAGGTCGACGCCGTGCGCTGATCCTGCGGCGCCAAGGGCCGGGTGCCGCGCCTGGCCCAGCGCCGGGTCAGCTTGTTTTTTTGGCCGGTGCGGGCTTCGTCGCCGAACCAGACCTCCAGGCCAGCGAGGTCGACGCTCTTCTCGCGCGCAATCGCGTCCAGGCAGGCGGGGAAGCTCTTTTAAAAAGCTCGACCGCCCCATCTACCTGCGCATGGTGGCGCGGGCGGGCGGACAGCTTGCGGTGGTTCATGGCACGCAGCTCGCGGCTCAGCGTCTGCTTGGACACCGTGACCTGGTGCTCCTCCCACAGCCATTGGCACAGGTCGACCAGCCGCCAGCGCACGACGCCATGCACGGCAGGCGTCGGTCCGCTCTCGATCAGCGCCGCCAGCGCCGCCCGGTGCGCGTCGTCGAGCCGCGACGGCTGGCCCGGCGCCTTGCGGTCAAGGAGGCCCTCGGGGCCATGAGCGTTCAACTTCAGCGCCCAGGCCTGCACAATCTGCAGCGTCACGCCGCCAATCAAGGCCGCCTCCGTGCGTGTCGCCCCGTCGTAGACGGCAGCCAAAGCCAGAAGGCAAGCGCCTGTATGCGCAACGCAACGGCATCGAGGGCACGCTTTCGCAGGGCGTGTGCGCCTTCGGCCTACGCCGGGCGCGCTACCGCGGCCTGGCGAAGACAGGCCTGCAGCACGTCGCCACCGCCGCGGCCCTCAACCTCGACCGCATCGCCGCCTGGTCCGCCGGACGCCCGCTCGCGCCGACCCGCACCTCGCGCTTCGCCGCACTCGCCGCTTGACGGCCGACTTCGCCAACAGGGTCCGACCGCATGATGCTGCTACTGGAGCCGACACCCGTGGCATGCGGGTTGGTTCGCAAGACGGTGGAGGCGGTGAACTACCCGAACGGGCGGTTTGCGGTGCGGCACGGGGTTCTGACCTAGCGTTCCGGGTGTTTGACAAGCTGCAAACGGTAGAGGCTGGTGAGGTGGTGGAGAACAAGCGGCTGAGCAGGTGCTCGCGCATGTGAAGGCGCAGCAGGCGGCGTTTCCGGACAGCAAGCACCGGGAGCGCCGCCGTCCGGTCGCGGCCGGGGTGATACCTCATACTTTGGCCAGCCCATGACGCTTCTAGCTCGCGCCGACAAAAATCGAGGGAAGAATGGTTGAGATCATCTTGCACCGGTGCCTACCTCGCGGTTACGGACACCACGCTGCTCCAACTGCCGTTCGCCGCGACGGTCGTGTTCATCCTGGCCGGCGCAGCCGCGATCGGCGCGCTTATCCAGGCGACACTGATCCGGCCGTTGACGGGCTGGCCGGTGCTGGCAGTCATCATGGTGACTATCGTGCTGTCCATCGTGCTGCGTGCGCTGATTGAGATCGTTTACGGCCCGCAGCCCCGCGTGCTGCAAACACCGTTGCCGATGGGCGCCACCGTGGTGGCCGGCGTCCACATCTCCCAGTTGCGCCTGCTGGCGGCGGTGGCCAGCTGGACGCGCCTTGGCGCCTTCGCGCTGTTTTTCCGCTATGCCTCATTTGGTTTGCAGATGCGCGCAACTGCCAGCGGGCACGAGGCGGCGCTAGTGTCCGGCATCAACGTCGAGCGCGTGAACCGGGTGGCTTGGGCCATCGGCAGCATGCTGGCCGCAATCGGCGGCCTGTTCCTGGGCCAGCTCCAGCTGGCCTCGACCGAGCTGGAAGCGGTCGGGCTACTGGCCCTGCCAGCCGTGGTGATCGGCGGGCTGCAGAGTATCCCCGGCGCGATTGTGGGCGGGTTGATGGTCGGGCTGATCGAGCAGCTCGCCTCCTCCTACGTGTCCCCGCGCGCCTCCGACGTATTCGTTTACGTGCTGCTGCTGCTCGTCCTCATGGTCCGTTCGTGGGGCTTGTTCGGCCAGCAGGAGCTTGGCCGGGTATGAGCGTGGAGCGGACGGCCGCCTTGGCCGCCCCGCCCATGCCCCGCCGGGCGCCGGCGGGCTGGCGACGACCTTTTGGCTCGCGCTGGCAGCGCTGGTGGCCTGCTACCTGCCGGTGGTGCTGAACGACCGCGCCATCTTCGGCATACGGCTGTCCAACATGCAGCTGCTCAACATCAGCCTGACCCAGGTCAACCTCATGCTGATCACGCTGCTGGGCGCGTTGTCGCTGAACTACCTGACGGGCGTCGCCGGACTGGTGTCGATCGGCCATGCCGCGTTCTACGCCCTGGGCGCGATGACGGGGGCGGTGGCCGGCACACAGCTTGGCTTGCCGTTCCCGGTGGCGCTGGTCGCCTCGGCGCTGGTCGGGGCCGTGGCGGGCGTCGTGGCCGGGCTGCCGTCGCTCCGCGTGCGCGGCCTGTACTTCGTCCTGTCAACCTTCGCATTGCACTACATCGTCGTGTTTGCGCTGTCCGAGTACCAGTTCCGCGTGTTCGGCGTGGTCGGCATCCCGTTCGAGGACGCGGCGCTCGGCCCGTGGACGCTGGATACGCCGCTGCGCTAATACTTCTTCCTGCTGGTGCTGTGCGCGCTGGTCTATGCCGGGCTGCGCAACAGCCTACGCTCCCGCGAAGGTCGCGCCTTGATGGCGACGCGCGACCACGAGCTGGCGGCGAGCGCGGCAGGGATCGACGTGCGGATCATCCGGTTAAAGGTGTTCGGCCTGTCATCCGCGATCACGGCGGTCGCGGGCACGCTCTACTCGTACTACATGACGAACGTGAATGCCGAGTTCTTCAGCATCAACTTCGCCATCCAGTTCGTGGCCATCATCATCATCGGCGGCATGGGATCGTTGGCCGGATCGCTGGTCGGGTCAGCGGTGTGGCTGCTTTTGCCAGCGGTCATCACCGGCCTGGCGGCGAACGCCGGGTCGGTGGACAGCACGGTGGGCACGTTCTTGACCGAAGCCAAGCCGCAGCTGGTGAACCTGATCTTCGGTGCGCTGGTGATCGTGCTGCTGATCTTTGCGCCCGAGGGGATCGGCCGCAACCTGAGGGGCCGCCTGGTGCGGCGCGTACCGTGACGGAGGTGGCGCTGGCGGTCGACGGGCTGTCCGTGTTCTACGGGCGCAAGGGCCTGGCGCTCGACAACGTCAGCCTGATGGTGCCGAAGGGCGGCATCGTCGCGCTGCTCGGCGCCAACGGCGCGGGCAAGACCACGTTGATCCGCACGGTCACCGGCCTGCTGTCCACTCACGACGGCCGGGTCGCGCAGGGCGCGATCCGGTACGAGGGCCGGGTGGTCACGGGCGCCGCGTCCCACCAATTGGTGCGCATGGGCATGGCGCAGGTGCCGGAAGGACGCCTGATCTTCAAGCAGCTGACGGTGGAGGAAAACCTCCAGGTCGGTGCCGCCGTCGTGCGGCGGCGTGAGGTCGCGGAGCGCATGGAGGCCGTTTACACGCTGTTCCCGCGCCTGCTGGAGCGCCGGCGCCAGGCGGCCGGGTGGTTGTCGGGCGGCGAGCAGCAGATGCTGGCGCTCGGCCGCGCGTTGATCGGCCGCCCGCGCCTGCTGCTGGTGGACGAGCTGTCGCTGGGCTTGGCGCCGATGGTGGTGGACGCGATTACGCCCGGCTGATGAGCGTGTGCGAAACGCTGGGCACGGCCATGCTGATCGTGGAGCAGAATGCCCACCTGGCGCTGGAGTTCGCGCAGACTGCCTACGTGCTGGACCGTGGCCGCATCGTCGTGTCCGGCCCGGCTGCGGACGTCGCCGGCAACAGCGCCATCGCGGCGTCCTACCTGGGGTTGCAGGATGGCTGACCCGCTCCTCGACGTCGCCGCGTTGCAGATGCGCTTCGGCGGGCTCGTGGCGCTGGACAGCGTATCGTTCAGCATGGCGGCGGGGTCTGTCACGTCCGTCATCGGCCCCAACGGCGCCGGCAAGACGACTCTGTTCAACTGCATCACCGGCATGTACCGGCCCACCGCGGGCCGGGTCACGTTCGACGGCACGGACACCACGGGCGCCCGGGCGAACCGGATCGCGCGCCTGGGCGTCGCGCGGACGTTCCAGAACCTGGCGCTGTTCGGCGGTCTGACAATCCTGGAGAACCTGACTGGTAGGGGCCTACGGCGAGGGCTCGTCCGGGTTGCTGTCCGGCGCGGTCGCGTCCCGCCGTTCGCGGGTGGAGCAGCGCCGCGCGGTCGAGGCTGCGACTGAGATCCTTGATTTCCTCGGCTTG
>JAABUV010003504.1_pt1 | contig 19930 bp, 16 predicted proteins | sample 5559971 | NCBI WGS metagenome assembly JAABUV01 (sample SAMN10711881, study PRJNA513362) | rock metagenome | isolation source: Antarctica rocks | place: Antarctica: Victoria Land, Knobhead nord | collected 2015-12-19
CTCGAAGAACCTCATCGAGGCCGCCAAGATCCTGTACGAGTCTACGCATCCACGATATCCAGGTCTTCGCCCTTCCGGCATGGAACTCGACTTCCCCGCCCTCATTGCGCAGAAGGACGAGGTCATCTGGGGCTATCGCGCCAAGAAGTATAAGCATTGTGAGCGACGACAAGGAAGCTCGCCCACCATCCCCGTTATCCCGGGCTTTCGAATACGCCCTACGTCACCAGCGACTTGCTCACCAGCCTGGAGGACATGGAACTCAAGGAACTGCCCGAATCGCCCATCATCGTCGGTGGCGGGTACATCGCGCTGGAGCTCGGCCAGATGTTCTCGCGCTTTGGTACGGAGGTCACAATCCTGGAGCGCGGCGAGCGCAATGGCCTACCTTCGTCAGCTCAATGGGTATCTACGCCGAGATTCCGGGCGAACGCTATCGCAGCATCCTGGACCCGTACCGCGACTCGGTCAGTGTGATCTAGGCTTCCGACCTCGATCCTTCGGCCCGCATGCTGAGTGACCGAGACGAGATCGACTACGGGACCACGCAAAAGGCTGAGCCCTTTGCGAACCCGTCCGGGGGCGTATCCCGCAACAGCGTGGCCGATCTCCTGGTCAAACTGGCGACGAAGCCCGGTTTAGAGCTTCGTCACAGCCTCGGATTCACAAGCGTTCCTGAAGTGCAGGACCGCGATAACCCGCGACGGGCATCAGTTCTCACGTTCAACAAGGAGAAGCAATGCAAAAGCGCACATTGGGAAAGAGCGGTCTTGAGGTTTCAGCTCTGGGCTTCGGCTGCATGGGTCTGAGCTACGGGTACGGCCCTGCAACCGACAAGGAGCAGGCAATCAAGGTGATCCGGGCTGCCTATGACGGTGGTGTCACCTCCTTGGATACCGCCGAAGCCTACGGTCCTTACGAAAACGAAAAGCTGGTTGGCGAGGCGCTCGCGCCTGTCCGCGACAAGGTTGTCATCGCAACCAAGTTCGGCTTCGAGGGTGGAAAGGTCGATCTGGGGCTGAACAGCAAGTCGGCAAACATCCGGGACGTTGCCGAAGCCGCCCTCAAGCGCAGCTCACGGCTGACGACCTGCACGAGCTCCAGCAGGCGCTCTCAGGGATTGAGGTGCAGGGCGCTCGCTACCTCAACACCTGCAATAAAACGTGGGCCGCTGAGTTTGTCGGGTGCAGGGTGCATCAAAAGAGAGCACCTTGCACTCGTCAGACTTGATCTTGTGGTGAACATGAACGCTTCCTTCCCGTGTACACCCAGGCTTAGGCTTTTGGAGGGAGAACATCATGAACAATCACAAAATGAACATCATGAACAATTCACAAAATTCGGGTCGGCATTATTGGAGCGGGTGGCTGGGCCAAGTACGGGCACATTCCGGCTCTGCAAACCTTGCAGGAATTTGAGATCGTCGCGGTATCGAGCCGTAAGCAAGAGACAGCCGACCAGACTGCGGCACAGTTCAACATTCCTCACCCTTTGGGAGGCGAGCAGGCGTGGGTCAACCACCCAGAGGCGGATCTCGTTGCGGTGTTTGCTCCTGCTCCCGAACACGCACGGCTGGTAAAGCTGTCATCGAAGCCGGCAAGGATGTTTACAGCGAATGGCCGCTAACGACCAGTACTGCTGTGTCTGAAGAGCTTCTTTCCCTGGCAGAAGCAAAGCGTGTCAGGCACATGGTCGGCTTGCAGCGCCGGATGGGTCCGAGCGCTAGCTATACCCGCGATCTGCTGAAAACAGGGCTACGTGGGCAAACTCCGCAGTGTTCACATGACGGTGAGTACAGATGCTTGTGTCCCAACGATGTCCGAAAGGCACGGTTGGGCCTTCGACGCCGCAAACTTCTCGAACGTCCTCTCGATCTACGCCGCCCAATTCGGCGACATGCTCTTTCGTTCTGTCGGGTTTCCCAAGAAGCTGACGGCCGTCATCGAAACGCAATTCCCCTTCTTCACGGTTATGGAGACCGGTGAACGAATCCCAACATCAATCCGAACGAGGTGATGGTGATCGGCATACTTGAGGGTGGCGGCTTTTTTTCCATGCAGGTCGAAGGCGCACAGAAACACCGCACAGGCCTACAGATCGATATTTCTGGAACCGAAGGCGTTCTCCGCATCACCAACCCGCTCGCGTTTCAGAACAAGGATGACAATGCCATCGAAGGCATGAACGGAGAAACGATGACGTTCTCGCCGTTGCCCATCCCCGACGAATATAAAACTCTCGCCAACTCTGGTCTCGACGTTAGTGCCCAGGACCTGGCGTACCTTTATGCTGCGTACGCCAGCGACGGAGTGAACGGCACATCCGAAGCCAGCAACTTCAGAGATGCGGTGAGGCAGTGACCTGCCCCCTTTGTCTCACCCATTCATAACTGGAGATTCTTAGTTATGTTGATGGTTATGGTTGGCGAAGGGAGCCGGGCCATGGCCCGGCTCCCTTCGAGGGCAAGTTTGAACTCCAGTGGGGTGCGGCAGTCAAGTGAGCTGTGGGGCCGCTCGCCGTTGTACTCCTCGCGCAAGGCTGCCAGAGTACACCGCACGTCGTTGAGCGTGCGGAACCAGCTGGCGTTCAGACATTCGTCCCGCAGTCTGCCGTGGAAGCTCTCGACATGGCCGTTCTGCATCGGACGGCCGGGCTGGATGCGCACCAGCCCGATCTTCCAGTCTTCGGACCAGGCCAGCATCCGCCGCGAGGTGAACTCCGGACCATTGTCGGAGCGCACGCTCTCCGGTCGTCCACGCTCCGCGATCAGCCGCTCCAGAACTCGTGTCACGCGGCCCGAGCCGAGGCTCGTGTCGGCCTCCAGCGCCAGGCACTCGCGCGTGTACGCGTCCACCACGCTCAGGATGCGCACCATCCGCCCGGTCGCCAGTCCGTCGACGATGAAGTCCATCGCCCACTCCTGGCTGGCTCCCGTCAGCCGAGGCTCGATCGCTCGATCGCGCACCAGACGCTTGCGCTTCTCTTCTACGTACAGCCGATACACCCGCACCCGGCTGAAGCTGGCCGTAGTCCCTCATCGAATACCATGCCGTCAGAGCTGCAATCGGCAGCGTGGAAGCTTCCTCGTCCGTCATGGCTTCAGGCACTTTCACCGCACTGGCCGCATGCAGGACCATGTATTCCGCCAGGCCACCAGGTAGCGGAGCGCCGTAGCAGAAATCAGGTTCGTTCGGCTTTGCAGTGCCGTCCACCCAATTGGAATAAAGGTGCGAATTGACCCGGTCGCCCTCTTTGAGATGGGTCACACCCGCGCCGACAGCTACCACCACGCGAACCGCATCCGACAACGGGATCAGCGGCTTCGAAATCATCTCCGGCTCGTAGATGCCATCCACGATTGCCTTGTCTCGAAAGTTCAGCGAGACAGCCGAGACCTTGATGAGCACCTCGTTCTCTTTCGGGGTCGGCGTCGGGACCTCACACAATCGCAGGTTATCCAGTCCAAAATCGTCAAGCAGCCATGCCTTCATGCGTAGTCTCTTTAGTTCGAATTTACTTGAACAATGGTAAGACGACTCAAGGCGCTTGAGAGATTCTCAAGCCGCAGGGACAAAAGATCATGGGAGCACTACAGAACGAACCCAAGAAGGCCGATCTCCAGCTCACTGCTGTGCTCTACGCCCTAGCGATGACACCCGTTTGCAAATGGTCCAGAGCCTTCCAAAGACCCAGGACATTGCGTGCAGCTACTTCGACATCCACATGTCAAAATCCAGTCTTTCTCATCATTTCCGAGTGCTTAGGACGTCAGGAGTCATCACGACCCGCAAGGAAGGCACTTGTCTCCTCAACTGCTTGCGGAGAGAAGATTCGGAGGAGCACTTCCCTGGAGTCCTTGATTCCGTGCTGGCGTCTTCGACAAGTCCTCTCGCCGTCGTTAAACCCAGAAGAGCCGGGGTTAATTAATACCGGCAACCTGCTTCCCGGTATTAACTGCTTGAAATACGGCCTTGGTGCGGTGAACCTTTGCATGGCAGGCAGGACACAACGAAAGCATCAGGTTCAGAACAGATCTTCTAGGTACGCGGTGATGCACGATAATTGGGCGTTTATCCCGGCCCGAGGCATCACAGACGCGGCATCGGTAGCCGTGGCGCTCCAGAACCGCTTCGCGTAGGCCTCCGAATACTCCTTGTGCTGCCTTTCAGCGTGTAGCAAGTGGCACAAAGGCCAAGAGCAAGCACCTTCGCGTTTCCGCAAGGACAGTGCATGACCCGTTGACGGATAGTCCTCACTTCCCTGCTCCTGCAGCGTACCGATAGAGGGTTTGACGGCTGATACCCAGCTCGCTGGCGAGCGCGGTTTTCGACTCCCCAGCAGCGACACGTCGCCGCAGTTCCTTTGCCTGCGCTGGTGAGCGAATGCTTTCGCCCGACGTATGCGCCTTCGCGCAGTTTCGCCAACGCGATTCCCTCCCGCTGGCGCTCACGGATCAGGTCGCGTTCGAACTGCGCGAAAGCTCCCATGACGCTCAGGAGTAGGTGCGACATGGGAGAGTCCTCTCCGGTAAAGGTCAGATTCTCCTTTTCGAAACGCACATGAACGCCCCGCTCCGTGAATCCAAGGACCACTGTCCGTAAATCATCCAGATTGCGGGCCAGCCGATCCATCGAGTGACAGATCACCGTGTCGCCTTTACGAACATAGCCGGTGAGCTGTTCCAGCTCCGGCCGGTGAAGGTCCTTGCCTGAAGCCTTGTCCACGAAGCGCTTGTCGATGAACGGCTTGTTTGTGCACAATCACGAGAGCTTCGTCAGCTTCCGACGTGTCCAACGTTAGCTGGACGCGCCGTGCGGTCTGAGCACAGACAGGCCTAATCCAACCGACGCACATGAAGACAACGAGTACAAGGTTGCGCATGTCTTCTTCGCCCTTATGCGGGTAGCTTGAACATCCAGACTATCCCGTTGCTAGTACCAGAGTGACCGAGTAAGTATACCCAGCGAGCAGCTGTAACATCGGCTAAGAAACCTGCTCAGAAATAGCCAGCATCAGCAAGAATTCATTATTAGACGATCATTACTACATATAGTCGAAGGTACGCCTTTGGGTATCTTGTGCTCGTGTTTTCGTTGGTGGCGACCGGATTCCTTGCTTTTGGGCTGTGGGTGCATCACATGTTCGCCACAGGGATACCGCAGATGGCGGAGATCTTCATCAACGGCTTAGGCGATGCAAGCCGCGTTCCTAAATTCGCGAGGTGCCTATACCGCTTCATCAAATTTATGCTTCCCCTTGACATATCTCAACGTGTGTACCTATAACGTTGGCGCTGGCACGAGATAATCCAACAAGACCCCCAATCCCGGCAAAGGATGCAATGGGGGTTCCTTGGCTGACGCAGGAGGCAGGGTCTGCACATAAGCCGCCGTAGATTTCTAGAGGTTGCCGCTGCTGCGAGTGCTAGCTTTGCGGAGCCGTTTTCCACGCTCGCGGAACCACTTCGGCGTAAGTTAAAGATTACAGACGTGAAGGTGATGGTTGTGCGCGGCACCTGGGACTGGAACCTCGTGAAGGTGGAGACGGATGGCGGTCACTACGGGATCGGGGAGGCCTACTGGGGACCGGGTGTCAAGGATATGATCCTTCGCCAGTTCAAGGACCTCTTGGTCGGCGAAGATCCGCTCAACGTCGATCGGCTCTATACAAAGATGCTGATGCGCAGCGGCGGCTACGGAGCCATTGGCGGAGTGACCATCACGGCGGCCTCTGGTGTGGAGATTGCGCTTTGGGATCTGGCGGGCCGGATTCTTCAAACACCGGTGTGCAATCTGCTGGGGGGACGGTTCCGCGATCGTGTCCGGTTCTATCGCACCTTACAGGTGCCGACGAAGAACCCCGGCGAGGCGGCCTCCTGGCCGAGGCAAATGCAAGAGGAACTTGCCAACAACAGGTTTGGCTTCACGGCCTGGAAGGTGCAGGGTGACGGTGTGCCACCGACAGCCGATCCAAACTTCACGGAACCCGGGCACGACGTTTACACTAACCAACTCACACTTCGCGATATCGACCGCATTGTGGAGCGCATGGACGCCGTCCGAAAGGTGCTCGGCCCCGATGCCGACTTTGCGATCGAGTGCCATTGGAAGTACAGCCTCGGTGACGCCATTCAGCTCCTGAACGCTCTGCAGCATGTCCGACCAATGTGGATGGAGGATCCGCTGCCCGCTGAGAATACCGATGCGATGGCGCGGCTTGCCCGCGCGACCAGCACGCCGATCTGCACCGGCGAGAACCTGTACGGCTTCCATGGATTTCGACCGTTGATCGAAAGCCAGGCCTGCGCCGGCGTCCACATTGACATTCCGAAGTCTGGTGGCCTGCTGGAGTCCAAGCGCATCTCCGATTTCGCCAGCCAGTACGACATCTGGACGGCAGCCCACAACCCTGCAAGCCCGCTCGGCACCATCGCATCCGTTCATGCCGCGGCCGCAATGAAGGACTTCCGCATTCACGAGCTTGCGAAGTGGGTCGACTGGTGGCCCGATCTGGTCACGCACGAGGGACCCTTCTGGACAAATGGGTATTTCACCATCGAAGACAAGCCGGGTCTGGGGGTCGAGATCAACCCCGACGTAGCCAAAGCTCACCTTGCGCCGGGCGAGGTTTGGTGGGGCTAACGCAACTGCTTTCTGTCTCAGCGGTTTCAAACGAACTCCACAACCCCCACGAGGACATATGGCCTTCTACAATCGTTTCACCCCATCGCGGCGCGATATGCTCCGGTCGACCATGTCGCTGTTCGCAACGGGCATGCTCGGCAAGGGCGTTCCCGCGGCCGAGGCACAGAGCTCGGTCAAGAACGTGAACAAGCACTCCAGCCCGTCGACCCTGAAGATCACGGACATGCGGTATACCGTGGTCAAGAAGCCAGGACCAAGCCCCTGCCCCATCATCCGCATCGACACCAACCAGGGCGTATACGGCCTGGGCGAGGTGCGCGATGTGGCGAACTATCAGTACGCCATGGTGCTTAAGAACCGCATCGTCGGTGAGAACCCGCTCAACGTCGACTTTCTCTTCGAGAAAATCGCGCAGTTCGGCGGCGTCTCGCGGCAGGCCGGAGGCGTCGTCGCGGTCGAGATGGCGCTGTGGGATATCGTCGGCAAGGTCTATGGCATACCGATTTACCAGATGCTGGGCGGCAAATGGCGTGACAAGATCCGCATCTACGCGGACACCCCCGAAGCCGATACTCCGAAGGAGTTCGCAGCCATTGCTAAAGAACGCAAGGACCGCGGCCTGACCTGGATTAAGGTGGATATTGGAACCGATCTCCTAAAGGGAAAGCCGGGCACGATCATGGAGCCTGCCGACCAGCGATCCATCGAATACGACAAGCGTCTGCCGCACGCGTTTACAGGGAACGAGCTGACCGACAAGGGAATCGATGTCTACTGCGAGTACATGGCAACCATCCGCGAGGCGATCGGCTATGAGATCCCGCTCTCAACGGACCACCTGGGCCACCTTGGCGTGAAATCAATCATTCGGCTGGGACGCGCCTACGAGAAGTACAACCTGGAGTGGATCGAAGACGTAATCCCTTGGTGGTACACCGACCTGCTCAAGGAGATTACAGACGCGATACCAACGCCCACAATCACCGGAGAGGACATCTACGAGATCGCCGACTTCGAAAGGCTGTGCAGCATGCACGCCGTTGACAAGATCCACCCGGACCTCTCGACCTCCGGCGGAATCCTGCGCACTCACAAGATCGGCGACATGGCTTACAAATATGGGGTGCCCATGGCGATGCACTTTGCCGGCACGCCCGTGGCCTGCATGGCGAATGTGCACTGCGCGGCGGCGACACGGAACTTTCTGGCGCTTGAGAACCACTCGCTTGATGTGCCGTGGTGGCAGGATATGGTCAACGAGGTGGACAAGCCCATTATCAATCGAGGCTACATCACGGTGCCTGATACTCCGGGGCTGGGCGTCACTCTGAACGACGAGGTCGTGCGGCAGCACCTTGCACCAAGTGTGGGTTACTTCGAGCCAACGCCCATGTGGGACGAGAAGCAGTCCTTCGACGATCAGTTGTTCAGCTAACACCAAGCACCCGGGCACCCCCGGATGGAGAACGCATGCAACCCTTCTTCAGTGCAGCTCTTCTAGGCTGTCTCCTCGCCAGCACAGCACCGTTGGTCGCGCAGGTCAAGATGACCCACGACCAGATGATGTTTTACACGTCCGAGTGGAAGGGAGATCGCTTTCCGGACGGTCGGCCCAAGGTGGGGGATGCGCTGCTTACACGAGCGCTCGATGTTTCCATTGAAGACATTTGGGACTACTTGCGGAACCAGGGATACAACTGCCAGTTCGATGCGGGCTTCCAGGCGCTGCATCCGGAGAAGCCCTTTGCGGGACGCGCTCTGACGGCCCAGTACATGCCGGTACGCCCGGACATGACACGCGCGATCGCTGCTGAAGGCAAAGCAGAGAAGCGCGTGAGCTACAACAATAGCTGGCCGATCAACGAACTGCAGATTGGAGACGTCTACGTTGCCGATGGCTTCGGGAAAATCGTGGAAGGCACGCTCATCGGTTCCAATCTCGGCAGCGGCATCGCAGCACACACACACGTGGGTTTCGTCTTCGACGCGGGCATCCGCGATGCGGAGGAGAACCGCGAGATCGCCAACTTCAATGGCTTGTATCGTGCTTATGATCCTTCCGCGTGGAAAGATATGACGCTGACCGCCATCAATGCGCCCATCCGCATTGGCCGCGCGGTTGTGCTGCCGGGGGATATCGTGCTTGCCAAGCGCGATGGCGTGATCTTTATCCCCGCGATCCTGGCTGAGGATGCGATCTCGAACGCCGAGTTCACCAACCTGGAGGATGCCTTCAACTTCTACCTGAACAGCAAAGGCACCAACGGCGGTGAGTTCGAGGGTGGCTGGAACACAAAGAAATACGACGCTCTCGGACAATGGGTCAAAGCCAATCCCGACAAGCTTAAGATGACGCAGGCGCAGTTCGATACGATCCTCGCGAAGCGCAAGCAGCGCCGTCCGTAAGCCGGCCTCAAGAACAGGTAAGCAGCCGGTTCCATCAAGCATCTGCCGCCCCAGAATTCACGCGAGCCCTTCAGACTTTGAGGGATACATCCGCGGCCGGTCGCGGCAGGCACAGCGTGATGAGACCTGCAAGCAGAAGGGCTGCGGACATCAGTAGAAAACCAGCCCGGGGGTTGCCGGTTCTGGCTTGAAGCAGTCCCACCGCATAGCTGCCGCCAAACGCGCCCAGGGCGCCGAACCCGTTCACCATCGCTGTGACCTCGCCGGCGACGTTTTTTGGTAAGGACTCCGCGATAATTGCAAAAAACGGACCGTAGGGTGCGTACATCAGCCCGCCGGCTGCGACAAGAAAAGCGAACGCCCAGACAAAGCTGATAGCCGACGTGAGGTAGGAGCCAAAGAGCGCGGCGCCGCTGATCATCAAGAGCGGCCAGACGAAGCTCCTGCGCTGGAGGTTACGGTCAGAGAAGTACGAAACTATCACCATGAGCAGGATGGCCGCGGCGTACGGGATTCCGCTGAGCAGACCGGTGATCGCGATCCCGCGCGCGGCTCCCTTCTGCACGATCGTCGGCAGCCACAGCACAAAGCCGTACACGCCGATGGACCAGAGAAAATACTGCACCGAGAGCGCCAGTGCCAAGGGCGAGCGCAAGGCGCGGCTCACATTGGCGACCTGTGGAATCAGAGCCTGCTCCTGCTCCAGCGCGGTCCGCAGCTCCGCGCAGCTCGTCTCATCCATCCAGGGCGCCTCTTCGGGACGATCCCTGATCTGCAGGTACCAGATCGCACCCCACAGAACGGATGGGAGGCCCTCCAGGATAAACGTGATCTGCCAACCGAACGCACGGATCATGTAGCCGGTGACCGCCGACATCCAGAGCACGGTCACCGGGTTGCCGAGGATCAGAAATGTATTGGCTCGCGAGCGCTCTTCCCGGGTGAACCACTGGGAAAGCAGCAGCAGCATTCCCGGCAGGATAAAGCTTTCCGACGCACCTAGCAGCAGACGCACCGTCGCCAGGAGCCAGAAGTTGCGCACGATTCCCGTAAGCATCGCGAGCACACCCCAGCTGATCAGCGCGAAAAAGATCAACCGCCGTGCGCTCCGTTTGCGAGCATACGCAGCGCCCGGAATCTGAAAGAGAAAGTACCCCAGGAAAAAAAGAGCCGCCAGCAGCGCCGATTGTGACTCCGTGATCTGCAGCGTCTTGGCAAGCCCCGCCGCGGCGCCGAAACCATAGTTCGCACGGTCCACATACGCAAGGCTGTAGGTGACGAAGACGATGGGAAGGACGCGCGTCCATCGCTGGCGGAGAACCGGCGTATTCAGCGCGCGGATAGATGGGGATGACTTCATGGAGACTTTCTCAACGTGCTGGGCGCTACAAGGGTAGATACTGCCTACGAAGAGTTCGTACTCATACCTTCTTTGAGACTCGAAGAAGGTATGAGCACGAGCCGTACAGACCTGTAGAAGTTACCATCCCGAGGCGCGTTGAGCTCGACTGCCTTTCTCCATGCTCGCAGGACCGTCGAAAGCCGTTGACACATTTTCGTGCAAGGGCCTATAACTCTCTCGCCCGTAAAACAAGCCTGCAATCCCATGTGGCAACGCCCACAGCATGATCTCGTGATGGTCCCGAGAGGGAACTGCAATCGTTTTGGAGGAGGTTAGTCTTGGTGGTTCTTACCCGCATTGTGAGACATCTCACGCTCGTCGTTCTCGCGCTCGTAGCCGTTGCAGGCGCGTCCGCTCAGGTCACTACCGGCAGCATCCTTGGAACGGTTCGCGACCAGTCGGGGGCCGTGGTGCCAAACGCCCGTGTCGTAGTGACAGACACCGGCAAGGGCACCTCCGTCACCGTGGAGGCGAACGGCGACGGCGAGTATATGATCCCGTTCCTAATTCCCGGCGCCTACAACGTCTCCGCGGAGAGCGCGGGCTTCAAAAGAACCGTCTCCAACAACATCGTGGTCGACATCGACCAGAGAGCGCGCGTCGACCTCTCGCTTGTACCGGGAGGCGCCTCCGAGACCGTGGCGGTGACCACGACGGCCCCGCTCATCAAATCCGATTCCTCGGAACTGGGCGACGTGGTAAGCAAGCGTGAGGTGCAGAACCTGCCCCTCAACGGACGTAATTTTGTGCAGCTGACCTATCTTGTGCCGGGCGTCACCCCAGGCCAGCAGGGTGAAAACCTGTCTGGGTCCAGCTCCTTCAACCCCCGCGCCGCTTCAAACTTCAACGCGCTCGGCAGCCAGGCCAATACCAACGCCTACTTGGTCGATGGTATCGACGACAACGAATATACCTTCAACACGGTCATGGTGCAGCCGTCCGTGCAGTCCATTGCCGAATTCAAGGTGTTAACGGGAACGTACTCGGCGGAGTATGGCGCGGGCTCCGGTGTACTCTCCGTCTCGACGCGCTCCGGCTCGAATGACCTGCACGGCGAAATCTTCCTCTATCTCCGCAATAGCGTTCTCGACGCAAGAAACTTCTTTGCCCGGACCGGGCCGAAGCCCGCCTATCGCCGCGGCCAGTTCGGGGGTGCCATCGCGGCGGCAATCCTCAAGGATAAGCTGTTCGTCTTTGCCGACTACTACGGTCAGCGCTCGCTGCAAGGCATCACCAATATCAACAGCGTCCCAACCGCCAGTCAGCGCCTCGGCGACTTCAGCAACTACCGCGACGCGAGTGGAAACCTGATCCCCATCTACGATCCTCTGACCACCGCCGCCGTGACCGTGAATCGCTCTACCCGGCAGGTGCGCAGCCAGTTCATGGGCTGCAACGGAAACCAGCCCAACGTCATCTGCCCCAACCGGATCAATCCCGTCGGACTGAACGTGGCGAGCCTCTACCCGCTGCCGCAATCCTCCACTGTCAACAGTCTGAACAACTACACCTCAACCGCAAACCGCATCATCAATGACAACGGCGGGAACGTCCGGGTCGACTACCATCCGAGCGACAGGGACTCTGGCTTCGTCCGTTACAGCTACGAAGACTTTGAGCAGACCGCGCCCAACCCGCTGGTCGGCGGCTCCGGGACGTGCTGCCTGCCGACACCTGCTGCCGCGGCGGCCAAGTTCGATCTCGGCCCCTACGTCGCCGGCCTCCAAGTCACTTCCCTTTATGCGCAGGGCGCTTCCGTCAACGAGACGCACCTCTTTACCCCGCACATCTTCAACGAGGCGCGCATCGGCTTCAGCCGCACCAACCCCTTCACCAGGCAAAGCGACTTCGGCCATAACGCGGCAACGTCCCTCGGCATCACCGGCCTGAATATCAGCCCCTACACCACCGGTCTTCCGAACATCCAGATTGGCAGCAGCTGCGGCAACGAGTTCACCTGCCTGCAGGGTGGAACCGCCTTTCTTCCGGCAAACCCGCGCCAGACAAACATCCAGGTTGAGGACACCGTCTCGTACTCGCACGGCAGAAATCAAGTCAAGCTTGGCTTTCGGTATGTGCGCATCCTGGCATCTCCGTTCACCAACACGACCACGCGCGGCCAGATCACCTTTAACGACAACACCACCAACTCCCAGTCCGCAACCAGTACGTCGACCGCCGCTCTGGGAGGCAACGGGGTCGCCGGCCTGCTGCTCGGCTTCCCTGCTTCGGACTCGCGGAACTTCTTGCAGGTGCCTTTCTACATCACCAAGGTGGTCTACTCGGGGTTCGTGCAGGACGACTGGAAGGTCTCGCAGCGACTGACGCTCAATCTCGGTGCACGCTATGACGTCTTCACTCCGGACGTGGAGAAGAACAACAAGCTCGCCAACTTCGACCTCGTGAATCTCCACTTCATCTACGCGGGCGTGAACGGCGTCTCCCGCACCGCGGACGTGCAGACCCGGCACAACAACGTCGCTCCCCGGGTGGGCTTTGCCTACGACCTCACGGGTAGGGCCGACACCTTTCTGCGTGGCGGATTCGGCATCTCGTATTTCGAAGATCCATTCTCCGCATCCGACGAACTCGGCCAGAATCCACCCTTCACCATCTCGCAAACTTCCTCCCAGAACACGACCTTCCCCAGCGCGGCAACGCTGGCCAACGTGTGCACGGCAACAAACATCCGCAACTGCCAGCCGGTTATCGGCAACATATTCCCCCAGGGTGCCGTTTCGCTCGATCCCACCCTCTTGCAAACCACCGCGGGTGTCAATGCCTTGACCCCGGCGATCGTCTCGCATTCGCTCACCAACAAAACCCCGAGCATGCAGACGTACTCGTTGGGTGTGGAGCGACAGGCCCTCGGTGGGGTGTTTGAGGTCACCTACGCCGGAAGTCACAGCCTTCACCTGACCTTCAACTACAACCCGAACGAGACCCAGCCGGGCCCGGGCTCCACCAGCGCCGCATCCCGCCGTCTGCTGCAGCCGATCGCCAATGTGAGCACCTTTGTGCAGCAGGATCCAATCAACTACAGCAACTACAACTCGCTGCAGGTTAAGTACACCAAGCGCTACTCGCGTGGGCTGACCGCCTTGATGAGCTACACGTTCTCCAAGTCGCTCGATGACGGCGGTTCGGCGGCCTCCGGCGGAGGAGCGTCAGGCAATCCGCAGACCGTCACCAATCTCAGGGCAGGTTATGGAGCCTCCGGTTTCGACCAGAAGCACCGCTTCGTCAGTAGCGTCACCTACGAACTTCCGTTTGGACGCGGCCGTACCTTTCTGCACGAAGGGTTTCTTTCGCAGATCTTTGGGGGATTTGAGTTCGACGCGATCACCACCTACGCCAGCGGCCCGCCATTTACGGTCACGCTCAACTCCGGCGTGACCAACGCGTCGGCAAGCTGGCCCAACCGTATCGCCGGCCGCGGCAAAATCGACCACGGAACCTATCTGCACTTTTTCAACACTTCGCTGTGTGCCGCGGGGACCGATGACGGCCAGTGCGCCTTCCAGGTCCCAACCGGCAACAGCTATGGCAACTCCGGCCGCTCGGTTCTGTATGGTCCCGGAACGAAGAACTGGGACGTCGCCCTGCAGCGTCGCATCAAGCTATACAGGGAGAAGAGCCTGGCGTTCAAGCTGGATGCCTTCAATGTCTTCAACACGAAGAACCTGCTCACGCCTAACACCTCCATCGGCTCCGCAAACGCCGGAGTCATCACGGGCACAAACCAGGACAATCGCGACCTGCAGGGATCGGCGACGATCTACTTCTAGCTGGAACCGAGTCTGCAACGCACCAAGTGCCTGATCCGGAGATCGGGCCTTGCCTTCTGCCGGCTTTCTGGCGTGGGTGGCCCTCTTCAAATCAGACCGGCCGCCGTCGCTGAGCCGCACCTTGACGAACGCGCCAGCGCTCGCTAGCTCCAGAACGGCTCTCCCGGCAGCAGGTAACGGCGAAGGTAGTCCTGGTTGAGGTCGACACCCAGCCCGACGCCCACCGGGATCGTCATCTCGCCCTTCTGCACCACCGGTCCATTTGTCGCTGCCATCGCCTCAACGTATCGCCCCTGGTGTGCTAGCGCACTTTCCACCTTGAAGAGGTTCTGGATGGTACACCCAAACTGTGCATTCGCAAACGTCATCACAAGCGACCCAACGTTGTGCAACGCGACCGGCGTGCGCGAAAGCGCCGCATAATCGGCGATCTTCTTGACACCGGTAATGCCGCCGGAAAACGCCAGATCGGGGTGCACGATATCGATCGCTCCACTATCCAGAAATGGGCGAAACTGCCGTACCATCTCGAGCTTCTCTCCGGTAAGGATGCGGATCGTGGTACTGCGCCGGAGGTCCATCCACCCCTGGTGAAAGACCGGGTTCATCGGGTCCTCGAACCACAGCGGGTTCATGGACTCGACGACCTTTGCGATCTGAATCGAGCTCAGGGCGTCGAGCTCTCCGTGAGCGTGCACGGCAAGGTCGATGTCATCGCCAACGGCCTCGCGAGCGTTATCGAAGCCGATCCTCGCATTGCGTATCTGCTGCGTGGTCAGCGAAGCGGAATAAACTCCCTGCGGCACACCCAGCGGCTCATTGAGATTGTTCTTGTACACGGTGAAGCCCTCGGGGCGGGCTCGGATACGCTGCGCCCACTCCCGGCAACTTCCCTTGTCCAGCATGTTCACGTTCTCGCCGTGCGAGTACATCGGAATCGTCTCGCGGTAGCGCCCCCCCAGCAGGACGTGAACCGGTTGGTTCAGCAGTTTGCCCGCGAGGTCCCACAGCGCGATGTCGATGCCGCTGACAGTTGGGATATGCGCGACGTAGTTGTACATCAGCGACGTCATCTTCTCCCAGTGCACGCCGAGGTCGAGCGGGTCCTTCCCGATCAGCAGCGACTTCATGGTCTCAATGCGCGCACGCGCGATCGGCCCCGTGGCGCCCGCCTCGCCGATGCCGCTCACACCCGCATCGGTGTCCACACGGATCAGGCAGTTGCCCGCCATATGATCAAGCGCCATCGCCTTCACCGCCGTAATCTTCACCTTGCCCCCCAGCGGGGCCGCCAGTGCGCGGAACTCGCCCAGGAATCCAGCCAGCGGAGCGAGCGCGATCCATCGCAGCACATCTCGTCGTGTTCTCACGTCCGTCATCCCCATGTTCGTCGAAAGACCTCTGCCCCCAGATCTCCCGATAGAGTTCTATTTAGGTACACGCGATCATAGCGGAACGCGATGCGAACCAGAACTGCTTCGTACAACCGCTGGAGGGTCAATTGGAGCGGGTCCAACTGACCCACTTCCGCACAACCGCCGCAAGGCTCGTAGCCCTCGCTGCGGAAGGTGTAGTCGGTGACGCACAGGATCTCCTCGCGCCTGCCATCAGCACTGCATGCTCTCTGTGTCTCTGGCTTGGCCGCGATCGCCCCCCCTACCCTGCTTATGCACAGAAGAGGTATCGGACGGCGTTCAGAGGCATATGCCCCAGATTGCGCCGCATGATGTGTTCTACGACGCCGAACGACAGCTCTGGTATTGCGACATCCAGATCGAAACTCGGGATACTTACTTTCCTTTTATCCGGCTGGCCCTTGCGCGCTATCAGCCAATCTCAACCCCCGGAGCTCATCTTTCGAACGTGGTTCTGGCAGACTTCATGGCGCTCTCAGCGGATCGCTGGCTGAACGTCACGCGCACTGGCCTTTGGGTTCCAACCAGCGGAGTCGAGCGGTCATCATGAGGCCGCATCAGCACCGTCCTTGAGCACCATCAATCTGCTGACAGGCCAAGTGGAGACTCTGCGCCCCGCCGACTTGGCTAAGAGCACTGTGGTCGAGGTCTGGGTCGAGCGCCTTGACCCCGCATTCGGCGAAGACTTCGGTTGGCAGAAGGTAGACGCCGTAAAGGCAACTCGCCGAGGACTGTAACGCTCTCAGATGCGTCATCGGCTCACTGACAGGAACCCAGCTTGAAGTGGTTGATGTGTGTACTCCAGATGAAGTCACCACTCGTTGTCAAGTATTCCGTGGTGTACTACATCGTGCAATCATCGACGGGATCCACACTCATGTTGGAATAATCACCCCAACGTGAGTGCCCGCTCTGAAAGCCCGTACTTGTGGCGATGTTGATCTCCGAAGACAGGATGCCAACAGGATCGCTTGGTGCGCGCGAGGCGATATCGATTAGCGGATCCACGGTGGAGCTGGATACGCTGTAACCGACCGCTATATTCCCTCCCTTGTCCTGCGCGATGCTTCCCATCCAGCGATAGTTGCTGTCAGGAGCGAAGGTGCCTTGCTGATATACGGAAGGACCAGAGCCCGTGTCACGAAGTTCGTACCAGCGGATACCGGTGGCAGCGTTTGCGGCGACAGAGTGGTTGACCAACAAGGAAGCATACCCGCCGAACTTACGGTACGAGAGTCTGTACATCAGGCGATCAGCAAGAGAATCAAGCTGCTGACTTGTGCCCTTCTGTGGGATACAAGCGCCCCCGTTGCATGCTTCTGTGAATGGGGAGACTGGAACGCTCGTCGGTCCAGTCAGGGAAACAGTTCCCGCGCCGTAATTCGGCGTCATGCGCCAAACGTTCAGCGAATTGCCGCCAAAGTTGGCGAGGTATTGCGGCGTTCCAGCGGGAGGCAGAACTGTAGACCCGCTCGCTCCGCTAGCACCATCGAGATCGGCGGGAAGAACTCCGCCGTAGCTCTTGCCGAGCTGGGTGCAGATCATTTTGGCGGAACCACCGGCGAGCGCCGTAGCCCGATCCATCGCGCAGAGGTCGGCACCAGCGAATGTGCGACCACGCGCAAAGAGATTAAAAGTGAAGTAATAGCCATCGGTCCATACCCCAACTTTCGGGTAATCGTTGAAGTTTGTGCCGAAGTTGTACGCGTAACGATCCCAAGCGCCGGTGAAATCAGCGGTTTTAGACACGGCCACACACTGATAGTAAGGCGTCGTCGATACGGCGAACTGAGTTGCAACCCAGCGCTGCGCTTGCTTGTCGAAAAGAACGATGGGGTCGCCTGAGTTGTCCGTATTGCAGCGGCCGGCGGTGAATCCGTTCCAGATTGTGTTGCCCGCGGCAAACCCCGTTGAAGGGTATGTCTTCGCTCCAGTACCCTTGTCGTATACCGCAAATGCGGTATTCACCCACTGCACGTATTGCGTTGTGCCAACCGAGCCCTCTGTATCCGCAGGTTCGCCGCTGATCGTGTATCCGGTGCTCAGGCCTACACCGTCGAAGCCCGACGAGCTGTTGACGGTCGCCGATGTGGTCGAGACGGAAGAACTCTGGAGAGCGGTATCTTTCCCCCCAGCCGAGCCGTGCGGGACTGGCCGGAGAGGATGGTCATTCATGTGATCCCATGTCGGGAAGTTCGGAGCAGTATCCCGCAGGGGCTTCGAGGTATCATGGCCTTCAGGATTGAGAACGACCGTCTGTGCGATTAAGGAAGTGCCCGTAGTCGAAAATACGAGCAAGCAGCTCGCCAGGATATCTTGCGAAGTTTCATATCGTTAGTTCCTCGTCTGAAAGTGTCCGCCGCGCTTAACAGGAGCCGACACAACCAAGTGAGAGGCAGAACACAGACTGGAAGTGCACCGAGCAACCACTAAAGTTAGACCACACTGGCAAGGCCAAAATGCAGCCCAGGGGTCCCCGCCTATAATTCAAAGTAGGTATCGCTATCAGACGTGCGGGCAGCAGAGGTATACATTCTTTGGTGCTGTTTTGGTTCTCTCCGGAATAGTGCATACTCGCCGACGCACCATGGAACCTGAATAGGTGGGGAGAGATCGCCAAGCCGATGTCTCCGGCATTTCCCCCTACTGGTCGTCAATCTCCGAAATGCCTACCGAAAAAGTCGAACAGATCACTACATGAGGAACCTCTCCTATGAAGCTAATCTCGGCAAATATCCAAGACCTACGCGCTCTCTACATCAACAATCTGAAGAAGGCGCTCGACATGGAGCAGAAGATCACCAAGGCACTTCCCGATCTGATAAACAGCTCAACTGATACAGAACTCTCCACAGCGTTCCGGAACCATCTCGAAGAAACTCGTAGCCATGCTTCCAAGGTGGAGTCTCTTCTCCGAAGCAATACCGGCGAAGTCGGAACCGAGACCTGCAAGGTGATCGACGGTCTCACCACGGAAGCTTCAGACACCATCAAGGATGTCTCCCAGCCTGAGGTCCGCGACATAGCGCTTATCGGTGCCGCTCAGCAGGTTGAGCACCACGAAATCGCAGTCTACGGCACTCTCCGCCGCTGGGCCGAGATCCTCAACCTCTCCAATGATGTCTCTGTTCTCAAGAGCATTGAAGCCGAGGAGGGGAGAGCCGACCAACTGCTCACCCAAATCTCGCAAAAGGTCAACGTTATGGCCGCCGCTTATCTTTGAAACCTAACACTCCAACCAAGGCAGCAGGGCGCCCACAGGTCGTCCTGCTCTTTGAGAGCCAAAGATGTGCGGTGGGTGCCTCAGTACCAGCCCTCCGTTTTCGAGGTGGTTGAGAGCCTTAGGGCGCTTCACAGCTCCTCCGAACTCTGCCGCCGAAGTCAGGACAGCCGCTCCCGCCTGTACACCTCGTTATCTCGCCCAGTTCAACCTTCCGTATCGCGTCATCGCGTCAGCCGCCGATCGGAGGGATATGCTCTGGATCTCATTCCCCACCATCTCGCAGAGCATAATGACGTCCTTCTCTGGACCGCCTTCGTCCTTCGCTTTGAAGTAGCAGGAAAGCAGATGTAAACCTGTTGAGTCTTCATTCTCTCGTTCTGCTGGCATAGTTGTATCCTCCCGATCTAGCGCCAGACCTTCTCTGATTCCAGAGAACTACAGTTGGGGCTCTGGGGTAGCCTTGTTGCACGTACCGAGCCATCTGCGCGGCACCATTCTGGAACCGAAGGTGTTCTCGAAATAAGGACTTAGCCCTCCAAATGCAGTGCGCATAAGCAGGTGGAGAAAGTTCTCCACTTGGAATGGGCAATCACCTTCCGTCGAGCTTGCTCTCAGGCGTTCGGCCCCCTTCTTCGCTTCTTCACCACCAAGGAGGAGCACGGAACAGGTCTGGGGCTGACCACCTGTCATTCTATTGTGGAGCGCCAAACAGGCAGAATCAGAAACGCATCCAGCGCAACATGCTGATGGCCCACGTTATCGAGGAGGTCATCCAGGATGCGGTCGCCGAGATGGGAGCCTCGAGCTAGAGATCCCGTCGTCGGAACTCTGCGGAAGTGGGCGGCGCGGAGCGGCGGCCGCTCGCGGTTTGCCCCTGACAAGCGGCCTTATCGTGGGTAAGTTCGCGCCTGATTGCCGGGTTATCGTAAGCGTGTGATCTTCCCATCTGGCGTGATCGTCCTGGGGTGCCCGACGATGATGTGATGGATGATCCTGGAGTGGTGGTTCGGCAGGTACGGAAGCGTCGTTCTGCTGCTGAGAAGCGGCTGATT
>JAABUV010003505.1_pt1 | contig 19927 bp, 20 predicted proteins | sample 5559971 | NCBI WGS metagenome assembly JAABUV01 (sample SAMN10711881, study PRJNA513362) | rock metagenome | isolation source: Antarctica rocks | place: Antarctica: Victoria Land, Knobhead nord | collected 2015-12-19
TTAAACATGCCTCTTTCCACAATATTAGAGAGCCCCACTGCCAGCGATTGCCGGCACCATAACTTTGTGAATACATACAGCAGACCATCTTCTATCGAAGCGACCACTCAATCAACACCCACGTACGCCAATGACACGTGCGACATGCACGTTACACAAGTTATTCGTTTTGGTAGCAAATTCCTCTGGTCGAAGTTGAAGAATGTTTCAGTCGCCAGAAGGTGTCGCAGATATCTATCTAATGATCACTAGCGCCTACCAAAATTCCCCTCCCCATACAGATATTGTTGAAACCAGCTAAATCATCCATAACATTCCTGGGGAAAAAAACCCACCAAATCCGCGGGTACATATTTTCAAATCTCATTTCAGTCTCAATCCCATTCATCTCATCATCAATTTCAAATATATGATACTTACAAATGAATTCTATAGAGTAGGTAGCGGGAAAAAAAGCGTCATCTTCGAAGACGACATGAAAGTAGTAGAAATGCTAGGGATTTGGATAGCAGGGACTATGGTGTAGGGTTGGGTTTCGGGACAAAGAGAGAGGGGGTAAGGACATACTAGCCAAGCAATTATAACATAGCAAAGTCAAGAAGAACAGCTTGAAGGTAGTAGTGACAGGTAGCGACTTAATGTCTGTTCCCTTGAGCGCGACGCCCAGGGATTAGACTAGCAAAGACTTTTCTGCAAAAATCAAAATGTCGTCTCTCGGGCTAGTCTTCACAAGCCAGCCTCCCTCCTATCGTCAGCTTCATTCCATCCCACCTCCCACCCCCACTACTCTCCCTACCCTCCAAAATAATCTCCACCGCTTGCTCCGCCAGCGCAAAGACAGGCGCCTGATAATGCGCCGCCAGCGGCACCGGAATCATGCTCACGTCCACGACCCGCAACGCCCTGATCCCCATAGCTTGGCACCGTGCATCCACCACCTTACCCATGCTGCAGCTCGAGGCCGGATGACTGCAACTCATGTCATCGATGCCGACACCGCTTATCGATCTTCTCATCGGACGCCGTGGAGGCAGGCAAGAGTACCCCTCTTGCGAATCTTCATCGGCTACGAGTTCTTTACCTTGGAGGGTTTCGAGCATGAGGCGCGAGAGGACGCGCCAGACTTCACGCATGACGTAACGATCGGCTTGCGTGTTGCTGTAATTTGGGTCGATGATGGGGGCTGCAAGGGGGTCGGTGGAGGCGAGGGTGACGGTGCCGCGGGAGGGCAGGCAGGCCATGTAGTAGGACATGATGACCGAGCCGTCGACGGGGGTCTGTAGGCCAATTTGCTCGGCGGAGAAGACGGCGTAGAGGACGTTCAGTTCGAGGTGGGAGCAAAAACCCCATTGAGGAGGGTGTGGTCGTCTGTCACGTCTGGTATATCTTGGTGTTCGTCTTTGGCGACAGCGGCTTTGAGACCGGCTGCGGGGACGGCCATTGCTCCAGGCTTCTTAATGGCCATAGAGCCGGTGATGGCGAGGTAATTGAGCTAAGTAGGCGCGGGATGTAGATGTAGGAACTTGACTAGTAGGATGTGGTTTGCAGCTCGGATCGTCGATTTTGGAGCTTGATTTGGGTACTGGTTCTGAGCGTACCAGTGATATGGGGATTTGGCTGTGAAATGGGCTGTATTACGCTCGACTGGGTGCTTGGCTTATTGGCTGGTTTGAAGCTCGGATTGGTGCCTGGTCTGGAGCGCTTCCATAGATGTGTTTCAGGGGGCATTTTGACTTGCCACACCGATGTTGACAAGCCTTCGACCTGCGGTGCGGAAGTTGAAAGCGATTATAGCATGTGAGAGTGCAATTCCTGCATCGATAATTCAAGACGAGGCGAGATGGAGTGCGAAGCGTAATCTGCGTGGAATCGCTGACGTCTTTTAAGCAGAATGTTTATTTGCAAGGATAGCTCGTATCACTCTTTGGTTACCTGATATGTAAATATGCAAACGATTTCAGATTCTGCACCTAGCGTAGAAGGTTCGATATCCAGATACAGGGTTTTCCGAACAAGAAGTCTGTACAGGGTGTTTGCACTGCGGGTCGAACATTGCATTAGCCCAGCCACATTTACAAGGACCGCCCAGTACCAATTTCCATCAATCATAAGGCCATCGATGAAGCTGAATAAGCTTTCATATTAGGCAATAACTAACGTTCGATGCAGATTAGCTGAAAGGCCTGGATCTACCAAATGATTCTCTCAAATGATCTTCGAAATCATCTTTCTTCACCAACGCTACTTTCCATCAAAACCTACTTCCTACCTCGTCGACGACCTTTACATAGACACGCCTTCAACAACTGACGATGCTTATTCTCGCTGTCGCTGCGCTCAACGATGAAGATTGAAGAAGCTCTCGGCCTAAAATGACTATCTCGACACTGTCGTGAGATTGCATGCGCATCCCCAAGCAGGTTAGTTAATCAAGGGCAGAGGTCGAGGTCAGGTGACGATGAAAGAGCCGAGGGGAGCCTCGACTACATATAGATTCTCTTCGGCAGGTAGATGAGATGCACACGAATCTACAGTACCATTCTACTAGTACGATCATTAGTAAAAGATCAGTTGAGATCTCAGCGAATTATGAATGAATGAAATGAATATACTTACTAAAGAGATATTAGCAATCAAAAGATGAACATCAACTTGTGTGTTATTTCATGATCAGATCAAACAACTAATCATTGTTTTGAAGAATTTCTTGAAAATAACTGACAGCTGTCAAGCATCAGTTGAGACTTCTTGAAGATGATTGAAATATTCTACAGCTGATCTCTATTGAACTTCAGATGACTCAGATACTCAAAGATGTCATCTGCATGAAGTCTCTTGATAATCTCTACGTTCAGATCGAAATCAAGACTCAGCTTCGAAAAGATTGAAAAGATTGTACTGTTTTGATTGATAATCAGATTAGCACTGATATCAGAAATATCAAAAAGACAGCAGAGAGTATGAAAAGTAATTCACAACGATGCATGTGATTTGTCAAAAATTACAATAGAATTCAAAGATCACTGTGGCAAGCTTGTACATTGAAGAGGTTCAGACTTCTCAGTCAAAGCTCGCTACTTTGATAGAGCTCATATTCATGTTTCTGAAGTGTCGCTCTCAAATTTTGACAAACGTCGTATCTCTTTAGTCTTGATTCTAATTTCTAAAGTGTAAGACGTTGTCTATTTCTTTCTTTCTCTTGCAAAGACGCATTGTAATTCACAATCTTTGATGTTGCATCAAGAGTAGACTGACTGCGTCAAGTCGAGTTGGAACATTTTTGGATTCGGATCGGGTCGGGTTGAAAAGTTGGACCCGAGAATTCGAGTCGGGTTGTAATGCTGAACTCGACAACCCGACCCGAAAACCCCACCTGACCCGAAAAGATATTAGGTATTTGTAAATAGCTTGTTCAAACACTCTTCATGACTTTCTACCGAACACCCTTCATGGTTCCCTTCATGGCTCCCTACCGAACACTCTTCATGGTTCCCTTCATGGCTTCCTACCGAACACACTTCATGGCTCCCTTCATGATTCCCTCCATGGTTGCCTTCATGGTTCTTTACCAAACACCCTTCATGATTTCTTACCAAACACCCTTCATGGCTCCCTTCATGACTTCCCTCATGACTTCCTACTAAGCACCCTACATAGTCAACAATTCGTTTAGATAGATGGTTAGATAACTACTTAGATAATTAATTAATTGATTTATTTAATGATTTATTCAACATTTAATTCATTAATTCAATAGTTTATTGAGCAATGATGCTTGAAGTTGAAAATGTTGCTAATGTAGCTATTTGAGCCTCCATGGCTGAAGGATCCAAAGTGACCCCACGAAGGTTCGATCGGCTACGGGCGTATCTTTTGCGGCCCTGGCCACGACATGCGCACATCGGCCCTACACGGCCCCTGGCTCCAAAAGCGAAGCTTCCCGAAATGCCGACGTATTTCCAACAGATTCGATCTGTAACCCACACGGTCCATATCAAGAATGCCTTCAAACAATGTTGCATACTGCTTGCTGATCAGAGATTCCCTTCAGAATAATGGGGAACCTCAAATTAATAGTATTTGCTCCATTCAAGAAATGCCGAACGAGCTGCAAGAGAAGTGGAGTGAGGCTATTGTCGAAGAACTTCTCTTCAACAATGCGGAACAGAACGACAGTTTTCTAAGCTTAGTTCTCAACCTGGACGGTACCATCGAGATAATGAACGATTCAGGCAACTCAGACCCCGAAATCTACTCAGCTCACTACCATTCTCTAGCAGAAATAACCAGAGCTCTTGAAGCACATCAGCAACCAAAGGACTTATCGACACACAGACCAACGCCTGTCAACGCTTTGAACAACTTCAATAGGGCGGAATCCCTAAATCTACTTAGTCAAGCTACCATGACAAACACTATAGTCGGATTTCACGCAGCGCTTGGCGCACTCACTTACCGTTGCATCCGATTCGCAACTTCGCTACGAATACTCAGTAAGTCCCCTTTCCTCCATGATTAACGGAAGCGGCAACTAACACCAAGTCGTCAATCGCTACGGACCGGCACTCCGAAAGCTCCTAAATGAAATCACCAACTGGATCCGCGCCCACCCCTACAAATCAGCTAGTATATTAAGCGGCATCTCGCTCTTTACGCTCGCCTTAGCTGCTCCGGCAATACTCGGAGCTGTAGGATTCAGTGCCATCGGTCCTGTCGCTTCAAGCATAGCCGCGGCATGGCAAGCTTCAATAGGATTAGTTGCATCTGGGTCTGTCTTTGCTTTCTTGCAAAGCGTGGCGATGGGTGGGGCGGCCATGGGTTTTATATGGGTGATTGGTGCTTTCGGTGGTATGGTTGTAGTTGGAGTGGGGTTGGCTTCGTTGAAAGGAACGATTTGTGGGTTGACGGACAATGCCAAAGAAGCGATAGGCGGGTTGACGGACAATGCTAAAGAAGCGATAGGCGGGTTGACGAAGAATGCCAAAGAAGCGATAGGCGGGTTGACGGACAATGCCAAAGGAGCGATATGTGGGTTCACAGAGAATGCAAAAGGAGCGATAGGTGGGTTCACAGAGAATGCAAAAGGAGCGATAGGCGGCTTCATGGGGAATGTGAAGGGCTTTTTTGGGAAGAAGGAGGACTGATGGTCTGTTCTTGTGCCTGTGATAGGACGACCGAATGTGCAAGAATGATAGCCTTCGCTGATTCTAGCTGTGATCTACGTAGTTGACAGCTTCAGCGTGCGTATGTCCAGTGCCAAAGCCCTAGTGGTAAACCCTTCGATGAGTGTTTATCACCTCATGCGCCCTCTAGTCAGTCAATGTACAATGGATATCCACTCCCTTTCATCAGCTGGAATCAGCCTGTAACCTCTTCATGTCTCCATATCCTATATCACATTGTACACCCCCTTTTCTCTCCCCACCTTAGCACCCATCCACCCACGCCTCACTTAGCCCACTTAGCCCAGTTTAACTCCTCTCTTCTCTTCTCCGCCCTTCCTCACTTCCTTCTTTTCTTCTCTTCTCATGCTTCCTTCAGTTGACGTAAGTATATCACAAGACTAAACAGTCAGATAGGCCCTACAATGTTAAGATGAACGTCACGGCCGAGCTTTGATTACAAAGGGGAATTCATAGTTTCATATGGCCGTCATAGGGCGCGGTAAATGGAAGTGTGCGGCGAGTAGAGGTTATTTGTTGCCTCAGACCCATCTATGATCATGTTGGAATACGAGGTCATATGGGGCTGAAGCTGTTAGGAGTCTCTTGGAATACGAGGACATATGGGGCATATAGTATATGGGGTTGAAGCTGGATAGGAGTCTATCTAGGAGCGAGCAGGTAAAACTCTACTAGCGGGCCCCAGCCCTACCAGCCCTATGAGGCGGAGGTTACCAACTCCGCTATTTTCAACAGATCACCTTTTCGCTTAGTCGAGCTGTTCCCACCAGAGAATCTAACAAGGGTCGAATAAGATATTTTTTCATCAATAAATCCTATTCAAAGATTTCCTTCGACAAAGTTCTGGTAATATGAATCTCTCATTCGAAGTGCTGCAGCTTCGGAAAGAGATGTCTCGTTTGCAACGTCGATTAGAATACCTTGAGACCAAGCTTGATCTCAATAGACTGGAGCTTAAGCCTGCCGGCCACATTGTTGATGAACCAGCATTTCCTTTCCTTCGACTTCCGCGAGAGGTTCGAGATCAGATCTATCTCTACGCACTCATGTGCACCTTCTACGCCAATCTTATCCCTCAGCATATGGAATTTTACAGGCCGCCTACACCTGCGATATGTCTGTTGAACAGGCAGCTCAGCGTTGAAGCGAACGAGATTCTCTATTCGAGAAATACAATTCATTTCGATGCCCCTGAGGACATACACGATTGCCTTGAGGCTATTGGAAGCATGAACAAGGCCCACGTCCAATCCATATTCATATGGTTCGACTATCGTACAACCGAGCAACGTCAATGGGATGGAGTGTCAACCTCAGAAACCGCTTCCCACTGGGCGGAGGCCTTGTTCGGAAGTGAACTCACGAACCTCACGAAGATAGATATCTCAACTGAGTATGTCGACGCATCATCCTATTCAACATATTATCCGTCTATGAATCCCGCCATGGAACGTGTGATTAAATACCTTTTCCAAAAAGATCAAGAAGGAACATCGAGACATTTAAAGCTTACTGAATTCAACTACGAGGATCGGAAGAAATTTCCGGGCAACTGGCGGGTTACAATGACGCAGTTCGATCCGAATTGGATTGATGACCCGGACTATGCTGGCCTGATGCCGATTCCACCACGAGAGCATCTTGACGATGATGAAGACGCATCGCGTGATATGAGATTGTAGAGAACGGGCATAGACAGGCTTTGGAAAGGGTTAAAGAGGAACGTCATATAATTTGTGAAAGCAATTAGCAGTCATAGATTCAGTAATGTAATGATCTGAAAATATTATTCGAATGTTCTCATCATATTACCAAAGACAGTTTCTTCGAAAATTCAAATGCTTCTTTCTACCTCTTATTCCCCGACACGCATCTCTGAACCATCCCTCCTCGTGACTAGGGAGCGAATAAAACCGTTTCTTCTACAATAAATGTGTTTAAAAGTCACTAGCGGTTTCTTCATGTATGTTTATTTGTTTTATATTATATAAGCAAGCTAAACTCAGCTGGTTTAGCTCAGGGGGTTTGACCTCGCTGCCCATTGATCTATACTCGTATGAAGTAGATCTATCTTCCTACCACCAGTCATGCCTATTCAACGCGGTGGCAAACCTCGCAATCAGGCTGGTATTGATGCCTTTCAGAGCATAATTCTACCAAACCGAATCGTCTCTGCAGTGAAGTGTCACCGTCAATTGGCGTTCGAGACTACTCGTCAGCAGACTCTACACAGAGCATTGAAATCGATGAGGAGAAGCTTTTGAATATGAAAGATAGACTGCTGCAGGAGAAAGTTGCTATGGCTAGGCTAAATCCTTCAAACGATGAGGTGCTGAAAGAGTTTCTGAATAGCATCGTGGACGGTAAGATGGCAATGAAGCATTCAAATAATTGATGCTATTTATATATACCCCTGTGTTTAAAACATGCTTCAATAAACATGTTTAAAACACGTTTTTGACTAACCTAATTTGATTAGGCAATAAACATGTTTAATACATTTCGCACCCTACGGAATACTCGTGACCCAGAGAAAGCTTCCCGCCGCTAGGCCGCGGGCGGCTAGCGGGGCCACCCCCCTTCGGGCCGATGGGCCACCCCCTTCAAACGCCGCAAAGGCGCCCTCTGACCGCGAACCTGCGGTGACGGCGATTGTGGAGCCGGCCGGGGCGAGTGCAACGCTTCAAAAATCTTCGAAAAATATGAAGATTTAATTCAGCAAATGCGCTCGGGGATGTGGGAGTGTGGCCGGCTCGATCGCCCAGCGGCCATCACCTTCCCCCGCCCGGATTGATTTCGGCGCGCTGACTACCTCACATACTTTGGAAGGCATAATTGTAGCTCTGAATCAGGCGAATTCAACGCTTTCAAAATAATGGAAAAATATCAAGGTTTGACCTAGTAAATGAGGTTGGGAAGGTTCACTGCGCTGAGTGATCGCTCACCTAGTAGTAACTCTTCCCTCGCCCGAATCAACATATGCGCATTGACTACTCAACATACTTTGAAAGACATAATTGTAACTCTGAAATAATAATAAAATAAAGTCTGAACATTTTAACATAAAAATAATTTTCTTAACTCGACTAAAAATTACGAGTAGAACAAACTGAAAAATCAAGCGAAGAAGTTCTATGAAGAGCAGAGTATGATGCAAACTTTTAGTATTTTGAAGAGAAAGTCTATCTCATATAAGTAATGATACTCAGAGCTGAATATCATTAAATTGAGTGAGAGAATTAAGCGAGAATCTGAAAGCAGAGAACTCAATATCATTGTTTTCAGAGATTGAGTATCATTTAACTTTCTAAATCGATTTTCTTCAAAATTTCACATCTTATTCGTTCTAGTCAATTGTATTTTCGATTGCAATATTGAACTCAACAACATCAATCTGCATTTTTAGAAAAATGTTGAACATTGAGATTTTAAAGACTTTTGCTAGCACAAATCAGTTTGAACATCAAAATCATCAATTTTCCTCACTTGAATTGATTTATGCACGCTGACTATTGCACATACTTTGAAAGACATAATTGTAGCTTTGAATTAATCAAGTTCAATGCTTCAAAAATAATTGAATAATGTCAAGATTTAATCTAGTAAATGAGATTGAAGAGATTCAATGCACTAATTGATCGCTCAATGCGCAAGATGATCACTCATCTAGTAGTAACACTTTTCTCGCTTGAATCAACATATGCGCATTGATTACTTAATTGTCATGATGTCAGATCATCAACTCAATTTAAAACATAAATTGTCAATGTCTTAGATAATCTCGATTCATTGAATCTGTTTTGCAGTTCAATGAATCAAGTCATCAATTTAGTTATCATCATCTTAATTTAGTTTCAGCAATTCTGTTTCAGTCGTGTGTGCAGACTTCTACAATCTTAAGTCAATAAAACTACTGTCTAGTCTTGATTCTGCTTAATTCATGTATATAGAAGTTGAGTTTTCATTCTTTTCTTTCACTCTTTGTCTTTCATCTTATACATTATCTGATGTATTGTTTTGTATCTAAATTTTATCAAAGTAATAATAATATCAGTCTTTTATATTGATAGTATCTTTAGTTTAGCTCAGTTTCTGACATTATGAAAGATCTACATTTTCTGCAACGTTTTCATATGTTGAAATCTCATCTAGTTATTCTTTCATTCAAATGAAGTCATTTCACAATTTCTTGATCGACGATGAGTGTGCTGTTGTACAGTTCACTCAAAGTATGATTGAAAATTCAGTCAAGATCTTTCATGCAATGCAAGAGCTTCAAAATCAAGTTTGACAACATGATGTTATCACTTCATCTTCATTCATTATTTTCAGTTCTTCAATTTATATAGAATTGAATTCTCAGTTTCTTATAATGATAGCTCAGATAATTGCATAAATCTTGAACAATCAATCTTTTCTCATCATTCATCTTTCTGCGAACTCTGTCGCTGTCATCATCGCTTCTAAATTCAAGAAGCTTCTTGACATATTTAAATATGAGAAGAACAAAGATTGATTGAATGCATGAAAGCAGAGTCTGATACAGCGCATGAAGATGAATGATGATCATTATTTCTCTCATCGAGTCAAGATCATCTATGTTGAGTCACAATTCATTATAAATAAGAAGATTCACAATCTAATGAATCAATATTGAGTCAATGATCTCTGTATCATTTTCATCTTCGCAGATTGACAACACAAATTGCATCATTGCTGCAACAATTCTTTCAAGACGAAAGATGCTCATTTATATCTTCGTGAAATTCTGAAGCAAGACATGAATAGCTTTGTTGACTACTACAATCTCTTTTATCAAAAGAAAGAATGTTTTTTGATGAAAGATTTCTTATTGATTGACTGTCTGAAGCGCAATGTCAATTATTTCATTCAAGTCATCATTTTTTTCTGACAAAATCTCAATGAAACTCAATCATTCATCTTTCATCAATGAATTTAAGCATTTTCTGACATCAATGAAGAGCTTCAGCAGTTTAAGCATCATCAATCTCACTTCATCTTCATCATCATTTTATTCATCAAAGTCAAGAATGTCTCTGCATTAACTAGTAATTCTTTGAGTTCAAAGATCATCATTTCTGTGACTGTCATTTCAACAGTATCTTCATCTCTTTCTCTTTCATTTCTTGATGAGTCAATGAATTTAAACTTCATCATTATCATTGTTCAAGATAAGATTCTGATCATTTCTGAAATCAAGAAAATCTGCAACAAGTGAAAGCTGTGCTACTACTGCAAGTTGCAACATTCAAGCAAAACTGTTAAAGAATGCTCAAATAAAAAGTTCTTCACTCTGTGTATCATGAATGTCTATGACAGTGATGTCATCAATATAAATGAAGAAGTCTCACTGTTCACAAGAAAAGTTTAATCTTTGAGCTAAATCATGTTCAGAAATCTGTATACATATCATCTTGTTTACTAGTTTCAATCTTTTCACTTTCACTTCAATCATATAGAAAGTTTTCTGTTAAATCTGTTTTGAAACTCTTTGAATTCAATTTGACATTCAAAAATAGTCACATGATAGTATTCTGTATTCTACATCAAGCTCAATCTAAAGTTCTCGTTCTCGCTCTGATTGATAATGAAGTCTTTGTTTATGTCTTTATGAATAAATTCTTTGCACAACAACATCATCTTTTCTTGCATCAATTAACTCATTCTCGCAGACTTCAAGAATTTGATGATCAAGTCACTTTAATTAATGATATTATTCATGTCATTGAAATCACATTGAAAGATTATTCTTCTATGTCATTGAATTAAGTCAGTATTTCATCATCATGAGTCTGTCATGACTTCATCATCACGTCATTGATATCAATTTTGAACACAATATTCTTATCTTGTTTTTCTTCTTCTGTTTTAATCATTGTTGTCAAATCTTCATCAAGATTTATGATTTTAATCAACAAAAAGAAAATTTCTTGCTCAAAGTTAGCAAAGTAGCTTTTCTTCAGCCTCATTCTCAATTCACTTACAAGAAGCAACTCAGTTCACGAATCATTCACAAGAAGCAATTCAGTTTACAGATTGTTCACAAGAAGTAATTCAGCATTCAATTTGCTTGCAAGAAGCAATTTAATCTTTCATTTACTTGAAAGAAGTAATTCAGTTTTCAGTTCGCTTGCAAGAAGCAATTTAATTTCTCATTTGCTTGAAAAAAGCAACTCAGTTTTCAGTTCACTTGCAAGAAGCAATCTAGTCTTTCATTCACTTGAAAGAAGCAACTCAGTTTTCAGTTCGCTCACAAGAAGCAATTCAATTTTCAATTCACTTGTAAGAAGCAACTCAGTTTTTATCTGCTCACAAGAAGCAATATAACTTTTCGTTCGCTCATGAAAAGTCAATTAATACTCAGTTCATTCACAAGAAACAAATCTCGTTCAGTCTTGTTTTTCATCTGAAATAAGAAACTTCTAGTTATATTCTTCAAGTCATTTAAAAAGAATATTCATCAAAAATTAAATGTTGAAATTCTTTTTCATTTAGAACTTCTGTTGTTCTTCAAGCAGATCAATTTGATTGATCTTTTATACAACTTGACATAGTTGAGTTGAAAGCTTAAAGCTTTGATCATGCTGCTTGTGTCAAAGACATTGAAGTGTTTAACATCATTTTAAAGAAAATCAATGTCTTCTTGAATCTTGAATCAATCTCATCTTCTAGTTTAAATTCTGATGAGTCAAAACTGCATCATGCAACTTTGACTGTTTGTTCAAAGAACAGTTTAACTCTTGCTCAGTTTTCATCTCACTTTCAAGACAGTATGTATGATAAGAATCATCATCTGAATCTTCATCAAATGAAAAATAAATTTCATTTAACTGCATTCATGACACAAGAAGATCTTGAAGTTTATTGATAAAGTAAGAACGTCGATTCAGTCATAATTTTATCATTCAAATATTTTAAGTTTTTAAATGTTTTCTTCAAGAAGAACATTGATATCTTGTCTTTGCATTGAATTCATGATCATGTCATACATCTTAAAGAAGATGCTCAATTCTCAGTCTTTGCTTTATATAACATGAGTCGTGACGAAATTCTAGAACTTCGTCGTTATCTGAATGAAAATCTGAGCAAAGATTTCATTCAAGTCAGTCATTCTCAGACAATCATTTCTGTTCTCTTCATCAAGAAACTTGAAGAAGAACTTTGCTTCTGCGTGAACTATTGAGATCTGAACATTATCATAATCAAGAATCAATATTCTCTGCTTCTGATCTCAGAAACGTTGAATCATTTAAGTTGAGCTAAAATTTTTATCAAGCTGAATATCATCTCTGCATTCAATCGACTTCGAATCAAAGAAGAAGATGAAGCTTTCATCATCTTTCATACTCGATTTGAATTATTCAAGTATTTAATCATGCTCTTTGATTTATATAATGAGTCTGTCTTGTTTCAGAAGTACATCAACAATATTCTTCATAAACATTTAAATAAGTTCTGTACAGCTTATCTGAATGACATCTTGATTTATTTTGATAATGAACTTGAGCATGAAATTCATGTCAAGCTCATTCTGTGAAAGCTGCAAGAAGCAGATCTTCAGATGAATATAATCAAATGCAAGTTTCACATCACTCAAGTCTCGTATCTAGAATTGATAATCATCATTGAAGAGATCAAGATGAATTCTTTTAAGATAAACATCATTGTCAACTGACTCATCTTGATCAACGTTAAAGACATTCAAAGTTTTCTAAATTTCGCGAACTTCTATAAAAGATTCATCTATGACTATAGTAGAATAGCTACTTTGCTCATTCATCTCATCAGAAAAAATGTATTCTTTGTCTGATTTCAGAAATGTCAGATTGCATTCAACATTTTTAAGAAAATCTTCACTTTCAAAATTATTCTTTGTCATTATAATTCAGATCACAAGATTGTGATAGAAATCAATGCTTTGAACTATGTGTTCAAAGACATTTTCTTTCAGTATGATGAGAATAAAATTCTTCATTCAGTCACTTACTTTTCAAAGAAACATAATTCAGTCGAGTATAACTACGAAATCTACAATAAAGAACTCATGATCATTGTTTGCACTTTCAAGAAATGATGATCAGAGTTCGAAGACTTTATCTATTCTGTTGAAATGATCACGAATCATAAAAATCTTGAGTATTTCATGTCAACTAAGCAGTTGAATCATCATCAAGCTCATTGAAGTGAGTTTCTGTCTAGATTCAACTATCACATCGCTTATCATTTCAACAAGATCGACGATAAGTTGAATGCTCTGACACGTCGCTCAGAAAATCTCTCTAAAGAGAGAAATACATTCGATTCTCGACATCAATATCAACATCAGACAATTCTGAAAATTCATGTTTTAAATCTCAATATTGTTAAGAATCTCGTCTTCAATGTTTTCAACATTAAAGTCATGAAGCTTCAGTCACAAATCATCATTCTAGATTCAGTTCAGTTACATCTGTTTTCAGTTATTTCAGCATTCTTGCAAATTTTAATCTTCATGAATCTAGAAATCAAAGAATTCAACGTTGAAAACATCAAGCTTCAGCTAAATCAAGATACTTTGAATCTTGATGAAGATTCTGCTAACATTTTCATTCAGACATTGTGAAAGCAAGTCGAAATCAATGATAAATTCGCAGCTCAGATAATTGAAGTGCTTTGCAATGAAGCATGACATCACAACAAGATTTCTTTAATTGAGTGTGAAGAACATGAGAATCATCTGTACTTTCAAGAAAGAAAGTATGTGCTCAACTCAAATAAACTACGTCTTCGTATCATTCAGCTCATTCATGATAGTGTCATTGATGATCATTCAGAAAGAGCAAAAAGCTATGAACTGATCAGTTGAGTTTATTGATGATCAAACATTTATAAGTATGTTCAACGCTTCGTATGAAACTGTCATGTATACACATGTTTCAAGCTCTTTAAACAACGAACTCAAGAATGATTATGTTCTCTTTCAGTTTTTGAACATCATTGATGTGATATTTTCATGAACTATGTAGATTCTTTATCACTCAGTATCTTCATGAGTATCACATATAAATATGTTCTAGTCTTCATCAATCATTTTATCAAAATGAGACATTTAGTTTTCATCACTTTTATGAAAGTTGAAGAAGTTATCAACTGCTTCTATGCTAATGTTTAAAAACATCATGATTTACTTGAGTTCTTCATGTCTGATCGAGATACACAATTCATTTTTAATGTTTGAAAGCATATGTGTAAAATGCTGAAGATAAACTTTAAGTTATCAACAATGTATCATTCTGAAATCAATGATCAAATCGAGAGAATCAATGCTGTCATGAAGCATTATCTTTGAATCTTCATCAACTACATGCAGAATGACTGAGCTAAATGACTTTCTGAAGTTGAATTCATCGTCAATAATGCATCGTCATTAATCACTTTAACATCACTCTTCTTGATCAATTCAAGTCAGAACTCATGTTTAGACTTTGAATTTTCTGAATTTCTGCTCAAGAATTTTACGTTTTAAGCTTGAAACAAGTTGATCAATGTTGAAGAGTTCATTAAGAAAATGAAGAAATTAACTGAGCATCTACGTGATGAGATGTTTATAGCTCAGATCATTTATGAATTCAATGTCAATTTCTTTCGTCGTTCTTGTTTTAAATACTTCGTCGAAGATGAAGTCTGATTGAATGTTTGCAATTTCAGCATCATTCGTCTTGCTATTAAGTTAAATGATCATAACGTTGATTTCTTCAAGATCAAGCATGTCTTCAAGAATAATTTTCTGATCATTGAGTTAAATCTTTCAGCATTCATGAAGATTCATTCAATCTTTCATGACATTCTTCTGAATCATATCGCAAGTGATCTTCTTTCAAATCAACGTCAGAAATCTCAAGAACTTGTTATCATTGAAAATGACAAAAGATTCTGATATGTAAACAGCATACTAAACTTCAAGCGTGATAGATGCTATAATTCATTCTTGCTTAAGTATTACGTCAATTGAGAAAATCACTTTTCTACTTGAAAGTCTTTTCATCTTCTGAATAATTGTGAGCAAGTACTCAATGAATATCACCTCGTCAACTCTGTCGTCAAAGAATCACATGTACTGTTATGTGTGATGTCTCAATGTCAATATCAAGAACTTTAAGTTTAATCTTCATCATTTCAATTTAATTTCAATCTGACTCAGATTTTGTTTAAATCTGACTCAGACATCTTGTTTAAATTTGATTCAGATGTGACTCAGATTTATTCTAGTTTCATCTGTGCATCATCATGTTAAAATGCGTCTCATCTTGTTTTATCTTTCAGATCTTGTCAAGATCTGACTCAGACATCTTGCTCAGATCTGATTCAGATGTGACTCAGATTTATTTTAGTTTCATCTGTGCTTCATTACATTAAAATGCGTTTTCATCAATTTTCATCTCATTTCAGTCTTTGTCTTTGATTCTTTCTCATTTCATCTTGTTTCTTTTTATTGTCTTGCAGAAGCTCAGTCTTGAAAAGAGAAGTTACTGTCATGATGTCAGATCATCAACTTAATTTAAAACATAAATCATCAATGTCTTAAATAATCTTGATTCATTGAATCTGTTTTGCAGTTCAATGAATCAAGTCATCAATTTAGTCATTATCATCTTAATTTAGTTTCAACAATTCTGTTTTAATCATTTCAGTCGTATGCATGAACTTTTGCAATCTTAAGTCAATAGAACTACTGTTTAATCTTGATTCTGCTCAATTCATGTATATAAAAGTTGAATTTTCGTTCTTTTCTTTCACTTTTTGTCTATCATCTTGTACATTATCTGATGTATTATCTTGTACCTAAATTTTATCAAAGTAATAATAATATCAGTCTTTTATATTGATAGTATTTCTAGTTTAGCTCAGTCTCTGACAATATTCAATGCACTGAGTCATCATTCATTTAGTAGTAATTCTTTTCTCACTTGAATTAATTGAGTTCAATGCTTCTGAAATAATTGATTTATATTGAGATTTGATCTAGTTAATGAGATTGAGAAGATTGAAATCTTGAAGTTTATCTGTTTTCATCTATGTTCAGCTTTAACAGCAGTGATCAGTTTTATCTCTTATTTCTGACCGTCATATGAGTATATGATGCTCTCAATTCTTTTGATGACGATTCATCTTAACATGATGATTCGTCATATGTTTTCGATCAATTCATCATATAGATCGAATCTTTACTAAATGATCTCGAGCTCAATACTTTCTATGACACGAATCGTAGAGTCGATCGAGATGACTTCAACGCTTTAAAAATCTTCGAAAAATACGCAGATTTGATGCAGCAATTGCGTTCAAGAATATGAAGAATTTGATTGACTTAATCGCTCAGCTGTCATCATCTTTCTTCGCTTGAATTGATTTCGACGCGCTGACTATCTTACATACTTTGAAAGGCATAATTGTAGCTCTGATTGAGTCGAGTTCAATGCTTCAAAAATAATTGAAAAATATCGAGGTTTGATTTAGTAATTGAGATTTAGAAGATTTACTGCGCTGAATGATCGTCGCCCCTCTAGTAGTAGTTCTTTTCCCGTTCGAATCAACATATGCGCGCTGATTATCTCAAATACTTTGAAAGACATACTTGTAGCTCTGAATCAGACGAATTCAATGCTTCGAAATCAATCAAAAAATATCAAGATTTGATCTAGCAGTTGAGGTTGAGAATATTTCAATGCGCTGAGCGATCGAATTTCTCGCATAGCAGCAATTTCCCGATCAATACTGAACTTCATGCATTCACTTTTCGACAAAACTTTCTATGACATACTTATAGCTCTAAATTAGCTGAATTCAAATCTTTAAAAATAATTGAATAATATTAAAATCTGACATAGCAGTTAAAATTGAAAGTATTGTGAATGTTAAAGTTCAGCATTCAACATAGCAACGCTTGTTGCATAATTAATGTAAAATCACTACAATTCAATAAACAATGTTTTAAAAGAATAATTTTATAGAACAAAGTTATAATTAAAGCAATTATAATTCAGAAAATATTAAACTCTTTAAAATTACTTCATTTGTTGTAAATCAAAATGTTAAAAATCAAATATACATGTTCAGTTTTAATATTTAATGCAAGCTTTTAATTCAATGCTACTTTAGTAAATTTGCTTCATTTTTCTTTCAACTTCATGTCTTGTTCAACGTCAGAACATCATTAACAAGTTATATACAATGCATTCAACAACGTTGCTGTAGCATTCATACTGCTTGTATCTGATTATCAAAGTCACATATATTAATTGAGAATTTGAGATTGAATTTACAGCATTACATCTTATGTACATGATTCAACATGTCTGTACATAATGAACTTGTCAACGATGCAACAATTAATCGAAGTTGACGCGCAAGATCTGCATCACAGTAAGTGAATATAATAATACATGCAATAATAAAGCATTATATATTAATTTATTGAGTAATAATTCAACATTATATATACAGAATGCAGCTGAATGTATTTCTTTCTCTTTTCTTTTTTATTATTCTAAGTTTTCTTTATTACTTTGTTCAGAATGTCATATTGCTTTATTTTCTGATACTTTTTCTTCTCATGTTAAATCTCATTAAATTGATGATGAGATTCATCTGTACATGATGTTGACTACGAATCTTTTGATTCTATTCTGTGTTCAAATAGAAGTCAGAAGAGTCAAGAAATCTCAATTCGATGCATTTTAAACGATGTTAAAACGTTGCATGATCAGAAAAGTCATCATGCAAAGTTTTCACTCATGTGACAACATTTCTTCTAACAGTTTCAATCGATCTACGAAGAAGTTTAATGACATGTCAATGTCAGTAAGAAATAAGAAGATACTGCTAGTGAAATAAATAATTCAGATGAAGAGTCTGCAAGTTGTGATTACAAGTGATTGAAGAATTTGCAACTCGTTGACTGCGTCAATATTGAAACATCTTCATCACATCAACAGTATCATCGAGTAATTGATGAAAAGATATCAGATAAAATAATCATTTCAGATGATGAGTTTGAGAGTCATGATTACAGTGCTTGAAGAAGTAGTGACTCATCAATCATGCTGATATACTGAGAAAGCTTGAACTCATCTTCTTTACTTGACGTTAAGTCATACATTTATCTATGTGAAGATTGATCTACGAAGAAGACTAATGACATGTCAATGTCAGTAAGAGATGAAGAAATACTACTAGTGAAATAAACAATTCAGATGAAGAGTCTGAGAGTTGTGATTACAAGTGATTGAAGAATTCATGACTCGTTGACTGCGTTGATATTGAAACGTCTTTATTACATCGACAATGTCGTTAAATAATTGATGAAAAAATATCAGATAAAATAGTGATTTCAGATGATGAATTTAAGAATCAAGATTACAGTGTTTGAGAAAGTAGTGATTCATCAATCACACTGATATACTGAAAGAACTTGAACTCATCTTCTTTACTTGATGTCAAGTCATACATCTATCTATGTGAGAAATCGAAAGTTCATGAGAATGATCAGAATGCATTCTCTACTATTGATCAGAATCATGCATTGAGCAATTGCAATTGCATGTTTATATTAAAAATTTATTCAACGTCTACGTGATACAAGTTAAATCAAGAGAAGAAAAGAATTACTTAATACAATCATACTTTATCTTCTCATTGTTCACATCTCTCTTTCATCATATATTTCTCTGCTTAATGAATGACAATTATCAAGCAGAAGAATACAGTTTTCTGCGTTATAATCATGAGCATCACGAGTGTAAAGAATTCATCTTCGCGATCAAAGATCAAAACATTGTTGTATAGAATGTCATTAATGAAGAGCAGAGCAAAAGCGATGAATTGCAGATGAACAGCACAGACATTCTCATCAAGAATTTACTCAAACATCACATGCTGAATAGAAGCTATAGATTCATTATTGATATTATTGTCTCAAATTTATTATTTCAATGACGTGAAGTCATCATGTAGTCGATGAGCAATTTTCTCTCTTAGAGAGTTTTGTTCATTCAATATAAATAACATAGTTTCTTTCATGAATTGAACTTAAATCAATGTCACAAGAATGTATGAATTACAATTACAATTAAATCTCATTATAAACAGCATGCAGAAAAAGAAAAACAGCGAGAACTTCTTTCACAAATATCTTCTCTTTCATTGTTTACTGCTGCAGAAATATTCACTTTGATACAACAATTGTCAGTGACTTTGTTTACTTTTTCAGAACTTGATGTACATAAAAATGCATTTTCTTACAATTTATATCATTTAGTTTTGTTAAATAAAGAAAACATAAAGAGACATTGTTTAAAAAATCACGCAAGTGATTTTAAACATACTGTTACTTCATTTGTTATTGCACAATCTTTATACAAAAGACATTTTTTCTTTCAAGTACAAGCACATTCATTATTAATTGTTTTAAACATTGCATCAGATATTTAAAGTATTGAATCTGACAATAATAATAATTTACAATCTGATCTTGCTGTTTCAATTCTTCTGTCTTCTTATGAAAAGAAAGTTGAGAAGATTCAAGCAAAATCTGAGATCATTGATTTGAAATATACTTGAGAAGAACTCTCTGCTTTTCAAATTCAAACTCAGTATTTGAATTTCTTGAACAGACGAAATTATTCTTTCGTGAATACTTTTGTGCAGTCAGCAGATAAAACATCTGAACACATTCTTTTTGCACT
>JAABUV010003506.1_pt1 | contig 19927 bp, 17 predicted proteins | sample 5559971 | NCBI WGS metagenome assembly JAABUV01 (sample SAMN10711881, study PRJNA513362) | rock metagenome | isolation source: Antarctica rocks | place: Antarctica: Victoria Land, Knobhead nord | collected 2015-12-19
TAACTGAAAATTCGCATTTCTCGATATCTATCTGTAGTTCAACGACTCTAAGTCGCTTCAGTATCTGACGAACATGCTGAGTATGCTTCTTTTTGCTGTTGCTATAGATCAAGATATCATTCATGTATGCGATGCAGAAAACGTTCAAGAAGTCATGCAGAGTGTCATTAATGAAGTTCTGAAATGATGACGATTTGTTTGTGAGTTCGAAGAGCAAAACGTTGTACTCGTATAAGTCATAACGTGTTCGGAAAGCGATCTTTCACTCATCTTCATAAGTCATTCGCAGTTTATTAAAGACTGCAATGATATTTAACTTGATGTAGTACTTGATCTTAGTCAGTCGATCTAGAGTTTCTCGAATGAGAAGTAACAAGTATCGATTCTTAACTGTCATGACGTTCAGACTTCAATAATTCACGCAAAATCTGAGTTCTTCGCTTGATTTTTTAACAAAGAGTATCAAAGAGATCGCGAGAAAAGAGCTGACTTGAATAAAGTCTTTGATCAAATTATTCTTCAGATATTTCTTTAGTACTCGAAGCTCATCTTGAGACATGTCATATAAAGACTCGAAGATAGAAGTTTTGCTCTTCTGCAGCTGAATTTTATGATCATAGAGACGTCGTTCAGATAGAGTGTTCGTCAATTCGCAAGAGAAAACATCTAGAAAGTCATGATATTCGAGAGATAATAGCGTGACAGAATCAACGAAAGACGTGATTTTCAGAGCTTTGTCGATATCTCTCATGAATATGACAAACAGATCATGATTCTTTTTTCTAGCGAGTCGCAGAAACGAAGCACTATCTATAGCGTAGATCTTCAGATGTTTCAAAAACGAAGACGTTGAGAGAACTGATACTGACACAGTCGAGATCGAGATGCTCAAGAGAGTTTCGAGTACGAGTTCTGAATTGACTTGAGATTCAAAGATGAGCTGATTATGACGCAGATCTATAATTGCTTTATGACTTTTTAATCAAAGCAGATCTAGAACAACTGAGAATTGTGAAAGTTGAGTGACATAGAAGAGAGTTTCTTCGAGCTTCTCGCTTGAAACTCGAAGTTTAACAAGAGCGTAATGAGTGATTGAATTGAATACGATTGATTGATCGTCAAACTTCTGAAGAATACAGATTTCAGACAAAGAAAAACAGAGCAGAAAGTGTCTTTGCGCGAAAGAGTCATCAATAAATGCATAATCGATGACGTCGATATCAATCAAAACAGAAAGATTGACATTGATTTTATTGCTTTCTAGATTATCTGAGAGCACGAGATGATCATTGTTCATCTTCTTTTCTAATCGATGAATCGAGCTAACTGAGAGTGCAGAGATTTTCAGACTGTTCGATTGTCTCTGCGAGCGACTGTACGCAGAGACTAGGCTTTTCTCAAGGCGAAAGAAGTATTGAAAGCGAGATTGTCGATAGAGATTGCGAGAATGAATAATGAGATGATTCGTAGCTGAATCTTGAGCTTTGAATTGCAGGTTGCAGTCTGATGCTCAGACTTATCACAGTATAGACACAGATGATTGATCATGCGATGCTGATGCTTCTCGAAAGTCAGTGAGTCTCGTTTCTTCATGTTGACGATCGATAAGTTCATGAGATTTCTCGAGCTCGAGGTCGTAGCTTTCGAGCCTGTCGAGAATGTTGCATATTTGACGAGATACGCGAGAACTGTAGAGATCACAGAGACAGAATGAATCACTGCTTTTGACTTGAAAAGATTCTGTACTGTGACGCGATATCGACTATTCAATTGCTGACATTTGATAATCAACTGCTCATAGTTCAGGCTGCTGACATTCATCTGAATCAATAGAGCTTTGAGCTCGCTGAATAGTTCATTCTTCAGGTTGAATTTTCGAGTTACGACGTCATATTCGATTGCATCAATGTGCTGCTGAAAATCGAACAGATATTCGATGAAGATGTGATTTCGCATTCTTAAAGCTGAAATGAATCGCTGAGCGATTTCTTGCTTGTCTGAATCATCGAAGGCTTGTCTTAACAAGACAACTAATTGCTCAATCGTGACTAGCTTGTCATGCTGAGCAGTCATACGCGACAACGCTTGAGCGACAGCGTTTCTCAATAAGCGACTGTATTCATACAGAAGACGAGACTCGAGAGTTGAATAATGATTCGCGTTCAACTTCAGCTTGCTGATCAGCTTGAAGATGAACTGATTTAGCTTGTTCTTTCGCTCTTCGATATAGAGTTCTGAATTCAAATATTTCTCTGATTTGATATTGATTCTGCTCATGCTCTTGAGTTCTTGAATCATTTCTGACAAGGTTTCATTATTGGTCTGAGACTGCTTAAGTTCGATCTGAGTTTGCTCATGTTCTTGTTGACAGACTGAGACTCAGTTGATATACTGAATGATAATGTCGTTGAATCAAGTTTGAAGTTCAATCAGAAAAGTGTATCACGCTTCGAGAGCATTGTTGACGTGAGTTCGAAACTGAACGACAGTGATGAGTTCGTTGATCGAGGCTAGAGATGTCGACGGCAGAGTGTTGCTGATATTCTCGAATTGACTCATGATGTAGTGAGATGCAACGTAATGTCACGAACTGAGAACTGAATGAAATCAGAATGAAATTCTAATAACTAGATTTTAGATACAAGACGTTGCACGAAGAAGAAAGAAAAGAGAGAGATCATTCAGAGGTTCTTATATTTCATGAACGCTGAGTATCATTCGTATCGAGAAGTTCTCATAACATCACTGATAATCTCACATCTATCATCATCTATAATATTGTTCAACATCATCTAAGTGATCTAACATCTCTTTTCTCAACATCTTTCGAGTAACACATGCTAAAATCGTGACAATGATATTCTCTTTCATATCATCTGCAGATGTTTTCGATTTTTCTTGTTCGACACTTCGCTTTGATCAATCGCAACGCTGAGTTTTCTGTCGACGACATAAGATCGTCAGAACTTCAATGTCTTTAATTCTTCGAGTTAATATTTTTTCATTTGTGAGATCGATCGTTGATTGACATATTCAGCGCACAATTTCGACTCGTTCAGAAATATTGTATTTACGACGCGTTGCAGATTCATTAAACATTGAGTTCTTTTGATTCGAAGAGACAGAGAACTGTAAGTCAAAGACGATTGTATCGATCTTTCGAAAATGTCGCTTTCGACTCTTTTCAATCATAGAGTGTCGCAGTTCGACTTTGAAAGAATTCAATCGAGCTTGCGCTCTCATTTTTTGATTGTACAGTGATGTTTCTTTCGTCGTATTGATGAGTTTGTAGCTTTGCGATTTCAGCTGAGCAGTGAGAGTCTTATTTCTGTTGCTGAGATGAATGATCTTTGAATGATTATGAAACTCTGCTTTTTGCTTCTTCGATAATTCTGTCGAAGAATTGAAATCAGCAGTTAAACTGACGAGTCGAGTCATCTTTTGCATCATCTCATTGAAGAAACGTTTCAAGAAGCAGACTTTGATGTCAACTTGAACGTCTTGATCAAGATAGTATTTAGCTGCGTCTAATTTATGATCGAATAGCTGATCTTGTACGCTGACGAGAGTCTTCTCTGTTCAAGTTCTCGAGATTAGCATTTCTTGATAAAAAAAAAATTCGAGTTCAGATATGAAAGAAAAAACGTACTGTTCACAACATTCAAAAGATCACGTCTGAGATACTTCTGATCGAGATTGTCTTGAAGTTCAGCCTTTCGTCTCGTTCGCTTCAGATTGCGAGCAAATATGTTGACGTGAAGAGATTTGATAGATGATGTCTTGAATTTCTTGAAGTCACGCATGAGCTCACGCAATACAGAAAGATCTAAAATCTTGCGTTTTCATTTCAGCGTGAGACTTTGCTTGTCTGATGACATTTTCACTCAAAATATATTTTTGATATCGTGAATCGACTCAGCTTCGAAAGTCTTGTCAATGAGCGCGAGAGATAGAAGATGATCGAGAAGACAGAACAATGAATGATTGTTCTCTTCATCGATGATCAACGTTTTTCTATATGCACACACATCAGCTATAGACATGATATGTAAATGACTCGAGTATACTCACATGCGAGAGTGATTGTCTTCGTCTTTAGTATGAAGCAATGTGATCTTCGTGAAGATTGTGTTGAATTTTTCGAAAGTAGATATCGAAGAGAGAGCACAGTCTACAATCGAAGAATTCGTTCATAAGTATTTCTGTGAAATGCTGAATTCGCTGACGCTCATTCGAAAATATCGAATCATCAATGACTCAGTGAGTATAGAGTCAAAGATACAGATCGTCGCAATCTGTGACGAGTTTTTTCATGAAAAGTGTACGAAGACGAAACTGAACCTCGAGATGTTTGATATACTGCGCGAGATCGAGCGATCAGTTAAAGTTTCTTCTGATTTCAAAACATTTCTTACATTGCGAATGTCTCTCTTGTCACTCTCGCTGAAGACTCGATCAGTCTTATCAAGAATGTGCATTCGTAGAATTCGTCAGTAATTTTTCAGACTTGAGACTGCTTCTATTCTCTTGTAATTATTCATGATTCATAGCAAGAAGACTTTGAGATTCGATGACTCTGCTTCTTTCAAAAAGATGTTCGAGCGCTTTTCGAGTTCGTAACAATGTCTAGAATCTTCATTAATATCGACAGTCATGACACGTAGAAGATTAAGAATATTCTATCTTTTGATCTTTACTATCACAGATGTCAGACTCTTCTTCGTGTTGTTGACAGATCTTGAAGAAGTTCGTCTCTGCTCTGCGAGTTCTCTGCGCTGTTGAGTGTAAAAGCTGAAGGACAATCTGACAGTTTTTCGTCGTGTTTGCATAATGAATGACTGCTATTGCGAAGAACAGACAGAGCATGGTAAAGTAGCTGTGAATTCTGATGACAATTTTGCGATCATAGAAAAGAACGATAGCGAACGAGATGTGTTGTACAGACAAGAACGAAAAGCGAAAAGGAATTGCGTGACGCTGCGATTGAGAGTAGAGGATGAAGAGATTCGAAGGAGAAGGATAGATACAGCGTAGTGAGAAATGTCATGTTCTGTACTTATGTTCACTGCTCAAGACTCGATCGACGGTAAATTGAGAAGAATATCTTTGTGATTGTAAGTCAGAAATGAAGTGCAATCCACGAGGGAGCGCAATCTCTGCGAGGGCAGAGAGCATCTGAGACTAGCAGATCCTTGTTTCTCAATCGAGTTCGACTCAATAGTTTTGTCGGTACGAGTCTTTTGCTCGCGATGTTCTGGCAGCGTAAAGCGGCTTCAAAGGCTCCCGGATTGAAACGTTCAAACACCTAAAAGTAAATACTGACTGTAATTTACTTGGGGTCCCACTAAACATACACCCCTTTTTACTACATTGACGCCCCCCGTTTACTACACATACACCCTCTCAATAGGTCTAGCGGCTATTCAACTAGGGTTTAGCGGCTCAATAATCATAACAACGCGCACACGTTCTTCTTCATCAACCAACCTCTTTACCTACCCACCACTCACCCTACCTCATCGCCGCCATGGATCTTGCACCCCCTCCAGTGGGTGAGCTCTATGTGAACCACGAGGAGCTCATCGCCGCCGCCAATACATGGGCTGGAGCTCACGGTTACGCGCTCAATATCAAACGCTCGAGCAAAAACAAGCGGGGAATCAAGGATAAAATTTGGTTGAAGTGTGATAGAGGCGGTAAAAATACGAGTCCTGTCGGGCAAAAGAGACTACACGCCGGTTCAAGGCTCATCGAATGCCCCTTCAAAGCAATAGCTAAATGGTCGCTTGACGAGGCGGGTTGGTTGCTCAGAATCGAAGATTCAGCTCATAATCACTGTCCTACTAGTGCAAAATCCACCTATTGCAAGGGCTCGAGGTAGATCAGTTGGTGCAACTGCAGCTGCAGCTCGTACGCGCACTGAGCAAGAGCTAGACGACTCTACCCAACGCGAACCCAGTCAATTTGAACGCGTGGAAGCGAATCTGCAGCAACGAGCTGAGCAAGAGCTAGGGCAAACATATAGGGAGGGTAGGGGTAGGGGCCGAAGCAGAGGTAGACCGCGGGTCGAAGGTAGAGGTAGAGGGCGGGGGCGAGGTCGAGGAGGTAGAGGGGGTGAAGCTTCGGCTGAGCCTCTATCCGAACATCAGCAGGAAGCTCCAAACGATGAAGGCTTCTACGAGGTGTTTCAAATTTGATATGTAGAATAGTTGCAAATGTAAATCAGCTTCGAAAAACATACATATCGACCCCAAAGATACTTAATTTTTGGTGAGCCGCTCATATAAAATCAAGTATCTTTAAAGTATGTTCGTCTGTTTCAAAGCTGCCAAACCCTAGTTGGGTAGCCGCTAGACCTATTGGGGGGGTGTATGTGTAGTAAACGGGGGGCGTCAATGTAGTAAAAAGGGGTGTATGTTTAGTGGGACCCTTTACTTGTTGGTGTTCCCGCATCTAGAATTGACACCTCTTCGGTTTGGGAAAAGCGCATCGCTTGACTGTTGTATTATCTCAGACGTTCTTTAGAAATACAAACATCGCTACTTCTTACTGCTGAATATGTGAAAGGTCACTATGAATCCTCACTTCCCCTTTAACCTGCCCGGCTGTAATGACTATGGCTCTTCTTACCCGCAAATCAGCTTTGGCCCTCCCACCCCGCGAATGTCATCTAGTCCACCTCTGCGCTCTCTCGAATATCCACTGCCATCCATCCCCAAGCCACGCGACATTACTCCTCCAGAGAATAAACCAGTGCAAGAAAACGGTGTGAATACGGCAAAAGCTCAACCCTTGTATGAACAAACTCTCGCTATGATAAAGCAGTTGGAGAAAGAATGTCCGGAGAGACCAATATCGATTACGCTATCGAGCAGAGACTTCCAAAAGCTAATGGATGACTTGAAATATTCTGAATCAGATCAAAAGTAGAGTATCCCTCTATGAAAACGTGTGATTGCTCTGCTAATGTATTGATCATCTCTAGATGGCCAAGATACTCTTATAACGCGTTGACTTCAAAGATGATTGTTCAGTGCATGCCGAGTCCGCTTCATCAATGTTTTTCTGAAGCATTCCTCGTAGCAGTTCATCGTACAACAGCTGATTTACCGCCCTCTATTGACTCAACAATTACTACCACGTCAAATGAGGATTTCAATGAATTCTTCGAACAATATGAAGACTCTGAAAAAATTCCTGATGCTGCTGTATTTTTGGATGACATCAACGGAAGTACTCAAGTCAAGATTGCTATGGAGATTGGATTTTTTGAGAATTATCAAGACTTGATTCAGAATATCAGAATGTGGCTAGAAGAAGCTGGCGCGGCTATAGCGATACTGGTCAAGATCGAAGAAGCTTCGATATACGGGAATCCTGCACGCAATCTTGATGACCAGGAAAAGACAGAATTTTATTCTCAGACACCAAAGCTGAAGATCCAAGATTTCAATATTGATGGAGAATTCGGCCCGGCTACTTGCAAGGGACTTCAATGGGTAGGGAAGATCTCATCTGCGACTCTGGAGGTATGGAAACGAGATTCAAGGACTGGATTAGCAATAAAAGACCGAAATGATATTGTTAGTTGTTGTTACTGCAGTTAATCGAGGCATTCGCTGTTTGCTAATTCAATTGTCATAGGATCTGCTTACTCCTCGTGCTCAATTCAGAATCAAGCTTAGCGAATTCCTGCCTATTGACCCGCAGTATGATCGTACGATATCCCTTGAGGCAGAGAGATTCCACATTGAGTTAAAGAAAGCGATTCGACGTTTCGCGCTTTACAGATACTTAAAAGCAAAAAACCAGTATGAGAAGCAGCTGGGTGAGGATATGCGGGACCGAAACTATTCAGCCTAATTCGAAGATCTCACAGGTGTCCTAACCAGCTTTCGCAAAGAGTGTAACGAGTACTGGAGTTTTGTCTTTCAAACCAGTAGTGCAAGGGCATCATGAAACGGCTTTAATACATCGGGAAGAATTCAATCAGAGGTGTTTGAGTACTCGAAATATTTACAGGCGACGTATCAGAGTTTTCTGAGAGGGGATCAGAGTCAACGGAGGGAGTTATCACTTTAGCGTTGTCGGAATTGTTCAAGATCATAAGCCAAGTACCGTCGACCTTTTCTTCTAGCCAGCGGACGACTAGGCTGCAGAGATCAGCTTCTGGATCTTCGCACCCAGGGAGCTTTAGTCGGCATGCAATGTCTAAATAGACCTGCTCAAAGATGTTATAATTCGCGGCGTACACCCAGAAGACATGGCTCTTGGGCTGGCTTTGTCGAAATCTGTAAGCGTATTTAATAGCTTGGTGCATGGCTTTCGGCAGGTTTTTGGCATGGACTAGCAAGTTTTTCGCCAGTTCCTTTGGCTCTGATAAATATGGGCTCCCTGATTATGAATAGGTGGCCTAAAGCCCATGAGCACAATGCTTGACTCACCTATGTAGCCTGTTATTTGAAATCCCCGTAGATACGCTACGTTATGAATAGATTTAGAAAACCCTTTCTTTGACCAATTCATCCATGTTGGAAGCACAGACGTAGTCAGGCCAACTGGTCCGTTGCATACCCATGGTCCTCAAATTAGTCCTTTAAAGACTTTGGGTTGGATAACGCTTTCGCCAACGCTGTATCTCCCGCCTCAAACCCATTTCGGAGTCCCTCAACATAATCCGCCACAGTTTCCAATGTCTTGTAGTCTAGAGCCTTTCTGTCCTTCCTCGCAACCACAACATCACCACCATACTCCTTCCAGTTGCTTGACACTACCCCAGTCTCGGGGTCTATCGTTAAGCATATCACCCGTCCGAGACCTTCACCATCTCCATCTGCGTCCTTCCGCATGACCATTTCGATCCCAAGTGCCTTCGTTATGGGCAGAGGCTCGGCATCAAAAACATCGTCCGATGGATCTAATTTCTACTCTGTAGAGAAGCCTCCTTCTACAGAGAGGACGCGAACACCCAGGATTTTATTGGTGTTGGAGGACATGACAGAAGATGCGATGAATGTGCAATTTGACTGGTTATGTAGATTCGATGCCGGACTGAGGTGACAAAGAAGTCAGAGCTTAAGTTTTCTGATGTTCATAAGCATTAACGCTGATACAGCTGGGGTTATTCTGCTACTAAATCATACCGTTTATGTTAATGTGTCGTATGGAACCGAGTATTGACTGCCAAATTTGGGTTCTGCTGAAGTTTTCTGAACCAATACAAAGCCTGGGGTTATAAAGTTAAGATCTCGAGTACAATTGACGCAATGAGTCATAGAAATATCGATAACAAAGCGGCTGTCGCCGATAGTATTGAAAGCGATGCATCGATTGGAATAGCAAGATTCACTGATTTCACGCTAGGTCAACCTGACAACTTTCATTTGGGGTGCAGAATGCACCTTGTGACTTCTGACTGGTGGTTGGTAATCGGACGAACGAGGGTAGAAATGTCAGATCTCGAAGACGGAGTCGGCATGCAGCCTTGTTTATACCCTGTGAACCAATCACAGGGGGTTCAGATGCAGTTGACGGAACGTCGGATGACTGATTCATCTCCTTCGGAGACCTGGATCTTGCGATGCAGCGCTCTTAGAAACGAGGCACAGCCCCCTGTAAAATGGCTCATCCTCGAGCTGTATGATCTTACCGACTAGGCTTTCTCTGAGAAGATAATCCTGCAACTCGACTTCGATATGTCGCACATCGGGCCTTCATGAGAACTCTGCCAATCTGTTCCTCCTCTCAGCAGAGCTGTACCTTATCGGGGTCCGCTGTTTTTTGTCGCAGGCTTATTAGAATACAGTCTCTTCGATATGGAGTTTAAGGAGACTCCAGAATCTGCTTCCCAAGGTCAGTCAATATTCAACGTGTAACTCGCACTGCTGACAGAACTAAAAAGGTGTTTTTACTTTACTGGCCGATCCTGTTCATCGAATGATCACCGAAACAAATTCACTACGTACAACTCATCATTGCACAATCGCGGAAGGTGACATGGTGTCAACTAGCATCTCCCAGAAAAAACTTCCGAGGCTTTCAAAACGGAGACGGATCAAGGTAGCAGAGACTGGGGCACGGAGCTATACGATAATATCTAAGGGGAAACAGACATGGAAACCGCTCACGCTACCTTCAAACCCCAACCCAATTAAGCCAAGTAAGAGGATTGAAAGCCATGGAAAATTGAGTGGGGACAGTAAGGGATGCACCGTTCCTAGATCTTAAATTAATCAGTTTCGACATGATACCAGCAGGAATTGTTGCCAACGTAAAGGGCGTACCCTGTTCCTATTAGTACCTGTGTCATTGCGACCTGTGGGCATCAGTACCGTGGAGGTTTCTGCATGAACCAAGTTCCGAGCCTCCATCTTCTCCCAGGTTAGGTTGAATATTACCATCGTTAGATGCATGTTTTGCGCATTCTTAGACTGGGGTTTCGGCAGTGCCTTGACAGACTATGCAGCCTAAGCCTGCTTCGTGAACGGATGTGAACGTACTGATGGAGGAGCACAGCTCAACTCAAGGAAGCTCACGGGTGCTTTAGGAGGCCACAACAAGACGCATGGGCACCAACCAGTAGTCGAGTGCCTTACCAACGATCTCGAGGCCGGCATCACCAGAAAATGTGTGGATGAAGTTCGTAAACTGCTGACATAAATGCAAGAACTTCTTTCATCAAGGCACATTAATCAAGCAGCACAGTGCATCTCGATATGCAAGCGCCAGGGGGCAGATGTTTCGGAGACGTCTTGAAGCGGCAGAGGTCGAACACTGCCCCAGTGTTCGTATGCATGAAAAGGAGGTTGAGTCGCTGTTCAACTTCCGTAGCTGATAGAAAGTTCTTTGTGTTCATACTATCTCTTCCTGGTGCAAGATCAATACTATAAACTGCTTTCAATAATATGAAGGTGTTTGATGGATGTTGCGGTTACCGCCGCCTCGGCCAACGGACTCCCGGTGAAACAAGTAGGCACAGACGGACCTGGACACCGATTCTACTTCTATACCAAAACCAAAGCCAAAACACATCGATGGGCATGTTGCGTACACTCCAGCATTTCTACGGCGGCGAGTGCTTTTCGCCTTCGCCATTCTCTTTGGAACTTGACTTGCACTTATTCAATTCCTCTACCATTACTCGCAAGATCATCAAGGAATATCGAGGAGTAACAAAAGCAGGCAGTACCTCTGGACATTCGGACCGACCGCCCTCTTCGTTTGCATCACTTTTCTCTGGCGCCAGGTTGACTATGCCGCCAAGCTCATCTTACCTTGAGCCAACATGGCAAAGGGAACTTGCTCGGCCCATCGCTCTTTTCTTTTGGACTATGTTTTACCATTCCAATTGGTAGCTCTTTGGAGGTCATTGCGGAATCGAGATTGGCTTGTTTCTTCAACCATTCTTGTATGATTCACCTGTGGTCTCTTTGTCAGGAACAATATGGACCACCGTTTGTCAAGAAATCATCTGTACTTATATATTTATACATAATCAAAAATGGGGCTGGCCCTACGATGTGTCATGACAAAGGCCACATGCTGTGAGGCAACGTCAGACCGTCAGTTGAGCAGGACTTTGCAGCCGTCTGCATTTGAAAGGGTAAGGGTAAGATGTTGCCGCTCCTCCCCTGGCTCTTCCCATGTCTCTCCCGGAGCAAGCTCGATTTTCGGAAAGGCTTGAACGATCCTCGCGATCCCGTATGAAGCAAGCATGAGCCCAAAGTCCTCTGAAGCCCCATCATCAGTTTCTGCTCGGATCTCCGGAGCGCTTGTGTGACTTACTGCCTAGGCAAACCCGCGGACCCCCGTTGAAGGGCAGATAACCCCATTTGATGTCAGCGAGCTCTGAACCATCCCATCTTTCTGGTCGGAAGGTTCCAGCATCAAGGCCGTACAAATCCTCGCGCCGTTGCATATGGTAAACTGAATATGCAATAGGCATTCCTTCTCGAACCAAGATTGGAGAACAGCCATCTGGGCCGCCGCCTCGAGGCAGCGTAGTTGCATGCTTACAGAAACGTGTGTTTATTGGAACTGGGGGATATAACCGGAGTGCTACTCCGTTTTTAGCCTGGGACGGAAAGGACTCTCCCACCTCGACATTGCATCACTTACTTTCTTTGAGAATATTCTGGAGGTAGGGCATGCGCTGAATATATGCTCTAGTGACATCCTTGTCCTGTCCAAGAACGGAGTCGATCTCACTGCGGAGTTTCTTGAGCACGTCGGGGTATCTTACAAGAAGACGGCTGCGCAACAGGCATTCAGTGAGACTCCAAGAGAAGAATATTTGAACTTACAAGACATAAGACATTGTCGCAGCTGTGGTATCTCGACCCGCAATAAGCACGTTGATAACCTGGTCTCGAACAAGTCGTGTATCTCGATGATGCTCACTATAGAGATCATTGATGAATGTGTATTTATCAGATGCGTCTGCGTTGTTCTGCTGCAAGGCGTCTTTGACGAACTGGTCTGTGTATGATTTGACCGTCTTGCAGGCTGCAAAAAACCCCTTTGGAGCATACAAAAAGTATAAGTCACCAAGTCTGACACGAGTAGCAGTGACTAGTGAGGCCTTGTTGAAGGATTGCGAGAACAGATCAATCTCGTGCTTGAAGCTCTCGACAGATTGACCAAGTATCATCGCGATTGTCGTGTCAAGAGTTAGGCGGTAGAACAACGGCTGGAGGTCTACTATGCCTTGAGAATGGCTGAGGGTCTCGACCAGATTTTCCACGTGCTCTCGAAAGCCTTCAAGATTTTGATATTGCATGCGTACAAATTGACGCCGCAGAAGCTCTCGGGAATGTTTCCACGCGGGACCATCTTGAGTAAAGATGCCTTCACCTATCATACTCATCATGGCTAAATTTCGAGGCCCAAGATGAAAGTCTAAGTTGTTCTTTAGATTGGATATTTCATGTAGTGTATTTGGGCCGCGTGGAAATAGTTGGATCTAGCGACGTACCGTCAAATTGGGTGGACAAGATGGCTTCTATATTCTCAGGATCCTTGGTTGCATATCCAGTGCCGCCGAGTATCGTCAGCTCGGCAGTCGGTCCTAATTCTTTAAAGTACTCTGTAAAGAGAGCAAGCAGCTTCTTTTGACGTCCGGCCTTGAATCCTCGTTTGACAACATCCAATGCTAGAGGCCATTTGTACTTAAGCACATATGCTGGCGGCTTGCAGCCATTGCGTTTTCCGAGTTCAGTGTCGGCCTAAAGAGTAAGTGTCAGTTACTGTATTGCAATAGATGTCATCGTTGATTTGTTTGTGCTTGTACCCGGTATTTCGTAGCCTTGGAAATATATTTGTATAGACAGAACGAGCAGAAAGCGAGAAGGACAAAGAGTCGTATGGACGTAATTTGAGCAAGTCCATAGGTCGACCGACCTTGCTCATAAGAGTTGCTGATAGACATCCTTCTTTATTCAGCTAATAAGTCTTCGAAGTCATGTTGTAAGAAGAGATGAAAGTGGATTTGGGATAAGATAGACTCGAGGGAGCTAGGAGCATAAGGCTGACGAGCAGGCTCCGAAGCGCCAGTGCTGAAGCTAGGATGCATCTAGCCAATCATTTCTTTCCGGGGAAGACAGATCTGTGGTTTGGCCCCCGCGCTTAAACCAAGCAGCGTGCATATACATATTGACTTATATATTTAGCACAGCTTGAATTCCTACCGTGTCGCACATGGGTTATACGTTGTGGTTGGTGTTTTCATGATTTCTCGGCGGCACGAGTAAAGTGTAATACGTGCCAAGAGAATCCCTCAAATCTCTGGACGTGGATTCGTCCGATCCGTCCTGGCCCCCTGGATGGATGTACAGTAGCCCTCCAAAAAAAGCAACTTATGTGTTTCGCATCGAAGAAGCCCAGAGGGTGGGTAGTGCTTCAGCCTCATACTCACCTTTAGCGCCCAAACTTGTTATCTACATTGCTTCCGCTTGAGCGCCATGGCAGGATTGTACAATATTCTAAGGTCCTTGCTTTCGTTGAGGGCAAGTCCGATGCTATGGCAGACCCTTTTTCCATCATCGTTGGAACGGCTGGTTTGGCCGATGTCTGCATACGTTTTGCGGGCTTCTTGAAACAAGCCATAGACGGATTTCAAAAGGTAGACAAGGATCTAGAGGAACTGTCGGAGGAGATCACAGCGCTCCGCTCCGTGAGCGACCTGATCAAACGCAGTTTCGAGGTCGATCTAGCCGGAACGAGGGATCCCAATGACCAGCAGATTATAGACAACCATTGGCAAGCCACTCGAACTACGCTAGAAGGCTGTCAAGCCATACTAGAGAAGCTGAGTGCTTTAACAACCGATATCCTGGGCAAGGACAAGCCCAAATATGCCAAATTCAAGAGTCTACGGAAATTCTTGAAGCAGCAGTCAAAGGAGGGCGAATTCATCGAATTGCGGCAAAAGTTACATGCCCATCTGGTCGCCCTGCAGACGAGTCTAGTGGCGGTCAATATGTAGGCGAATTGTTCAAGTACTTCAGCTTCAATTTTGTAACAATGAACAGTATCTACACCCGAGAATCGCAATCATCTTTAAACCACTCTTTTCCAGAACTATCAACGAAGATCCAAAGCCTAGGTGCTGATCTGCAATCCAAAATTGTCGCTTTGCAAGCGAGCATCGAATCATCCGCGGAGAAAAGTGTATGTCATCTATGCCCGGACTTGTCAAAGTATTCGACTAATTATGAAGCTCAAAACTGCTGTGACGTCTGCCCAAAACGTGGTGCCCCTCGCATCTCTCAATAAACACTTTTCTACCCCTCAGACTGTCAGCAGTATCTTCACTGGCCGGGCTAACGATCTAGATACGTTGAGAGGTTGCCTCCAGGCTCCAATGTCTACCAACCAGCTTCAAGCACAGAGAAGATTTGTCGTCTATGGGCTGCCAGGATCAGGCAAAACGCAATTCTGCTGCAAATTTGCCTCAGACAACAGGCAAAGGTAAATTAGGATATCAACTTTAATACAATTCGTAACTGATTCAGAGCGCTAGCTTTTGGGGGGTTTTCTGGATTGATGCAAGCTCTAGTGAGCATGCTAAGCAATCCTTCTCGACAATTGCAAGAATCGGGAAGGTCGAGCTGAATGAACGTGCTGCAAAGAACTGGCTTTCCAGCCTCGGTAAAAAGCAGCCGTGGCTGCTTATTATCGACAACGCTGATGAGTTAAGCTTTCCAGTAGAGGAACTGTTTCCGGATGGTGATGGTGGTGTAATCCTTATAACGACGAGGAATCCAATCCTCAAGGTACATGGCACTGCTGGTCCTCGTTACTATCATTTCGTTGAGCTTGGGGAGACTGAGTCGGTTGAGCTCCTCCTAAGAGCCGCCGATGAACCATTGCCATGGTCTCGATCTACCCTCGAGCCGGCGAAGAAGATTTGTAGGACTTTGGGCTACCTGCCACTGGCTCTTATGCACGCAGGGAAAACCATCCTTGCCCGTCTTTGTACCCTCGAGAATTACCTTAGCTTCTTTGAAAAGAATTGGACTCGCATCCGGAAGATGAAAAGTTCACATGACACACGTTCTATTACAGATGCAAATGCCTCTATCTATTCAAGCTACGAACTTATACATGATGCACTCGTGGCCAAGGGGACGCAAGCTTCCGAAGATGCATTAGATCTACTCAAGATCTTCTCCTTTCTCCATCGTCAACGCATCCGAGTGGACATCTTCTTGCGCGCGGCATCCAATCCTACACTCGAAATGCTGGAGCAACACCGACGAGCCCAAGAAGAAAAGGATGTCAACAGTCAAGCACAACCGAATACAACATGGGCTCAGACCTTTAGAAAGTTCGGCTTCGGGATATTCGCCTTCTTGTTGAATCTAGGTTATCGCCCTGTCTTACCACGAATGCTCGGCGATGCGCTTGGATCAAGGTCTTTCGACGAGTTACGACTCCGGGAAGCGTTGAAAGAGCTCTTTCAATTTTCTCTAGTTTTTGCTAATCCGGATCCAAAAGATGACAGTTACTCCATGCATCCAGCAGTTCATTTATGGGTGAGGGAAAGACCAGAGATGAAGATCGGAGATCAAGCAGTATGGTGCCAAGCAACAGCGACTATACTCACCCAAGCCATTCTCCTTCCCCCATTGGGCGACAAAGAGTATGATGAGATCCTTCGAAGGGATCTACTTTCACACGTTTCCCATGTACAGAGCAATGAGCATATGATTCGAGCTAGGTTCTCAGAGAATCAGGAATCCAGAAGACGAATATGGCCGGTGCTACAGCCACGACTCAACCGGGCCCAAGCAATGCAGCTTGTCAAGTTCAGTCTGGTGTACGCGCAATGCGGCCTTTTGGACGAAGCTGAAAAGCTACAATTACAGGTAAAGGACTTCTGTATGAGAATGTTGGGCATAGAACATACATCTACGATGGACATTATGCTACTTTTATCAAGGACCTATCAGCTTACGAAAGGCGACGAGGCTGCGGATCTGCAAAAGCGTGTCTTGGACGTGTGCATCAAGGTTCGTGGCAAGAATGATTTAAAAACACTCAGGGTCATGGACATATTAGGATCAAGTCTGTGGCAGCAAGGACGCATTCTAGAAGCGCGGGAGATTCTTGAAACTGCCGTGGAAGGGTTGAAGAAGGTGCTTGGCGACAACCACATAGACACGTTGAGGGCCAGGGGCAATTTTGGCCGAGCGGTTGGAAAGGACTTCGGGTTTACAAAAGCCATCAAGATACACTCCGAGGTCGTCTCTGGTCTTCGCAACCAGCTCGGCCAATCGCACCTGGATACCCTCATCGCCATGGACAATCTAGCCATGGCTTACTTCGATAGAGCCGCATATGGCTATGGCCACCTCGGAGATCTCAACACAGCAGTCGAGTTGGAACTGGAGGTTTGGGAGGAACGGAAGAAAAAGCTCGGAAAGGAGAACCTATATACTCTCTGGGCCGGTCTGAACCTCGCACGTATCAAGGCCTTACGCGGCGAAATCGACGAAGCCTTAGCGATATTCCTCCCGGGGCATGCAATCGCAAGGCGAAACCTAGGCGAAACCCACTTCGGCGTTCTCTTCGGCAAACTTCACTATGGCCGTATTCTTACCTACGCAAAGAGATACAAAGAAGCGGAGGATATACTATTGGAGGTTATTGAGTCATACGAGGGGCCGCGCAAAGGGCATCCTGACCGCTTGCTTGCGATAATGTCTCTGATCAAGTGCCGAAATGTGCTGGGCAAACAAGCGGAAACGGCAGCCCTTCTCCAAGAGCTTACACAAAGTACTAAAGCTCTCTTCGGTGAGAACCATCCCTGGGTCGCATACGTCCTCGATCCGGTAAATCTGTCGAGAGAGCCGGATGACGAGGTGAAGACACCTATTGAGTCAATCACCAGAATAGACTCGGGCATCGGTTCTACCGAGACCGTGGTGCCCGTGGTTATGATCGCCAAATATGGGCACATCTATGCATGACCATTTCTGATGTCGCGTTGTATCAATACTACTCTTCTTCGCTTTCATGTCTCTCTTAAAAAACAACGAACTAAGGGCAGGTCTCAGGCCGATGCCTTTGGTGGACCGGCAAAGCCGAATCACTTAAACTTGTGTACTATCTATTGGATCTATCGAACCTCGGCCGGTAGGTGTGTAGGATATGGAAGAGATGTACTGTATATGGATGCTACATGAATTTACGAAAAACAAAATAGAAGAGGGAAAGAGCCTGCGAGGTATTGTGTGTAGCTTGCATAGATAATCTTGTAATAGCATGCCTTCCCCATACCGATTCATGCGGTGCCGTGATCTCTGCAAAACCCTCTACTTTTCCTGCTGCTTTTGTATTTGGTTCCCCGTATCACCCTACACCCACCCTCTTGTCTTTGCTCTGATTGTATCGACGGCCTGCTTCATCAACAAGTTCAACGAATAAAACTACTTTCCATCTCTTCCACTCCCTTAACCACTCCTGCCTTCATCTCTAATGAAACCCGCCTCATTCAAAGTCCCCATCGAACCAATATTTCTATTTTAATACCCTTTCACGGTAAACAAACACACCTCACTGCAACCCCAGCTGGCCCCATGTCACCGTCTCCACTACTTCGTCCAGGGATTAAAACCCGCGGCTTAGCGCTATATAGCCTGATCCGAGGCTGCACCTCTGCTACGATGGTCGTTCTGCTGCAAATTTCCTCGCTGAGCAGGGCGCTTTCGGCTTCGTCCCTCCTTTCCGAAGTATAAGCATCCCAATCCCGTAGCCCCAAGGCCATCTCGATCTTGGTCAACCATTCCTTCCTTCCTATCTTCGGCTTACCCTCCTCCTTGTCCTTTTTCTTCCTCATCAATGCATTTCTTAGGTCTCTTTAAGACTGATACGATTGCTCGATATGACCCTACGCACAGCCTTAGGTTTATTAGCGCGATCATCCTCTCGCAAGCCTGCTCATTGAGTCTGTGGTGCCACCATCGTAAAACAAATGTTTCTTGTGCTTGTGAAGGGTTTGAACCAGCTGGCGGGCGGCAAAGAGATAGTTTCTGAGCAGCCGGGAGCTGTGGAGCAGAAGATGGGTGGGATTGTTCCGGGATGGGTAGGTAGGAATGGTGGTGATGGCATAGTTGGAAGAAATTGTGGGCGCCTTCGCTTTGGTGTACTTTCTCAGTGGTAGAGGAATGCGGCGTATAGTAGATTGCTAAAAGTATTGCCATGGACCTCATCTGTCGACTTCATAGTGACAGAGGCAAGGGGCCGCTACCGCCGCGGCAAGAAAGCATCTCAACCGACTCTAGCGAGTTGGTGAGTTCAATTCTGCACGCTTTACCGCATGAGGTAAGATCAAGCTGCACACAAACTAAGGTACCTACCACAGACTACAGTACCGTCACAGTCCGCCGACCTTTTTTGACGCCGTTCTACGCGGTTTTCTCACGAAATGTCGAATCGCCTCAACAGTACCTGTTGATCGGGTAATTCCGAATCCTTCGAGATAGCCTGCCTGGAGTTTCGCACCTAGGCGCAGCCGAAATGACTTGCCATTTGTGCCGTTCATGTCGGTGTGAAGGGGATGCCTGCAATCCAACGAACTGTATTCTGGGCTGGCCTAGCTACGTATGATATGTAGATTCGTTCAGTAGTATGCTACATGCACAGAAAGAAAGGAGAAGTCCCCGCTCCTTCAATAAATATGTAAATAGGTGCTTCGTGTCCTCCTTCTTTCCTAGCCTCAGCTGTCTGATTCCTTCCTCACCTGGTGAAGGAGTCACGACCTTATACACCGCGCTAAGGTAAATCCCTTTAGTCAAACCAACTCATTCCTACTCACTATACCCACAAAACCGGAACACTGTTGCTTAATTTCTGTAAAACACTACAACTGCCAGTCTCGCAGCATATTCTACCAAATCTTGTTGCTGATTAGCATGCCGACCTCTACAACTGTTACAAGAGTATCGCCAATCAAGCTCATTCCTGAGCGGCCAGGGTACACGCAAACACCTGCTCTTTTCTCTCATGTTCAACCAATCAGTCACTTCCGCGAGATCAAACCTGGGTACGGAAGCCGACACATCTCTGACGATGCCCCGTTCACGCTTTGGGATCCCACCAATTCTGACTTTCATACTCCTACTGATGCCCAGTGGGCTTGGATCAGCGAACGATTCAATGCCAGCAAGATCATCTTCGAATCTCCAGATATTATCATTACGACAATTGTACCCCCAACTCAACCCATTCCTCTCACTATCGCGGGCTGCCTGGTGCGATTTATACCACCGGACGTCGCTCTTCCAACAGCCCTTCCTCTTGGGAATTTTATGCCTTACAGCACAGCAAAGCGTGACATATTCCCATTTCTACTGCCAAGGTTCGAATTTCCGACGCTGGACCAACGCTCAACCATTGTGGAGGCGCTCCAAAACGAAATCAACGT
>JAABUV010003507.1_pt1 | contig 19922 bp, 34 predicted proteins | sample 5559971 | NCBI WGS metagenome assembly JAABUV01 (sample SAMN10711881, study PRJNA513362) | rock metagenome | isolation source: Antarctica rocks | place: Antarctica: Victoria Land, Knobhead nord | collected 2015-12-19
TGCCAGACGGCACCATACTGCGCTGCCGCGGTGGGCCTGGTCGCCCGACCTTGGACTGTCTGTTTGCCGACGTCATGCGCGACAATGTGACGCTGCTCAAGGTGGGCCGCCCTCGCCAAAGCTCGCCCGTCCGCCCAGCTCTTTTATACAAGCCTGTAGAAGCTGCTGCCAGAGCATCTTCTTCAAGCCCAAGCGCCTGTTGTGCCCGAGCCCTTTACATGCATGCTACGCGTCTTCTCACGAGTGCGGACCGCATGCAGGTGTGGAACACAAACTCGTATGGCGCTGTGGTGGGCGTTTTCAACACTCAGGGCGCCAGCTGGGACCGCGCGCGGCGTGAGTTCACGGAGCACTTGGCGCCCAAGGCGCCGCTCCGCGCGGCCGTAGCCCCGGCTGATGTGCCCGCCCTCGCCAGCGCCTCCGACGCACGCTACGTCGCCTGGGTGGACAGCGTGCAGACGGCGTGCGTGCTCACAACGTACGACAGCCTGCACGTCACCCTGGCGCGTGGTCAGAGCGACATCATCACACTGCTGCCCCTGAAGACCTCGGCAGGCATAGCTATCGCGCCCATAGGTTCGCCCCTCCTGCGCTTACACCTGTGCATTCACGGTCATCTCCAGCAGATGCTAACACTAGCGCCCTCGCAGGCCTCGTGAACATGCTGAATCCGAGCGGCGCAGTGGGCCTGTTTGACGTAAGCTCGAGTGCGGCGCATGGGGAGCGGTGCACGGCAGACGTGCATGTGCGGGGAGCGGGAATGCTGGCTGTGTATTGCAGTGAAGCACCATTGCGGCTGGCGATGAATGGTGCACCCGTGGTGTTCCAGTACGTTGCCAGCAGGTGTCACCTCACCGTCGAGGTGCCACCCGGCAAGGGCCTGCGCTCACAGGTATCAATCGTGTTTTGAAGGGGACTGGCACACGGGCGCCTTCGTTACAAATGTCAATGTCTCACCAGTTGCAGTTACTGGCGGAATTTACCACGCAACGTGGACCAAGTGGTTGGACCGCCTTGCAATCCTCCGTAAGCGCTTTGACGCTTAACCTGTCTCCCCAACGCGCTCAATTGCGCGGCTACATGGGTGAAGAGACTGCGCACAAAGATATTTGAATTTTAACTGGACCCTACAGGGGCCCCAGCAAATGACAAGGCACATCAGGTGGCGGCCAGACAGGCGCTTAGTTCAGGGCCTACTAGCATGGCTGCAAGCTCATGCGCACACTGGGTCGCAAAAAACAGGTGGTCTAATTATTTTTTGGCCTAACTCCCCACTAGCGTTGGTTTCCACCCACCTATTGCTAGACGAGTGCATTCATGGTAGAACACCAGGTGCCTGTAGAAGCCTAGCCGTCTGCCTCTAGGCGCCTTGGCCGCTGCACCGGCCTAGATCCACTCTAAGGTTGGTCCATGTGTGCTGTATAAACCTGCACGACAGAGACAGTCACGCCCTACTGCAAAGCACCGCACATGTTGGTATGGTCGCCGGCCGGCAGCCTCGCAGCGGCCCGCATGACATTTGTGGGTAGAAACCAACGCTAGTGGGGAGTTAGGCCAAACATTAATTAGACCACCTGTTTTCTGGGCCATTGACCACTTTTCTAGACGCGTCTGCAGGCGCTCGGCGCCCTCGTCGCCCGCCTCCTCGAGGCTGCAGTCCTTCATGCGCTGGCAGCCCGTCCTTGAAGTTAAAAGTGTGCCGGCTCTCTCTGCCAGGGCCGAACCGACATGCCGAATTGCACGCAGCAGAAGAGCGAACCCGTACCACAGCAGCACTTGATACCCCATGCACACGGTGTTGCGCATGCGGCTGCACGACTGTGAACGGGCGTCCCAGGTGCCGCAGATAGCGTATTATCACAATGGCCGTTACTTGCCGCGGCCACTGCACCGGGTGGGTGGATATGAACAGGACGGACGGCACACCGCCCAGGCGTGGCAAGCCACAGTGCGCATGAGGGACACTGCCATGCTAGTGGGCCATGATCTGATTGCGTGCATGGCGTGGTGCAAACAGCATTTGAGCCACAAATACGCCTCTACAGGCCCCTGGTGGGTGCATGCAGAGTTTGGGAGCTTTTGGGCAAGCTCAACACGCAGTCGGGGATAAACCCGTGCTAGTGGGCATAGCCATGGGACACTTAATACGCTTTTTTCCCCACCCAAAACGGTATAATCGCATATAAATGTTTTCAACCCATGAATACGATTATAAAATGCAAGTCGCCTCGGTTTCCACCCACATGTATTTTAAGAACTGAAAAAATAATCGTCAAGGTATAATCGGTGGGTGGAAACCGAGGCGACTCGCATTTTATAATCGTATTCATGGGTTGACAACATTTATATGCGATTATACCGTTTTGGGTGGGGAAAAAGCGTATTAAGTGTCCCATGGCTATGCCCACTAGCACGGGTTTATCCCCATTAGTGGGTGGAAACCAACGCTTTTATCCCCATTAGTGGGTGGAACCCAAGTCACCCACCAGTTAGCCCAAGAGACGCGCACGGCCACCCAGATGATGCAATGAAGTACGCATTGTAACGCGGCGAGGCTGGTGGCAGCAACGCGGCAGGCTCCCAGGCGAAGCAGGACAGTGAAGCGTCCGCAGTAAGGCAGCAGACGCCCCAAATGCGTAAGCATGCAGCACATGGCAGGCGGCGACAATTTCACAGGCAGTGGCGGGGCACTTGATTGCCTCATGGTGCCTCATGTTGTCAACCCATGAATACGATTATAAAATGCGAGTCGCCTCGCGCAGTACGGTACCGAGTGTGTATGCTATTAACCTACTCAAGGAGAGCTCTGCCCGTGGTGGATATCGAGGCGGTTGGCAAAAAAACAAGGCATTACTTGCCTGCAATTCAACATGGAGTGGGTTGCCGTGGCAAAGGTCTGGGCATGCCCTGGGCGCCGTGCTAAGACATACAGCCTGCGCTAGTCCTGTCACTGGGAGGGGTAAGGCTTGCAGGTGATGGGAAGTCACTCTTGCTGCTAACCCTGACTAAGTTTGTGCTGTGCGCCTTCCCTGCATCGCGCTGACCTTGCTATGACGAAGAATTGTCCAGTCCCACTGCCCCACCCTGCTGGTTGTGGATAATGAACGATTCTGGCCAGCTCTGGAGCTCTCAGCCGCAAGTAACAGACTCTGGCCAGCCACCCCTATAGAGCGGAGTACCCCTTATTGCTGAACTTCAAGAGCCTTGCGAGCTTGGGCGTGCGGGCGGGCGGGCGCGTGGGCGGCGCGAGGTACAGGCATCTGCGCAGCTTGGGGTGCCCGACAAAAGACACACGCTGTCTAAAGCAACACTTTTAGAGGGTTGTAGCACGGCCAGGCATCGCAGACTCTTGCTTCCGCTTGGCGCTGCTCGCGCTGGACGCCTCTGGTGTCGACACCACCTGGGATGTGGTGGCCAGCACTAGCGAGCTGCTTGAGCATTCCGAGCAGCCCTGCGAGCATGCGCGCCTGGCGGAGGTGGTGGCAGCGGGGAGTTGCAGGTGCACAGTGCAGCAGTGCAGTACAGACAGCACGGCTGCGAGCCGCCTCGACGCGCCGCTGAACGGGTCTTCTGCGCAAAGCTCCTGCACAAGGCGCGAAAGGGCGGGAAATCAGTGACTTCACCCACGCTGAGGGTCACTGGCCGGCACTGGCACGTGCCCATAAACATCCCCTTCCGTTACCTGGTGTACAACTGCGGCAAGGATGAGTGGGGGGATGCGGGAGACCCTGTTCGTGCAATTTGATGCGACGGCTTGCAGCTGAGCAGAGGGCGATGGCGCAGCAAAGTCCAGCTCCCTGGGAACATTTTCTCCAGCGTTGGCGGCCAGTGCATCGGAAAGCACGTCGATGCTGTTCACGGGCTCGCTTGCGTCCCCGCACACAACCTCGCCGCGGGTGTGCACCAGGTTGACGAAGGGGATGCTCTTGGGCACGTGCCAGTCCACCGGCCAGTGACCGTCATCGCGCGCGAAGCTCTGAGCTGCTTTGCCCTTGCGCGCCTTTTTCAGGAGCTCCGCGCAGAAGACGCTACTGTGCTTATCGTCGAGGTGGTGCTTGCGGCCGCGCTGTCCGCGCTGCACCGCACTGTGCGCCTGTTGCAGCTGCCCCGTGCCACCACCTCCGCCAGGCGCGCTTGCTTGCAAGGCTGCTAAAGTGCTCAAACAGCTCGCTGGTGCTGGCCGCTGCGTCCAACGTGGTCGCGTCACCGGAGGCGTCAAGCGCGAGCAGCGCCAAGCAAAAGCGAGAGGCCGCGACGCCTGGCTGCGCGATGAATCTCTGCAAGTGTCCCTTGAGGCAGCGGTCCGCCTTTTCGTCGGGCGCCCCAAGCTGCGCAGGTGCCTTTTTCCTGCGCCGCCGCGGGCGTGCCGCTGGTGCCCTGACGCCCAGCACCGGCGCGCGCTCTGTCGGGCGCCTTCTGAGCGCACGCCTTTGCACCCCCTCCGCCCCACTGCCTGATGCCCGCCGACCGCGGCTGCCCTGGCCGCTGCTGCTTTTGCTCCCGCTTATTGGGCCGCTCTCGCTGCTGCTGCTGCTACCGCGGTCGTGGCTGCTTGCGCTCTAGCTCTCGCTGCCGCTTGTGTCTCTAAGACAAGGGGAATACACTCCGCTCATGGGGGTGGGTAGCTAGGCAAGTCTGCCACACGCCTGAAATGCCGGCAACCCTGCAGCTGCGCTTGTTTGTGCCAGAATTGTACTTCGCAGGAGGCAAATTGACGTCCCATCACCTACAAGCCTTGGGACCCTCCCAGTGAGAGGACTAGCGCAGGCTGACATGGCGCCCAGGGCATGCCCACACCCGCTGCCACAGCAGTCGTATACACCCACACTGGCGCATGGCGTTGCGCTTGCGGCTGCATGACGGTATACGTGCGGTTCCAGATGCCGCAGGCCATGGCTAATGCACCGGACAAGACGGACGGCTGCCCGGGCCTTGCAACAAACAGTGCGCATATGTACAACTGACGTGCTAGTGGGTCCAAATCCAACAGCCTACTTGTTGCAATGAAAGCTGTGACTACGACGGCAAATGCACGACGTGCGCCTCTAATCACTGCTCAAGCTGCATGTCAGGTGTGAAGGCCTAGAATGCAGCCGGCAGAAGTTGGCTTGGGACCGATATTGGCTTACAACAAGAAAACCTTGCGACTGCAGAAGCATTGCAGCACAGGAGGAGCACGGTGATTCCCTCTATCAGCTTGCCTCGCAGCCTAAAACCGTGGAGCGCTTGTGAATGAAAACATATGTTGGGGCTTCGGTTGGGGTCCTGCAAGGCCTCTCCAGACAATGTCTTCTCATGTTACAGGTCAACTCTCTTTCAGGGCACCCTTCAGAAGGCTTCAGCTTGTCGTTGAGCGCAATGCCTGCCTAGAAGCAAGTTAAATCACGTGGTGAAACATCAAATGCGTAATCAAATGCAAACCTATACTGGACGAGCAACATAGCTAATCTGCGGTCACGCCAGACTGAACATCACCAAGATGGCAGCATGAGAAGCAGCCTCATCTCCTGGCCACTTGCACCGCACGATAGCACAGGCCGCCGTTGTTCTTGTAGTTGGCAGCACAGGCCTTGATGGCTTCAAAAATCGGCATGAGCCCGTCTTGCGCATAGAAACGCGCATGTTCATTGCCAGAGCTCTCTGCCACACCTCGGACGATGAGGTAGGCAGGCGCCAGAGCGTTCCAAACTGCAGCCACACGCACAGGTGTCATAGCATCCTACTTCTCTCCAAGTAGGTGCGTGCAAGTACTTTGTCAGTACACGGACAGCACGTACACGGCTCGCAACCATGCCACACAGTCAAGTACTACCCCATAAGGCATGCACGTGGCTGGGGCCTTACTGTCGACAACGGTGTCCACGCCGTTGACGAGGTTGGTGAGGAGGCCCGTCTGGTTCTGAAGGCGCCCTAGGGTCTGTAGAATGGTGGGATCGCTCTCAAGCGCAGCAAATATGGGCTCGTACACTAGCTGATAGCCTTGCGTCGGAATGCCTGCCGCGCACATTTATCCACAGTTAGCGTGCCAAGGTACTCAGATGCGGGCAACGCACGAGCACAGCTCTGCGTATAACACACCTGGGTCCTCGATCCACGACCCATTTGTGTAGTTCGAGATGAAGAGCTGCTGCGCAATGGCGCGCGCCAGGAGGTTTGGCTGCCATCCGGGAGGCTTGTGCAGCGCCCAGCTGTCCAGCACTCGCCCGTCGAGGGAGCTCACTTCCTGCACCAAAGGGGTTCCGGACACTCGCCACATGCGTGCTACACATGACAGCTCGAGGCTGGGCAGAGCAGGTGAGCTGTTATCAACAAAGCGCGCTGCACAACAACGCTGTGTGAAGAGACAGCAGGAGCTTGCCTCGCATCGAAAAGATGTCTTGTTGGCTTCGCAGCGGAGGTAGCCATGCTCAAGTGCCATGGCCTCCCAGTACGGCGGCGTGTGCGGATTGTAGCCCCAGCTCAGCTTGTAACCGGCATTGCCGATTACAACATGAACGGGGGCGGTTGCAGAGCTGTTGGCGTCCAGGTCCAGGCAGCGCTTCTTGTACACAGGGCATGTGCGTTCATACTTGTGGTCGTGCCCAGAGAATGTCACATCGACCTGCGCAGCAGGGTTGCCAAATGCCTGCCTCAGATTGTGCAAGTCCACCAGACCTGCTAGCAAGCATGCCACACACAAGCACCATCACATCCGAAGAACTACACGGTATGCATAGCTTCACCGCACCTGGTACAGAAAGAAGAGGTCCTCCAGCGCCAGGCGCAGGTCTTGCGCCACTTTCAGCACAGATGTGAAGCTCAGGCCAGAAGCGGAGCTGGTGTAGATCGGGCGGTGCAGGTTGACTACCAGCCAGGGCGTTACGGAGCGGTTCACCAGGCTCAGGTCGTTCAGTAAGAACCTGCGCCGTCACCCTGACTATAAAGGTACCTCAAAGTTGAGCACTGTCTAGACTCAGGAGCACACAGTTGCAATGCATGTAGGCGCCAATGTAAGACGGAGGGCGCACTCGAACTGGGACGACCCCGGACTGAAGTCCACCTCTGTGCAGAGGCTGACAAAGTGCATCTGCGCACGGACAGCACTGTCACGTGCTCGCGCAGAAGAGCCGGTGCGCAACAACTCTATGGGGAAGGCATGCGTGCACAGCATGCTGGCTTTGCAGCCTCTTGTTGCTAGATCAGCAGCAGACACTCAACGCAAGCGCGGCACATGCGGCGCACTGGACCGTAGTTGTAGCTATACCACTCGGGCGCTCGCCGCTGCGCCTGAGCATCAACCCACGGGTGTTCGCTCACTGGCATCAGCATGCGCTTCCAGAACGGCACGCCACACTCGCCACCTGCTGTCCACACAGAGTGAGTCCTCCAAAATCTTGCAAGGCAGTCCTGGCATCCACACAGTGCAAGTCCAAGAAGGCCCTTCCTTGAGTGGGGTTCCCTCCTTGGGCAGCGCTGTACCCACCTGAGTCGTTTGCCAGATTGGCGAAACGGTCGCCAGCATGGGGCCAGTCCCGCTCATGGTCTGCACCAGGAAGCAAGAGCTGTGACTCAGATGCATTACGGCACTCACGCCAGTTGGATCCAGCAGATTATGAGCGGCGAGGACGCTATTCCGCGCTCTATCAAGACCTCGTGTCAGGCGCGCATCAGGGACGGGACGCACTGCCCGGCACCAGCATGAAAGGCATCCGCGATGCCAGTGGCTCCACCTGATCCATAAACACGTCCCATTGCGCCAGCATGCCTCTGCCGCAGCACGTCACACATCAGTAGCCATCATGCGGCCAATATTGTACAACAGACGGACACAGGCACCCTCGGCGCGTGCATCCAGTCTTGCACAGGCGTGTGCTTTTCACTGACTGTAGTGTCAAGCCTGCTGAGAGCGGCAGGCAAGGCACCTGGCATAACTGGCATCCCCGTTGAGCAGCAGCAGCGTCCGATTGTTGGCATCAGCCAGCAGCCTCCGAGTCGTCAGAGCTGCTGCGCCTTGCTGCGTCTCCGAGTCCAGAATGAAGTCCGTGTACAGGTCAAACGTCTGACGGCCCCCACAAGCCTTGCTGCATGTCACATCTGCCCAGCCGGCTGCACAAGTGGACACCGACAGGATCAGCCTGCTCCACCAAATGTGCACAGAGCGCTGCGTCGTGAAGTGTATTTCAACAAGGCGCAGGTGAGCGAGTGCACCTGCTGCATGGACTGGTTGTTGTAGGACGTATTTTCGCGCACGTGGTTGGCATTGACTTCCTGGCTCGCATCCAGTTGTGCATGTCCCAAGTCCGCCACTGCCAGAAACCGGACCGTCGCCTCGGCGCCCGGCGGTGGCGGCGTGACAAAGCTGTGTGTGCCGCTGTACCCCAGCTCCTGCAACGCATGCCGGTGGACTTTGCATCATCCCGGGTCAGCACGATGCTCAGCAACACCACCAGCGCAGCGCCACCAGCAGGACGACCACCAGACCCGTCAGGCAGGGACTCCTTTATCGGCGAGGCTTGGGAGTGATAAATGCTTACCGGGTCGCCGACTTTGTAGTAGTACTGCGTGCTCGGCGTCAGGGGCGCCATGATTGCGTAGTTCAGCGCGCCCGGGCTGATAAACCCGGTCGTGTTGGCCGGCGCCCCGCACATATCCGCCACTGTGTAGGTCAGGAAGCTCCCGGCCGCATGCGCAGACAGGGCGCTAGCAGTCGTGCCCCAGGCCACCTCCGGCCGCCCAAAGTCCCTGGTCGTCCACTGCACGGTGTACCCGCTGCGCACGCGTATGCCGATCAACGCCGGAACTTGCCAACGCAGGTGCACCTCGCTCGCGGAGTGCACGCAGTGTGCCAGGCTGCCAAACCGGTGCTCACAGCAGGCCGGGCTGCGATGCGCAAGGCCTACTGTGTTGCGCCAGGCAGCTTGAGCGCGTGCATGCAACAAATGCTGCATGAAACAGGCTGTGTGTGCGCCGCGCACCGCTCAGCTGCGGCGATGGCCAGATGCAGGTGCTGTGGGTTGTTTGGGTCCTGCAGACGCACGGGGGCGCTGCGCGCGAGGACGCGGCTTGCGGAAAACTGCGTGGCGCGTGTCACATTCCGGAGAAAGAGGGCGACGACGTCCTGCCTTTGATTGATCAGGCGGAACCTGCGGCACAAACGGACACGCTGAGCAGACTGTTGCCGCCCACGCCGCCACAGCGCCTGCAAAATGAGCCAGCAGCTGATAAGGGGGGGCCGCGGCAGGAACAGCGGCGGCACAGAGCCGGGCGCCCACGTGTGCGAGCCGGCGCCGTTGGCCGTGTAGCCGTCTGCGCTGGCAGCCCACTTGTACTTGATCGGCAGGTTGAGCTGTGGGTCGGATGCGTTGGCCAGGAACAGCGCCACCATGTCGGTGCGCGCCGCCCCCACGGCATCGTACTGTGGGACGAGCCACGCCACGCTCACGAAGTCGCCGTTTGTGAAGCTGGAGGCGTTGAATGCTATGCTGGGCGCAGGCGCGGGCCCGGGCGCGGCGGCCGGCAGCAGGCCCGGCGCGGGCGCCGGCAGCACGGCCCGCGCCGCCCCGGCGCACCCGCTCGCGCAGAGCCCCAAACCCAAGGCGGCAGCAAGCAGCACGCAGTGCGCCCTCCACACACAGCGCCTGCGAGACAGCAGGGGTTGCCGTGAGGAGGAATGCTTCTATTGTACCTGATGGCACCTGTTCCAGGTGGCAGCTCTACACAAATCATGCATGCCTCCACTGCGCTCGCACGTGCTTGCTGAGCACGCAAGACCCCACGGGCGCGTGGCGCCCCGCCAACTACAGCCGCAGGCCGGGCGATGGCGGTCAGAACACTCGGGCAGAAACTGCAAGCACGTCAGCAGCCCGCATATCAACACACGCTCTCTCGCCTCGGCCAGCAGAGGTCCTTTCGCGTGCGGCTGAAGGGCGCACAGCTGCATTGCCCTCACGCCATGAGCACTCTGCTCTGTATGAAGCACGCTGCGCCCTGTTATATCAAATACTTGAGACCAGCGAACGTACGATCCGTAAGCTCCTTACATCGGTGTCGAACGGGCAGCGTACTGAGCTGGAGGGCCACTGGAGCAGGTTTTTTATGGAGAGAGGCCTCTCCCCGCAAAGGCTTGCGCGATTAAGCTGCACTGGCGGTCAGGCTGCCATAGCCCACTTGAGCAGGCGCAGCAGCTTGGCTTCACAGCACGCGACTGCGTGTCACATCCTGGTACACCAATCTGGGCTGCAGGCGGGCGCACGCAAGGAACGCCCCAGCAAAGCTGCAGCAGTGGCAGGGCCGCCCCGGGCGCGCCGGCCCCGGCCGCAGCCGCCAGCATGAAGCGGCGAGCCAAGGCAAGAGGTCCAGCCGCGGCAGATGTTGGTGGGCCAGATGAGCCCAGCACGTCATACCGGCCCATGGGGGCTGCCCTCACGCTCGAAGAGGTGCGCGAGGGGCGGCTTGTGCGATTGTGCGCGTGGGGATGGCCACCCCCCCAACGGCCGCCCGCCGCCGTGCGCAGATTGAGGCGGACGAGCTCACGCGCGTGGCCAAGGAGAACTGGTCCAGCGAGGCGCGGGCGGCTGCGGCCCCGCCGCCCTTCCGGCCGGACCTTGTGGACAAGGTGTACGCGGCAGAGCTGGGCGGCGGCCCTGCGCCGCAGAAGCTGAAGCGCGTCATGCTGCTGGAGATCTCGCAGTACCTGGAAAACTACCTGCTGCCGCACTTTGACGCCGAGGCGTCCACCGACGCGCACGTCATGTCCATCTTGGTGCGCTGGTGGGCGCTGGTCGGCGAGGCGCCCCGGGCGCGCGGGTTGGACGACGCGCTGAGCACGTGACGCGGCGGCGCGGCGCGGCAGGTGATGGTCAACGAGAAGTTTCGCGAGAATGTGCCGGCGTGGGGCGGCTTTGCGGCGCGGCTGGAGGCGCTGCCGAGCCTGTTTGAGCGCATCCTGGCGCTGCGCGCGCCGTGCGCGGGGCCCGGGGGCCGGCCGTGGCACACGCACGAGCGCGTGACGTACCTCCTGTTCGCCATCCACGCCTTCCAGAGCCTGGAGAATGAGGCCGTGCGGCGCCAGGTGCTGCGGCTGGTGTCGCTGCCGCTGTGGCATGCGCTGTCGCGCGGGCGCTTGCAGGTGCGCCCAGGGCCGGCCCCCGAGCTGTTTTGCGAATGAAGTCGGCACTGGGCGTGGGCGCAGGCGTCGGCTTGTCACCCCTACACAACCACAGGCCATCACGTCTGAGTCAAGAGCTGCCGCCCTGGACAGACAGACACGGGGGCAGCCAAGACGCAGTGCTATGCAAGCATGCGTGAGCGCCGGCCGCCCGCGCGCAGCTGGAGCTGCAGACGCACGAGATGCTGGTGAAGCACTGGCGCAGCCTGGCAAGGAGAGAGGCGCGGGCAGCCAAGGAGGCTGGCGAGGCGCATGTGCCTGCTGCACAGCGTCCGGAGGCGGCATACATTCCGTCGCTCCTCTCGGAGTACCTGGAGGCGCGTGCGCCGCTCCTGCGCCATGCTGCCCAGCGCCTCTGTCTGGTCGAGGCACTGGCAAATGGCCCCTTGTGTATAAACATCCTGCCTGAGCCTCGTTGTGGTAGGCACACGTCACAAGTAGTGGATGGTGTGCCTGTCCGGGTTTGCGCAGCGTCCTGCCTGACAGCAAGGCCTCCGGTGTCAACCCCCGCGGCACTGCGGGCGCTCCAGGTGCTGAAGGCGATTGTGCCGGAGGCGGCGGAGGGCGGCGCGCCAGCGGGGGCCGAGGACGCGCCGCTGGACCGCCAGCGCCTGCTGTTCTGCGAGCGCTTCCTGGAGTTTGCGGTGGACCTGCTGAGCCAGCTGCCAACGCGGCGCTTTGTGCGGACGCTGCTGGACGACCGCGCGCTGCTGGTCAAGTGCCGGCTCTCCGGCCTCTTCCAGCACGCCCATGGTGCGTCGGCCGCTGCAGCCGCGTGCGCGCGCTGCTGTGCCCCGCGTGCAGCGGACGCGAGCTTTTGGGCGTGTGCTGTCAGAGGTTCAACCTCTGACAAAGCAGCAGGCACGGAGGAAGGGGCTGTACAGGCGTGCGTGGCGCAGTGAAGACCTGTGCTGCCTGCGCCTGCCAAGCGGCGCGCGCTGCTGCGGGGCGCGGCTTGGAGGAGCTGAACCAGCCAGCGCGGGCGCAGGCCACCTGTTCCGGCAGCTGGTGGACCTGCTCCACTTCTACCTGGCGTTCCCCATCGACGACCACACCGGCGAGCCGCTGTCGGATGCGGAGGTGACCGCGCGGCACTACACACGCCTGGTGCAGCTCCAGCGGCTGCTGTTCCGGCACCACCCCGGGCTGCGGGACCTCGCCCTGGCCAACTGCGGCACGCTACAGCGGCGCGACGTGCTGAAGCCGGCGCTGCTGGCCCTGCCCGCCGAGGAGCTGCGCACGCTCGCCGTGAAGCAGCTGCGGTGCGGCAGCGCCCAAAAGCTCGCCATGTGGGCAGCAGCGAGCGCGGCAACCATGTGAGCCTTCTGGCAGAGTGTCCTTGCTCCGGACGAGCGCAATGTGCATGTTTGCAGCGATGGGGACAGCATGCTAGCGTAGGCTGTGGCAGATCCGTACCCCTTTCTGCCTGCACACAGGGTGCGCAGGTGCATGTGTGCACAGGAAGAGAATGCTGCTGCATGGTGGGTCATGCTGTGCACGCTGCTGACACCCTTGTTTGTGGGCGCGCGCTGCGCAGGCTGCTCGCGGACGACGACCCGTGGGCGGATGACGAGGAGTTTGTGGCGGAGGTGGTGGTCGCCGCGTACGAGAAGCGGCGCGCGCAGACGGAGATCATCAACGCCATGCCCCTGTACCCGACCGAGAAGCTGCTGTGGGACGAGAACCAGGTGCCGAACGTGCAGTACACCGGTGCGGCCCCACGGGCTGCTCAGTCTGGGAGGGGCAGTGTGCGAGTACCGCAGCGCGTCCATCAAGGCTTGCCCTGGTCTTGACTGCATGGGTGCCGGGCTGCTATCATCCGCATGCGTTCTGCACCGGCGAGCCTGGCGCGCGAGCGTGTGGCCGGTGCAGGCGAGTCCTGCCTGGCGCTGCCCAAGCTCAACCTGCAGTTCCTGACGGCGCACGACTACCTGCTGCGCAATTTCTCGCTGTTCCGCCTGGAGGCGACGTACGAGATCCGCGAGGACATCGCTGACGTGCTGGGCCGCGTCGGCGCCACCTGGTGCGCCTCCCCGCGCACTGTGGGCCCAATGGGGTGTGTGCTCACATTGACGAGTGCACAAGCTTTTGAGTCCTGGTGGGTTGAAGCCTGCCTTGAGCCGAGCCAAGCTCGGCATGCTTGAGTGCAGGCACTGCAGCGTCACGGACTTTGCGAAGTCGACAGGAGGCGCCGGGCGGTCGCTGCCAGCCCACGTGTGGCTGTGTTCCAGCTGGCTGTGCAGTCGGGGCCCAAGTCGTGTGTCACAAGTGTGCGCTGCGCCAGGGACGAGGACGACGAGGACAAGGTCGTCTTCCGGGGCTGGGCGCGCATGGCGATGCCGATCGACAGCTTCAGCGTCGTGGAGGTCCGCAAGCCCAACGTGGGCGAGGCAAAGCCGGCGGCGGTGACGGCGGACATCGTCATCAACCCTGGCCGTGAGCGCCCGTCGCCTCTGTCACGCGGTGTGCGCGAGAGTGCAGCCGGAGCTTGAACACGCCTGCCCGACCATGGCGTGCCGCGGTGTAGCTGCAAGCTTGAACACCATATGTTTTCAAGGATGCTCAACAGGTATGAAGCGGCGTGCCATAACGTGCGCAGGCTTGCGCGGGGACGTGCGATCGGAGTGGGATGAGGCCAAGCAGCACGACGTGCTGTTCCTGCTCACGCTCCGCCCGCCGGCGGCCAACGCGCTGGCAGCCGCGCGCGCGGCGGGGCAGCAGCCCACGCCGGCCGAGCTGTACGGGCTGGTGGCCGTGCGCGGCTGCGAGGTTATCGAGGTGCGCTGCTCCGATTACCACAGCCTGCAGCCGCCTGGGATACGGTATACATTGCACGGTGTGCCTTTGCCCGGGCTGCACTCTAAAACTTGGTGTCCTGCGGTCCTGCGTCGACCTCCACTAAGCCAGCTGCGTGGTGGGCACATCATGACGTGTATGTCATTTTGCTTCTGCAAGCAGCAGCGGGTTTCCTGACTGTGCGTCTGTGTGACCCACCATGAGCCCGCTGGAGACAACAAGTGGCGAACATGCCGCGTGGGCGGGCTGCGCCGCGCAGGTCAAGGACGAGGAGGGCCGGCTGATGAACGACTTCACCGGCCGGGTGAAGCGCGAGGAGTGGCAGCCGCCCGCGGGCTTGAAGCGCACGCTTGTGGTGGCGCTGGACACCGCGCAGTACCAGCTGGACATGGAGGCCATGCAGGCCAGCGGCAGCGAGGACGTCTACTCCGCCTTCAACCTGCTGCTCCGGCGCAAGCCCAAGGCGCGCACGCGCCGCCGGCCTGGCGGGGCCGCGCAGGGTTGCGCTTGCGGCGGCAGCATAGGTGCCCGTGTGTGCCGTGTGGCGGAAACGAACTCCTCATGGACACCAGGTGTCAGTCTGGTGCCATCTGCCGGGACTGTAATGGCGCATGGCTGGGCGCCCCTTGTCAGGCGCGCCCCTCTGTCATGTAGAGGGAGCAGCTTATATACAGCATAAGCTGGCGGTGCTGCAGCAGTCCTGCCCTGCCTGCCTCGCGTCGAGCATGCGCGGCGCGCCGCGCGCGCCGCAGGAGAACAACTTCAAGGCGGTGCTGGAGAGCATCCGCGACCTGATGAACGAGGAGACTGTCATGCCCGCCTGGCTGCACGACATCTTCCTGGGCTACGGCGACCCCGCGGCCGCGCGCTACACCAACCTGCCCGACACGCTGGGCACCATCGACTTCAAGGACACCTTCCTGGACGCCGCGCACCTGCGCGCCAGCTTCCCGGGGCACGCCGTGGAGTTTGCGCGCGCGCCCGCCGCGCCCGGCGGCGCCCAGGCGAACGGCTCCGCGCACATGGACGTGGACGGCGAGGCGGAGGAGCCGCGCCCGCCCTTTCGCGTGACCTTCGCCCGCGCGCCGGCCGCCGCCGCGCCCGCCGCCGCGCCCAAGACCGGCAAGCGCAAGGTGGCCGTCAATTCCCGTCGCGCGCGCAGGCCGACCGCCTGCGCCTGCACAAGCCCCCTCGAGGGTCTTTGCTCTCACACCGTGGTGCGCTGGACAGGGCGCCCAGGAGGCCGCCGCCGACGCCCCGGAGTCGCCGCCCGCCGAGCCGCCCAGGCTGCTGGTGGAGCCGTACCTGCCGCCCGACCCGGGGCCCTACCCGCAGGACAAGCCGCCGGAGAACACCGTGCGCTTCACGCCTGTGCAGGCGCGCCGCCAGCCCTCTCGCTGATGCGCTGCGGATGGAGCGGCTCGCTGCGGCGGGCGCGAGGCTGGCTGCAGACCAAGCAGTGCGCCTTGGGGAGCCGGCTGCACTTGCGCTGCAGGCAGATGTGACAGGCCTGCATTTGCAGCAGCGGTGACACTGCGCTGGGCGGCCAGGTGGAGGCGATCCGCGCGGGCGTGCAGCCGGGCCTGACCATGGTGGTCGGCCCGCCGGGCACCGGCAAGACGGACACGGCGGTGCAGGTCATGCATGTGCTCTACCACAACTGCCCGGGTCAGCGCACCCTGCTCATCACGCACTCCAACCAGGCGCGCGCCTTGGCGAGAGGCGCCTGTACCAGGACGCCCCCGGGCTGCTGAGGTTTTACCGTGCCTTGCAGCATTGGGCGCAGTGCGGCAGACCTTGCACCTCAGCTGCAGCAGTGCTGCCGCGCTCCGTGCCGATCGCGCGACTGCATGCTCCGCTCCGCTTGACTCGATGCCGCGCCCCGCCTCGCAGGCCCTCAACGACCTGTTCGAGAAGATCTTGCAGCGGGACGTGCCGGCGCGCTACCTGCTGCGCCTGGGCATGGGCGAGCAGGACCTGGCGACCACGTCCGACTTCTCGCGCGTCGGCCGCGTCAACGCCATGCTCGCGCGCCGCCTGGAGCTGCTCGCCGAGGCGCGCTCCGCCTGACGGCGCACGTCCCGTGTCAAAGCGATGTCGGCGCCGCGCCGTGATGGGCGCGCCGCTGCCCGAGGCAGGCGCGCGGCGCGCGCGTCGTGCCAGCCAGCGCGGTCAGCTGACCAGCGCGTGGCCGCGCGCCAGGTGGAGCGCCTGGCCAAGCAGCTGTCGGTGGTGGAGGATGTGTCGTACACGTGCGAGACCGCGGCGCACTTCTGGCTGCTCCACGTGCTGGCGCGCTGGGAGAAGTTTGTCACCGAGGTCGAGCGCCGGCGCACGGCCGAGTGCGTGCAGGTGTGCTGCCTCTGCTGCACTGACAGGCGCTGTGACACGGTCTCCCAATGTCGGGCCTGTAGTGGCTGGCCTCAGCCAAGCAGCACATGCTCTGAACAGACACGCGGCCGCCCTTGCAGGAACACCGCTGGGCCCTGTGCTGCCCAGTTCCAATCTGACTTGATGTTGGTAGCGCTTTTTTGAGCGCGCATGCTGCCAGAGAGGAGTGTCAGGCGTGGGAAGCGCTGCCGCTTGCACGCGGGCTGAGCCGGCTCGCCTGCGTGCAGGACCTCTTCCCGTTCAAGGCCTACTTTGCAGACGCGCCGGGCGGGCTCTTCAAGGGGCGCTCCTTTGCGGCCGACATGGAGCGCGCGCGCGGCTGCTGGCGCCACCTGCGCACCATGTTCCAGGAGCTGGAGGAGTGCCGCGCGTTTGAGCTGCTCAAGGCGCGCACTGGCCCGCGCCTGGGGAGCTTGGCTGCAGCATGCCCACAAGGGAAGCTATGCTGCGCGGCAGCGTGTGCCCACCATTTCGTGCTGGAAAGGTTGGCAGGCGGAGCGCACGCATGCAGCGCGGTGTGTGGCTGTCAGCGCTGCGGCGGTCGCATCGCGCAGGGCCAAGCGGACCGCGTCAACTACCTGATGACCAAGCAGGCCAAGATCGTGGCGATGACGTGCACGCATGCGGCGCTGAAGCGCCGCGAGTTCCTGGAGCTGGGCTTCAAGTTTGACAACCTGCTCATGGAGGAGAGCGCGCAGATCCTGGAGATCGAGACCTTCATCCCCATGCTCCTGCAGGTGGCCGCCTGCGCCCCCGGAGGCGCCATGCCTCCGCCCTGTCAGCGGAGCGCGGAGTGTTTGGCTCTGCTGCCATGAGCTGGTGTCTCCGCACCCAACTCGTGCTGCTGTTGGAGTGCGCCCGAGCGTTGGGCGGCTGCGCGCGCAGCGACAAGACGACGGCGTGGCGCGCCTCAAGCGCGTGGTGCTGATTGGCGACCACCACCAGCTGCCGCCGGTGGTCAAGAACATGGCCTTCCAGAAGTTCAGCCACCTGGACCAGTCGCTCTTCACGCGCTTTGTGCGCCTGGGCACGCCCTACATCCAGCTCAACGCCCAGGTGCGGCCTCCCGGCCCGGCGACGCGCGCGCGGGGCCGCCCCCAGCTGTGCGCATCTTCTTTTACGGATCCCGCCGCGGCACGCGTCCGCGCCTCACACCGAGTGTGCGGCTGCGCCGCGGCTGGCGAGCAGGGCCGGGCGCGGCCCAGCCTGGCCAAGCTGTACAACTGGCGGTACCACCAGCTCGGCGACCTGCCCAACGTGACGGGCGGGCCCGCGTTCCTGCGCGCCAACCCCGGCTTCGCCCTGGACTTCCAGTTCGTGGACGTGCCCGACTACCAGGGCCAGGGCGAGAGCGCGCCCATGCCTCACTTCTACCAGGCGCGGGGCCTGCCGGCGAGCGAAATATCACATGGGCTTCTCCGGCCAGACCTTGCTTGGGGCGTGCCGGACGACTCCAGGCAGGGGCCGAGCTGCAGGGATGCGGGCTGGCCTGCAAGCCGGGCGCGGACGCTGAGTCGCGGCATGCGCAGCCCGGCTCCTTGCGGGAAGCCGCACCCGCGGCAGCCAGAGACGAGGCGGGTGTGCGGCGCGCGCAGAACCTGGGCGAGGCGGAGATGGTCGTGTCGGTGTACATGTACATGCGCCTGCGCGGCTACCCGGCGGCGCAGATCTCCATCCTGTCGCCGTACAACGGCCAGGTCGCGCTGCTGCGCGACGTGGTCGAGCGCCGCTGCGCGCAGCACCCCGCCTTCGGGCGGCCGCACAAGGTGCGCGCGCGCGCTGTGGCGGATGCGCTGCCCGGCCGCCTCTTAAACAGGCTCGCGGGGTCGGGCATGACGCGCGCGGGCGCGCGCGCGCAGGTGGCGACGGTGGACAAGTACCAGGGGCAGCAGAACGAGTATGTGCTGCTGTCGCTGACGCGCACGCGGGCCGTGGGCCACATACGCGACGTGCGCCGGCTGGTGGTGGCCATGAGCCGCGCGCGCCTGGGGCTGTACGTGTTTGGCCGCGCTGCGCTGTTCGCAAACTGCTACGAGCTGCAGCCGACCTTCACGCAGCTGCTCGCGCGCCCGACGCAGCTGCTCCTGCACCCGAGCGAGACGGTCGCGGTGCGCCAACGCGCCTGGTGTGACGTTATGCGAGCCGGCAGCTGGTTTGCGCGAGAGCTTGTAGCATGTGGACGCCATGTAACGGGGATGGGCGCGTCAAGGTTATTGCGCATGGCTGCGTGTTGTGCGGCCGTGGTCACGGCACAACAGCACGTAGTTACATGCGCTGTCATGCACGCTGCTTACTGTCTCAATGAGCAGGTCTTGCACAACCTGCGGTGCTGTGTGGGCAGGCCTGCGAGCGGGCGGTGGGCGACGTCGGGAGGCCGCTCGCAGTGAGCGGCGTGGACGCGATGGGCGCCATGGTGTATGCCATGACAGCAGAGTGGGAGCAGCAGGCGCATGCTGCGGCGCTGGCGCGCGCCGCGATCCCTGCACCTGTGCCTCCGCCACGTGTGCCGGATGGGACGCCCCCAGCCGCACAGCCGCCTGGCAGTGCTGCAGCGGCGGGCGCCGAGGCAATTGCAGGGGCAACTGCTGCCGCAGGCCTGGCAGAGAGCGGTGCTGGGGAGGCCGCGGCTGGGGCGCGCGGCGACAAGGCTGCAGCCGTGGGCATAGGGGAGGTGATTGACCTGGTGCCCGGCCTTGACAAGAAGCAGTAAGCAACGCTGTTTGGCTGGTCATGACTTGTTTTCCGGTCCTGATTTTGGTTCTGTTCAGTCAGTGTGTTTTGGGCCCGAACTACCACGCTTGAACAGCTTTGCTCTGCGGGTGTTGTGCCCTGCTGTGCAAATAGACACTAGCAACATGCATGCAAGGTGCATGTTGACAGGGAGCGAGCGCCCTGCTGTGAGATTGCCGGTTGTCCCCATGTCAGCACTCCGCTTGTAGCAATTACAAGAACTGTCTAGTGTTCACGTCCGCCAGACAGGAGTACTACCCAAGGGGCTTTGCTGTTGCACTGGCTGACTCCAGGATGGGCATGGTGCTGAGGTCCGCTATCAACAGTGCTGACACCACCGTGCCGGCAGGCAGAGTCCCGCTTGCCTGCACACCCACACGTGAATGTCACAGGAAAACAGATGCACCAAGACAGAAGCACACGAATACCGTTTCAGCTGCGCCTCAGCAATGCGTCTGCACCAGGGTGCACCTGGGGAAGCTCCAGCAGCGCATTGGCCGAGCGCATGCTGAGCAGGCGGCTGCTGATCTGGCCGCCGGTGCTCTCCGCCACCAGCTCGCCGCCAACTTCGCCCTCGGCCGAACCTGGGCGCCTGCACAAGAGCGGCGCAGTCATGGCAGTCATCTGTTAATGCCGACTGCTCTGAGCTTGGCGCAGCGCAACACAGTTTCCAGTGCTTGCGGCGATGCGGTCGGCGCCCTTGCAAGGCAAGGCCAGGACGCCCTCGCAAGGGCACAGCAAGCAATCGCTGGGAAGGTTCAAGGCCGCGGTGCGAACCGCGCCCAGCGCAGCGTCGCGCGGTGGTACTCGGGCCGCTCGGGGTCTAGCCTGAGGGGCGTCAGCAGCCGCGCATGCACTC
>JAABUV010003508.1_pt1 | contig 19911 bp, 34 predicted proteins | sample 5559971 | NCBI WGS metagenome assembly JAABUV01 (sample SAMN10711881, study PRJNA513362) | rock metagenome | isolation source: Antarctica rocks | place: Antarctica: Victoria Land, Knobhead nord | collected 2015-12-19
TCGCGGATGCTGTGCGTGGACGTCGACAAGCGCATCACCATGGTCGAGATCCAGGCGCGCCTGGCCCACGCCGTGCGCGCTGTGTGCTGCGCCCGCCTCATGCCACGCCCCATGCGGCCGCGGCGTGGTGTGAGGTAGCTGGCCGGCGCTGCGGCCCGCAGGCTGCCCCAGGTCCTCAGCGCCCTGCCGCAGGCTCCAGGCGCGCTGCCGTGCAGCCGGGCTGCGCGCACCAGTGCTGCCCGCCCCGCGCAGGCGCACCCCTGGTTCCGGAAGGACCAGCCGATCGTGGACCTGGACAAGGTCAACGAGGTGCGCCGCCGGTCCGCAGCGCCCCGGCAAAGGGTAGGTTGGGTTGGATTTTGCTACCCTGCCCTGGTCCCGCTGCCTACCCTGCGGTCCCCTGCAGCGCGTCGCCCGCGCCCAGCCCCGCCGCCCTGCCCTGCGGCGCGCCGCCGGCGCGCCGGGCGGCCCGCGGGCGCGCCTGAGGGCGTGCGGCGCGGGCGCGCGCAGGCGTACCTGAGCCTAAGCCGCGCGCGGGGCGCGGAGGACAGCATTGCGCTGCTGGACAACGTGGCCAGCGAGGGCAGCAAGCCGTCCTGGGCATCCTCCGGCGGCGCGCACGCGGAGGACGAGGATGAGTTTGGTCATCTGGCGCGCCCCGACCGCCGACCTGCCCCCTCTCCTTGTGTGTTCTTAGCGCCTTTCTCTGGGTGCGCCATGGGAGAGTGTTTAAGAGAAAGCTGCTGTGGTTCATCGCAAGGCGCACCCCCTGCAGGCTTGGGGAGCGCCCATGGTGGGGCGTGCCGGAGGCAGGAAACACGCTCGATGGGCTGCTGCAGGTTCTGCCTGGTGCGCATGTGCGCGGAGGCCAGCGGCCTGAGTGCGCTGAAGGTAATACCAGAGAGGCATGGGGCATCAGAGCGGTTGCCCGTGCGCTGGCCGTCACCCTCTTCTAAGCGCTTGATTTTTGCACCAGCCTAAGACCAGGCATGCGTGCTGGTCATGCATGGACTTAGCGCAGGGCATTGTGAAAGCGAAACAGTACACTGAGCCAGCGCGAGGGTCGTCGGGCAGTTTTGGCTGATTCAGGCTTGTGCCCGCCTGCAGGTGGACGACATCGAGGGCGAAGAGCTGTGAGCTGTGCCAGTGGCGGCTTGGATGCGAGCTTGCTGCCCTGCACAGCAGCGCAATGTTTTGTACAGCCTTCTTCTTTTCTGGGCGGTGACCTGCATGCGCCTAGCCTAGCCCGTGCTGCAGTCAAGCAGAATAGGATGCATATCATTACATGCGACCTGCAGGAGAGTTTTCATGACACTATGTAACGGGCAAACTCCTGCAGGTGGCAGCTAGACCATGTAGTCCCGATGCGCACTTCGACCTGCGCGACCCATTTTGATCCGCGCGTGTGCTTCCACTGGTCAAAGCTGCAGCCATTGTGGCCGAGGGACAACCTGACAAAGGGCGCATCCACTCAGACAGTGCGCACCTGGCGCCAGGGGCCCCACCTTGAAAGGGCGGAGCGGGCGCGTCTGAACGCCCTAGAGTGAGTTCCAGCCATGTTAGACAGTGCACTAGCTAGTGCAGGATGGGAGGAGCATGCGCATGTAGGCATGCTTGCGCGCCGCGCGCTGCAAGCCCAGGGTCTCCTGGTCCGGCATGCCACCCTGCACTGCTGTTCTGGCTAGCGCACTGAACTCATGGCTGTGAGTCAATCCAGACCGGCCAGACGCGCCCACTCCTAGGGTGCAGGGCCTGGCGCCAGGTGCGCAGCGTGTGGCTGGTTGCGGCCATTGCCGCATTGTACCTCGGCCACCATGGCGGCAAGTTTGACCAGAGGAAGCACGCGCGCCGCCGGAGCGGGTCGCACTAGTCTAGGTGCGCGATGGGGTCAGTGTGGTCTAGCTGCCACCCAAAAGAGTTTGCTCATGACAAAGTGTCATGAAACCCTGCCCTGCAGGTGCATCACAAATGTTGGCATGTCGCACATACGCAAACCCAGCGCCTACAGAGGCTTGCAATCGAGCACGGCGCCTGCCTATCACCTGCCGTATGCGGAGTGTAGCCCGCTGCAGGACCTTGCGTGCCGCATCCGTGAAGCCGCCCCGCTGCACACGTTGCCAGGGCATCTGGGCATGCCTAGCGTTGGTGCGGCTTCCGCAGCGCCGCTTGTGGAGGCGTAGAAGTGCAGCATGATGCACTTGCATGGAGCCTCGGCAGCGGCAGCTCTACATCCGGCATCATGTACGACACAAACAGGGGCGGATGGCTCCTCTTCACATGGCATGCTACAGCACTGTGCCCGCGTGCAGGTTGGGCGCCGTGACATCTTTGAGCTCGTCCTTGCGGCTGAACCAACTTCCTGAGATGTGAGGAGCTTGGCCATGTCCTGCGTCTGCAGGAGTGACACCAGCATGCATGAGTGAGACCAGCATGTATGAGTGACACCAGCATGCATGCCCTGGGTAACTGAACTGCTCAGGACTTCTGCTGGGTCACTTCCTGCCTTCTTGTCAGCACTCACGGATCAGTTCATATGTCCTTAAGAACTGTCACCAGCAAATTCCCAGGTGACCAGACAAGCCTAATCCGCGACCGATTTGATGCTCCAGCAGAAGCACTTTCTGCTGCAGCAACTCTGCGGGTACGCGCCGGCTGCCGCAGGGCATGTACATGAGCCCGAGGCATGTACGTGAGCTGCCGGCACGTACCTGAGGCCAGCCAGAGCAGAAAGGCTTCTGTTGGAGCATAAAACGGTTGCGGTATGCGCTTGTCGCGACCGCCTGAACCTGCTGAGGACAAATTCTGAGATCGAATTGGTCGACCACTGAGGGCACATAGATGCCGTGCTTGTGGCCTGGTGTGATGCGCCCAGGCCGGCTGGACCTCCTCCGGCTTGACTTCCTTGAGAAGTCCAGGACCGGCCTTTCTGGAGTGAAGTGCGCGCCAACCTTGCCGAATGCATTGTGAACGCGCTGCAGCAGCAAGGTGGGCTCCCGTTGTCCCCATCATGTACAAAGCACTTTACACCGTGCCCCAGGGCTGCGTTACGCGCGATGTGCCCGCTGTGCAATCCCTAGTTTGTCTTGTTATCATTTCTTGCAGCCTCACTGCCAGCATGCCAGTCCACTGGCTGCTCGGCATTGCAGGCGCTGCTCGGCACTGCAGGCACCTGACACGCACCCACATCGATCCTCAAGCGCGACAGGCACGCCTGGTGAGGCTGGCGTTCGGCGGCAGCTCCAAGTACCGGGCGCTGCCATCAAGTGCATCAGTGGCCTGGACGTGTACGGCGTGGATGGCACGCAGCTGCCAGCCTGGCTCCAAATTCTTGCCCGCACTGACGACCACTGATGACCTCGTCCTGGCCCAGACGACGACGACGCACAAAAGGCCGTCCGTACCTGGCTGGCCGAGGCCGCTGGAGTCATAGGGCACTGCTCGTGCCTGCAGCGGCTGGAGGTGCGGATGACATTTGGCGCGTTGTCGTTGTCCTGGGCAAGGACCAGGTCATCCTTGGCCGTCGCGGCGGTCAGGAATCCGAGCAAGGCTGGCAGCTGCCTGGCATCCTAACCATTGCCATGGACATCCAAGCCGCGGTTGCGCTTGATGGCGGTGCCCTGTACCTGGAGCCACCGCGGGCGCCAGCCTCATCAGGCGTGCCTGCAACGCCGGAAGAGTGATGTATGTGCATGTCAGGGGGTGCCTGCAGTGCCGAGCATTTGGCGAGGCCAGCGCGCATTTTGGTCCAGACCGGCTTGTCTGTGGCCTCTTTGAACGGCCTGGGCGCATGACATAGGTCACGAGCAAAGTGTCTGTGGGCCCACGGGCAAATGTACATGCCGCGGACAAGCACCGTCACTTGTAGAGGAGATGCATGTGTAAAGGGTAGTTGGCGTGATTTTCCTTGATACGCCGGCGCGCACATGCAGACTTGTTGCGGCAGAAAGGCGTCTGTTGGAACATAAGGAGGTCGCAGTCTAGATTGCCTGGTGGCTGGTGAGGACAGTTTGTCATTACAGAGGAGTTGACCAGAGGGCCTACAGATGCTGTGCTCGTGGTGTAGTCATGCACCCAGGCCGATCAAGGAAGCAACGGACAAGCCGGCCTGGGCTGGACTGCGCGCCGGCCTTGCCGAGAGCATTCTGCCTGCCCTGCGCTCTACTGCGAGCGCGCTGTCATGCCGGCAAAGGAGGTTGTTGTGTAACGGAAGGACCAGTGAAACGTGTGCATGAAGTGCATGTAAGCACTGCTCGCAATCCCTTACAGCACCAGCATGTGTGGGCTATGTTCTCTTCAAGGTGCGCAGAGTCTGCATGCACGCAAAAAATGTCAGCCACCAAGCAGCTGCCGGGAAGAGGACACCTGCAGACGGGCGCCATTGAAAGCAACGGACAGACACGCGCTGCTTCATGCAGCACCCCGCAGCAAGGCGCCGAGGGCAAATGACACACAAAATAATGTAGGCGTACGACTGGTGATACACTCAAGCACCCCGAGGCAAGACGCGGAGGCCAATACGCTTACAAGACGGCGACGGTGACGTGGCTCGTCCGCACGCAGTACTGCGTGACAGAGCCGACAAGGAACCTCATCATGCGGCCTTTGTTGTGCGCCGCCATCGCTATCAGCGTCGCGTGCAGCTCGTCAGCCTTGACGCAGATGGAGTGGCCTATGCTGTTGCAGTCGCCGCCGGCGCCCGGCACGATGGCCACATGGTACAAGCCCTGCGCGCGTGTGGCACGGGCTCGCTCGATATTGGGGGCAGCAGCCAGCCAGCACGCGTCAGCACTTCGCACGCAGGCGGCCTGTGGCGCACCCCTGCCCGCTCAATTGCAGGCACAAAGCGCTCCTTGATCATGGTTTGCGCGTGCCCAACCTGCGCACATAGTAAAACCACTCCGTCAGCCCTGGTGCTCAAACACAACCTGGGAAGCAAGCGCGCCCGGTCGGCAGAAGGGAGATGCTGCGCGAGCGTTCACGCGGTGCTCAGGGCCTCCACCACAGTGGGCCGCGCCTGCAGGCCACGGTGGTGTTCGGGCGGCAGGTCCTCCTCGGACGCGGAGAAGTGTTCCAGCGAGCGGGACATGTCATGGGTCACCACGTGAAACAGGTGGATGACGTCGCCTGCACGACACTGCGTCAGCAGCGGACTCAGTGAACTGGGGGAGCAGGGGCGGCGCGCAGCACGCGGCGCGCCTGGCCGGTACACGTTGTCCAGCACCCACTGCACACATCGCTCGCAGTCCTGCGGGTAACAAGCTTTCAAGAGCGCAGCGGGTGCATGCTGCACTTGAACATGAAGGTTAGAGGTGAAGTACAGCTCGGGCTGCCGTGCATGCGCATGGTTATAGAAACCAGCGGGCATCACCTCCGCATCGTCTACTGGGACCAACAGGTTGCGGCCCTCCACGCCTGCTGTTGCTGCCATAACAAGCTCAGCGGCCCATCGCTCCGGCGCCTGTGTGTCTGCCGCAGGCGCCCAGGTGCGGGCAGCCGCTCACAGCAGCCGCCAAGACAACGGACACTTGCACAGCAGCAACCGCACAGTATTTGCCTGCTGGCGAAGGACCTGCCCGAGCCTTCTTCCTTGCCCACGGCCCCGAGGCCTCTCTCTCAGGCACCCGTGAACCTACTTATAAGCCTAATTAGCCCTTCAAGGAAAGCAATTGCCAAGCATGATGCAGAGCTACACTTACAGCTTGCCTGCGTGGTCAGGCACCTTTGTTAGCCTGAAAACCGCTGTTGGTTCCAACAGCGGTTCCACAAGGCACTTTTCTTATTAGTTCTGGGGGAGGTTGCCTTGCGGTTGCTACTGCGAAGCACTGCGACTCACTGCAGCATCGAGCAAGCGTCACCAGCGCGGCCGTTGTTGCAACATCGCCGAGAAGTCTGGCGAAGCGACTCCGGGCGCTGCCCGGCAGCGCTGCGGACGCGGCCCACGTGATGGCGTCGTTCGCGGCCTCCACCTCTGCGGCCGCGGGCGCCGCCGGGCCACCCGGCCTGCCCTGGTGCCGCGCCTTGGCCACCGTGCCGCGCTCGCCCCGAGCCAGGCGCCGCCTAGAGGAATATTGTTAGATGGTGGAGCCGCTGCTGCACGGCAGGCTGGCTGTGCCGCGCCGTCATATGTGCTGTGGTACCGCCTCGCGCACCACGCCCTGACGCGCGCGCCTGCTCCGCAGTGTCCTGTGGTGTGTGGTGTGGCACCGCCTCGCGCGCCAAGTCTGGACGTGCACGCCTGCTCCGCGTGCCCTGTGGTGTATGCTGTGGTGCCGCCTCGCGCACCACGCCCTCACGCGCGTGCGCCTGCTCCGCAGTGCCCTGTGGCACGGCCTTGCGCACCACCGTGACGCGCACGCCTGCTCCGCGGTGCCCAGTGGTGTATGCTGTGGCGCCGCCTCGCGCGCCACGTCCTGACGCGCACGCCTGCTCTGCGGCGCGCCAGGTACGTGCGGTACACGCGCTGGAAGCCGACCTCGCGCCCCGAGGCCGTCGCGGCCGAGCAGAAGCTGCTGGCGCTGTGCCGCGCGCGGCTGGAGGTCCGCGACGTGCCGGTCGGCGCCGGGCCGCAGGACTTCATGCACACGATCAGCGGCGGCGCGCCGGGCAGCCCGCCGCTGGTGCTGGTGCCGGGCTACGGCGCCGGCGCGGGCTTTTTCTTCCGCAACCTGGACGGCCTGGCCAGGTTCTTCCGCGTGCACGCGGTCGACCTGCTGGGCACGGGCATGTCGGGCCGGCCGCGCTGGGCGGCGCGCACGCGCGAGGAGGCCGAGGACTTCTTCCTGGGCGGCCTGGCCGCCTGGCGGTCCGCGCTCGGCCTGGAGCGCGAGCGCATGGTGCTCGTGGGGCACAGCCTGGGCGGTGCGCCGTGCGCAGCGGGCGCCGCCCGTATGCGCTTCCGTCCTGTGCGGCGGCGCTGGCAAATGGTGTTTGCAACTGCTTGTTATGTACTTCCTGGCATACCGCGCTCGGCCGCGTGAGGCCGTCACACCCGGGAGCGTGAGCGCAGGGTGCTTGTGGGGCTCAGGCTGTGGAGTGCATGTCCTGGTCCAGCCGGGAAGTGCCTCTTGTGCTGTTCTGAGTCTGGCCTGGACAGCGCACCCAGCTTCGTTTCAGGCGCATCTGTTTGGGCGGAGCCACTGTATGACAGCGTCTTTTTTGCGCGAACATGTGGCTGCGCGCGCAAGCGATGCAGCACCTCGCTGCCCGGCCTGCATCGTGGCAGCATACCCGGCACCCGCACGTTGTCCGGCCCCCCACCGCCTGGCCTGTCCCGTCACAGGGTACCTGGCGGCGCAGTACGCGCTGAAGCACCCAGAGCATGTCGAGCACCTGGTCCTCGTCTGCCCAGCCGGCGTGGTGCGCTGCTTGGGCTCCCCGCTGCATACCTGCTGCACAATGCCATGCGTGCTGTCCACCCTCGCCGCTGACGTGCCCAGCAACATTGTTCTATACCTGCTGACTGTAGTGTGTGTTATAGGAGCTGTATGCAGAGCTGTCATGGCCTTTGCAAGGTCCCCGCCTGCTGACACAGTCTGACGTGGCAGCTGAGCGTGAGCGGGCGCGCCGCTCGCTGTGAGCAGCAGCTAACAGGCCGGCGCGTGCGGACCGCGCAGCCGACTGACGCCGCGCCGCGGCGGCTGCCGGACCCCTGGTCGCTGCGCGGGCTGCTCTTCAACGTGTCCACGCGGCTGTGGGACCGCGGCCTGACACCCGGCACGGTCGTGCGCACGCTGGGCCCCATGGGCCCCGGGCTCATCTCCAAGTACGCGCGCAACCGGTGCGGCCACCGGCAGATGCACTGTAGCGGGTGACACGCACTTGTTTACATTGGCACATTGCCGTTTGAGGCGCCTGTCAGCATGGAGGGCGCCGCTAAGCTGGTGCATTAGTGCTCTAAGTGCATGTATCTGTGAGTATGCCCCCGCTCAGTGTCGAAACTGGCTGCTTGCATGCGCACCTGGACTCAGAGCTAGTCGTGACGCTAAACAGAGAGACATGTCAGCCCATGTGCCGCTCATGGCGGGCGGCCAGCACAGCGGCTCGGCGGCGTGGCAGGTTTCGGGAGGGCATGGGCCTCTCTGACGCCGAGGTGGCCGCGTTCGAGGAATACTTCTAGTGCGCCCCCATCCACACCAGCTTGCCTGCAGTGCCTGTCCGCCACGTCAAACCTAGCTAAAGTGTGGGCACAGTTTTTCGGTGGGCTGGCTGCTACAGCCAAGCACGGGCTTGGCTGTAGGCGCTCCCGTGCTGTGCTTTGCTGCTCCGACTCACAGGCGGCTTCGGGCATTTGTTCACCCGCTGTCTAGCTACGAGCTTGATCCTGGCGATGTGCATTGCATTGTCGTGTGCGTCGAGCCCGCGCGCCTGCGGTCTGAGCGCGGCAGCGCGCGGCGAGCGCAGCCACATCATGGCGGCGCGCGGCAGCGGCGAGCACGCGCTGCGGCACCTGCTGGCGCCCTTCGCGCGCGGCCGGCACCCGCTCGAGGGCCGCCTGCAGGCGCGTGCGGCCGCAGCCCGCCTGTGTCCGCCTGCTACTGGATGCTGCTGCGCGTGCTTGGCCTGTGCGCGGCGCGCCTCCCAGGACGCCGCCTTGCGCGCGGTCGCCGGCGCCGCAGGCATCCCGTGACTTGTCTGCGCCATGTCTCTGCAGTATGTGCCTGCGGGGCCAGCGCGCGGCGTGCTTTGGGCAGGCTGCCTGCTGGCCCGCTGAGCCAGCGCTGACTCACCTTAGAACAGCTCGCTGCGGCTTGCTGCAAATGCGCTGAGGCACTGCTCACGGGCTGCTTGACATGCAGCGTAGGATCGCCAAAGTGCAAGCCAGAGTGCGCCTGCACGACTGCCCCCTTGCGTGCATGATTTCCGCGCTGGTGCGCCCGTAGGAGCTGAAGGTGCCGGTGTCGTTCGTGTACGGCGAGCACGACTGGATGCAGCCGTCCGCGGGCCAGCGGGTGGCGGCGGCCACCGCGAGCGCGCGCGGCCGCCTGACGCCCTACGACTGCAAAGTGCGCGCTGCCGCGGACCCGAGGCGCATGCGCAGAGCGCGCCCGGCCGGGCTGCTCCACCGCTTCTTATGCAGCGCCTGTACGCGCGTGCGCGCCAAGGCTGGGCTTTCCCTCGCACGAGCCGGCCGCGCTGCAGGAGAGCCAGGGCGCATGACACTACCGACACTGCGCAGAGCCGGGAGTCCTCGGCGAGAGCGAGGGCAGCGCGGCGCTCCGGCGCGGCGCTCTGCCGCGGCCGGTCAGGGCGCGGTCGGGCGGCTGAGTGACGCGAGGATGCGGTTCAATCCTGGAAATAGCAGCCATTTTTGGCCATTGGTAAACCAAGTCACCATTGCGCGCGCCTGCGCAGGTGGACATCGTGCAGCAGGCCGGGCACTACCCATTCCTGGACCAGCCGCTGGTGTTCCTGGGCCAGGTGCTGCGGCAGACGGCGGGCGTGGCGGCCGGCAACGCGGCTGCGGCCGCCGAGCGCGCGGCCGCGGCGGCTGCCACGCCCGTGCGCGCGTCCTCGCCGCAGCAGATCTCCGAGTGGCTGGACCAGTGGTGCGCCGCCGCGCCGCTGCCGCGCCGCCGGCACTCGAAAGCGACGCCCTTGCGCCGTCACCTTGCGCCGCCAGTGTGGCCGGGCCCTTGTGCTTGTTGTGCTCAGCTACCTGGGTTCCTTGCGCCTAATGCTGCAGCTGTTACGCGCAACGCACGAGCTAGCAGCATGGGGTCCAAGACCTGGCGCTGCCGCAGGTCCGGCGAGCCGCAGGCGACGGAGCCCGAGGGCGCCGACCCCGCGGCTGGCGCGGGCGAGGCTGCTCGCGAGGGCGCGCCTGCGCCGCCCAGGCCTCCCGGCGCCGTGGGGCCGGACGCGCCGCTGGCGCCCGGCGGCGCTGCAAACTGAGCACCGTGACTCGAGCCTTAGCAGCGACAAAAAATTTGGGGGTTCCCTTGAGGGCGCTCATGCACCGTCCAGGTCGCTGGCATGCGTCAGCTCTGCTTGTAATTGTAATGAGTTTCTGCTGTGCGCCTCGCGCAGGTAAAGCCAGGGCTTGCAGCCGTGCAGCTTATGTTCATCATCTGCCCTTTGTGCAACACACGCTGAACTCTGATTCTGAACCCTGTGACTTCTGGACCCAGACGGAATGGCCTTGCTGTGTCCACGATGTAGAGTGCTTCATAGCTGAATTTGAAAAATGCACTGCAATATTTATTCTGACATCAACTAGGGTCTAGGTCTAGAGGGGGGAGGTTTGCTATGAGTTTGAAACGCCCTCGGCAACAGCCCAGTGAGGACGCGCGCACAGCCCTGCGCACGATCGCAGAACAGTAAGTCAGGAGGTTGTGAAATCGGCAGTTGTTGCGGCATTGTGCGCAACTGCGACTCGGCTGCAACTAGTGACACACGGCGCTTTTGCTGCACCGCTGTTGTCGGACACTGAGCGCACAGCGCCCGTGCACGTATGCTTTACGAGCTTTTGCAAGCAAGCCAGTGTCCGCGCGCTGCACTTAAAGCAGGAGTCCCAATGCGCCAGTAACACAGCTTCCATGCTTGCAGGTGGTCCGCGCCCAGCTGTGAGCGCGCCTCCAGCTGACATCGCGCCATGGAAGCGCCCTCGCGGAGCCGAGTGGTGCTGGCGGAGCTCCCGCGCCTGCCCTTTGAGACCTCGGTGGACCTGGCAGGCTCCACCATGGCCAAGCACCTGGCTGAGAGCACGGCTTCGCCCGCGAGCGGCGTGTGTGTGGCCGCCAGCCCGCAGGCGCGCGCACGCGGCGCACCTGTGGCGCCTCTGGAAGCCGCCTCCAGCACAGGCTGCACAGCGGACCGCGGGCTGCTCAGGCTTGCTGTGCTTTTTGTTACTCGACAGAAAAGTGCTGTTCGTCTGTGGATTTTAGTAGCGCGCCGCGTGCGCAGGAGGCCGCCCCACAGCGAAGGACGCTGCAGCGCTTCCGGGCGCTGCAGGCTGGCGCGGCACCACAAGGCTGCGCGCCCGCGCCAGGCGCTGCCGTAAAAGCTGCCGCAGCCGTGGACAGCTCCCGGTCGCAGCCCGCGTGCGGCGCAGAGCAGCAGCCGGCCAGCGCCGTGACTTCAGGGACTCGCGCGGCGGCACTGGGGGCGTCTGGGAGCAGCCCCGTGCAGCGTGCACAGGCGGCCGAAGCTGCCGCGCCGGGGCAGGCCGGCGGGCACCTGCCGCAAGCGGCCCCCATGTCCGGTGCTCCCCTGCACACCAGGCAGCACCGCGGGGCAGACTTGGCAGCCCTCCAGGGCCTGGCCAGGGAGGGCTGCGGGTCGCCGCCGGTACCCCGCGTGTGCGCCCCGCGCGTCCGCCCAGACGCCCTGGGGCCCAGGGCCACCATCGCGGACGTGCAGCGGGCGGCCGCCGATGCGGCGCGCCTGGTGGCCGCGCTGGAGGGCAAGGTGAGGTCACTCGCTAAAGATGACTAAAAACATGCCTGCTAGCGCTGCGCTACGAGACACGAGCTCTGAGTGGCTGTCAAGGTACCTGGCTGTCTTGCATGCGCAGGAACGTGGGTATGTAGCAAAGCAACGACGACATTCTGTGCCGTTATCACTTTAGGCTGCAGGCTGCAGGCAGCGCAGCCAGCAAGGCCATGGCTGCGGGCCTGCATAGGTGCTGCGCATGGAGGCAGACATGCGGGAGGAGCTGCGGAGGGCCTCAGGTACCGCGCATGAGCAGGCCAGGTACAGCCCTGGTCTTGTATGCCGACATACTGACCTGCGTCACTGTCCCTTGGATTGCTGACGCCCCTGAACTCAGCCCATTTGCAGAGTGGAGTGCTGAACGCCACAGATTTGTGCAGTGCCATCTTTTCATCAATCAGACCTTGCCTTGACTTCAGTTGTAGCACCACCGCTGCTGGACTGCACTGCACATCACCGGCCGGCGGTAGGCTGTGCATGCGGTTAGGAGGGGCAGCGGCGGGACGGGGTCGACAGAGCACCATTCACGACCCAGCGTTCCACTGCCAAGCCAAGTCCCCTGCACAGGCACAGGGAGGAGCAGGAGGCGCGGCTGGCGCGGTCGGAGGGTGACAAATGGCAGACCCTGGCGGGACTCTGTGAGCGCGTGGACGCGCTGGACGCGGGGTTCAAGACCCTGACTGATGGCGACAGCCGCCGCACCCTGGCGGGCCTCTGCGGACGCGTGGACGCACTGGATGCGGGGTTAAAGACCCTTGCCGAGGGCGACGGCCGCCGCACCCTGGCGGGCCTCTGTGAGCGCTTGGACGCTCTGGATGCGGGGTTCAAAACCCTGACAGAGGGCGACAGCCGCCGCGCCCTGGCAGACGGCGACACGCGTCGCACCCTTGCCTTCCTCGGCGAGCGCATGGACGCGCTGGACGCGAACCTGGCGGCCCGGCCTGCAGGCCAGGCGGGCTCGCCTGATCAGGCCACCAGCAGCCTGCCCTCTGCAAGAGCGCTGGGCACGCTGCAAGACAATGCACTGTACGAGCCGTGCGGGCAAGCCGATGCTGCAGCCTGGGCCGAGCTGGCTGTCGTGCAGGGCCAGCACAACACTGCAATCAGGTGCGCCCTTCCACTTCCCATGGATCCGAGGTCAAAGGACGGGCGTGGCCTTGTCGCTGCGGCAGGCCGCATGCCAGGAGAGCAGCTGCAGGTGCTCTCGTGTCCTATTGCAGCGCAGCCTGCTTGCGACAGCGGTGCATGCCCCGCTGCGTCCCCTGGCAGCCTCTGGTCCCTGCGAGGCTTGAAGCTCTCACACCGGACGCGCCCGCTGCCGGCGCAGCGCGCTCGCGGCGGCCGTGGAGAGCCTCGCCGCACGCGCCGAGCATCCGCGGCCGCCCGCCAGCCCGCCGGCCCGCGCCGCCGCGCCCCCGCCCGCGCCGGCCGCGGCCTGCCCGGCAGAGCCGGCCGGCAGCCTCGGCGCAGTCGCCGGGCCGGCGGCGCAGGAGGCCGCTGCGCAGGCGAGCGCCGCGCGGCTGGCCGCGCTGGAGGCCGCACTCTCGCGCTGCGCGGCAGTGATCGGCATCGAAGTGCGCCTAGACGTGGGAGGCGAGGTGCATGTGGCAGCCGCACCGGGGCCCGCGCTCGGGCCCCACGATGCGGAAGCAGGCGGGGCGGGCGACGGCGAGGCCGGCCTGTGGGTGGGCCGCGCGCAAGACCAGGCGCCGAGCGGTGCGGCGGGCCTGACGGCTGAGCGGCTGGCTGCGCTGGAGGCTGCGCTTGCGGGGAGCCCCTTCGCCATCCCATGGAGCCCCGGAGCCGCGGGGATCGGGTGCGGCGGGGCGCCGGCGCCAGTCGCTGCAGCTGAGCCGGAGCTGATGGCAACCGCCGCGTGCGGACGCCCCATCAGGCCCAAGCCCAGCTGCCGGTCGGGAGGCGGAGTGGGAGCCGCGCCGCTCTGCATCGAGGTCGCGCCCGCCGATGGTGTGGTGTATGTCGGCTGTGCCGCGCCAGCAGCTGAGGGCAAGCCTGCCAAGCGCTCGCGCGTGACTGTAGGCCGGGGGCTCGGCTGCGGCGCCTTGCGCATTGGCGGCAGGCCGGCTTGCGGACACCTGCAAGCTGCGGGTGGGGGCCCAGGGGCGCGCGCCAGCAAGCAGGGCTGCACCTGCGTGATCTCATAGAGTGGCGCACTGCTAGCGGGCAGCCAGTGGCATGCCCAGCTCATGTGCAGCGGCATGTGCCGAGTGTGAACTTGCTTATCTATTTTTTGTTATGCATTTAAACTGTCACCATTTCGGACTTGCTTAGTTATGCATGCTTATCTTTGACTGTCAGTGTACTAAATGTTCCTTGACCGTCAATGTTGCAACGAGGCCGCACTCTCGCATGGTATCCTGCAGCGGCATACTGCGGTGCACACGCATATGCATTCCACAGATTTACAGTACAAATTTACACCGGGTCCAAAGAATGCACCACATACAACCATTGATACACCAAACCCAGCAGCCTGCTGGCAGCAGGTATGCGCTGCACGTGTGCATGTAAGAAGGGCAGTGCCCACATTTTAGTCTGGAAAACAGACCCAAAACCTGACAAAGGAATAGTGCACCTCGACAGTTCTTCAAGGCGCAAGCTTTCTCAAAGTTTTTGACACCCATCATTACTGAGCAAAGCGCTGAACGCCCCATCGCATGAAGCTTCACGAGCACGTGCATACGCCATTCGGCTCCAATTTGGAGGGCTGGCAAGTGACCCGAAAGCTGCTTGGCAGAGCCTCTCCCACCCAAGGTATCCCGCCCAAGAAAAGCAATCACAGCTGTCACATTCAGCCTGCCCATGAGCCTCATGCATAACACATAGAGTGTCATAGCAGAAAGTTTGACAGTGCCAGCACCATATCACTGTAGACCTTCAGATGCATCCAGCCAAATCCCATGTTGGTTGAGTGATGCAACATCCGGATGTGCTCCCAATGCAGCTTTATGACCTTGCAGGCCTGTGCACAGACTCCAGCAGGCAAGAGAAGGCAGAAGCTGGTCCCAACTCACACGCGTGTCCCACCTCTTCACACCGCATCAGCGTGTGTGCCATGAGGGCGCTCGCTGCCGCCGGCGGCCGCACCGGGCGGCGCGCCTGGCTTGGCGCCCGGCTTCAGGCGCTTTGCCTCCTCGTCGACCTCGGCCGACACCTGCACGACACGCGCTTGGCGCCGCACGAAACACGACAGGCGAAATTGCGCTGTCGAGGCAGAGCAATGTAAAAGCTGGGTCGTACACACAGCTACCGGCCTGCTGGTACCCAACAGGCCACGCGCGACGGGCGCGGCACGACACGGCAGTCTGCATCTTGGCATTGCCAGCGCCAGACGCGCGCGCGCATGACACTTTAAGCACACCATGCCAATGAGCAGCTGGGTGCTCTCATCGTCGCGCACCGTGAGCTGGCGCCCGCTGGTCTCCATCGGCAGCGCGGCGGTGGCCACCGCGGCCGCCAGGCAGCAGCCAGCGATGATGCCCTCGGCGCCGTGCGCGGCGGCGGCGGAGCGCGAGGCCATGTCCACGGCCAGGAAGGGCGCGATCAGCGCGCCCACGCGCGACATGGCATTGTTGCAGCCCAGCGCGAACGTGCGCGCTGTGGTTGGGTACGCCTGCGCGGCGGGCCCAGGGTAGGGTAGGGTACGCCTGAGGCGGCGCAGGCGGAGCCTGGCTGCGACCGAGGGCGTCAGCGCAGGGACCAGATGCTGGGGCCACCAGGCGCTCGACCCCTGGAGTCCGACCTGTGCCTACCGCAGTGCAGCGCGACAGCTGTTTTGTGAAAGGAAAGGCGGACCTCTGGGATGCGGCCAGCAGGCAGGAGGAGCGGGTGGACGAGCATGTTCGAGAGCAGACCGAGCCCCCGCACGACGCGGTGCATGCGCAGCTTGGCTGGCTGGCCATGCTCTGCTGCGTGTACATACATGCATATATTTGAAAGATGGCCGGGCATCGCAAGACATATGGGGCCGGCCGCGCGCCTCGGGCGTGTACACGTACAGGATGGCGAAGGCGCCCATGGATGCCGCGCGCGCGCAGAATAGCAGCGCAGTCGTCAGCGTCGTGCCCGCCGCGCCCAGCAGGCTCAGCGTGAATATGCCCACGAGCAGCAGCCCACCCGTCAGCGACCTGGCGCATGCGTCCAAGGGATTATTCAGAAACCCTGCAGTGCCCTGCAGACCCAGCGTGAGCACTCCCACCAGCGGCAGCCCGGCCGCCAGCGACCCGGCACGTATGCGTGTGGCTGTGCAATAGAGCACCCCGGACTGTGTGTTTACGGGAGGAGTACGCGGCAGGACCGCTGCAGAACACCTCGCCCAACACACGCACCCGGCACCAACCACACGCCCAACACATGCACAACCAGCGCGGCCCGGCAGCAGCCCAGAAGTCTAACCTGGAGCCCTACCCCACCCTATGTCTAGCGGCCGCCGCAAGCAAGCAGCGGTCTACAGCGGACTACGCCCAGGAAGGCAGGCTGTTCAGCCAGTAGGCGAGCGCTTGTGGGTAGCTCCAAAAGCTGCTGCCGCTGCTGGGGTAAGAAAGTAGAATTCAGGGTATTGCGCGGGCCGGGCGGCGCGCCACTTGCGGCCGGCCCAGTCCATGACCAGCGCGGCGAGCAGCAGCCCCGGCAGCTCGGCGGTGGATGCGATGAAGATCTGCGCCAGGCTGCTCGATTCCAGGCGCAGGCGCCCGGACTGGCACGCGCTCGGGCTCGCCGCGTTCAGCTGCGCGCCGCATGCCCGCATCCCTCTTGCTCGAGCTGGCCGTGTGCAAGCGCGCAAGCGGCGAAGCGTGGAACATCAAATCCGGCCATCACACGAACAGCAACAGGCGGCTGTGCTTCCAATGCAGTGCGCCACCAAACACCGCAGCACTCTGCATCCGTGAACGGCTGCGTGAGCTCTGCAAACAGCACCGGCCCTGCAGGAGCCGTGGCTGAGACTGCACCTTGTGTGACATAGGGTCACAGTCAGGAAAATCGCTGCACTGCTTTCAGCTGACTGGGTTCACAGCGCTGCGCTGCGCAGCTCAACAAGCAGAGTAATGAAAATGCGGGACTGATCCAGGGCTGGTGCTAGGTCGCAGGGCGCACCGTGGTGGTGAGCAGCACCAGGCCGTAATAGTTGAGCGCGTTGGTGAACCAGATCACCAGCAGCAGCAGCGACGTGCGCCGGAGCGCCGGCGACAGCAGCCGCGCGACCGGCGCGGCCACGCGCCGCCAGGCCGCCAGCGCGGCGCCCGGGCGCTCGGGCGCGCCGCCGTTGGCGGGCGCGCCTGGCTCGGAGCGGCCAGCCTTGCCCGCCTGCGCGGCACTGACGGGCATCGCTGCGCAGGCCTTGCCGTCTGAAACAAACATTGCCAACACAGCGGACATGCAACGCATGCGCGCTTCAGCTCGGTGCTCCTGCGGCGGGTCTCCATGGAGCGCGCTGCACCACGGGACGCAGGCCATGGGCGGCGGGTGCGCCTCAGCGCGGCACCCGCAGTGCGCTGGCAGCGAACTGCTTGGAGACAGCCAGCGAGGGCAGCGCACCGCGGGCGGCGGATGCGCCTGCAGCGCGCCCGGCGGCAGCGGCCGCCCGTTGGCGCGCGCCACGCGCTGCAGCACCGCGGCGGCCGCGCCCGTGCGCCCGGTCGCGGCCAGGAAGAAGGGCGACTCGGGCAGCACGGGGTAGAGCACGGTCAGCGCGAGCAGCGGCGTGCTGGACAGCGCCAGCAGCCACCGCCAGCCCAGCCGCGTGAACACGCCCCACGCCAGCGCGGCCTGGGGTTTGCTCAGAGTTTTGCCCAGGGTGCGTATGAGGCCGGTTTTCCGGCGCTTGCTGAAGAGCAGTGCATGCAGCAGCGTGGCATGCAGAGGTGCGGAGCCCCTGAGAGCCGTTGTTGCCCACGATTCCGCCCAGAAGGGTGCGTGCCCGGCACCAAGCTCATAGGGTCAATCACGTGGCCATGCAGGCGGCGCAGAAACTAGCCGACCCCGCACCTCGACGATGCTGCCGACTGTCCAGAACGCCTGCAGCGCGACCAGCAGCGCGCCACGGTGGCGGCTGGGCACAAACTCCAGGTACAGCGCAAACGCGACGGGCGCGCCGCCCAGGCCCAGGCCGACCAGGCCGCGGAACACCAGCAGGAACTGCGGCGCGCGCTCAGCGTGGGTGACACAGCCGGCGTGGCCAGCGTGTTCAGGTGCGGGGCAGGGCGGCGGGCGCCCGCCCGGTCTCGCGCCCGCTGGCCCGCAGCGCGCGAGCAGGGCACGCGCGACGCGCAGAGCCTGGGCGAGGCATTTTTCACGCCCGCAAGCTTATAGGGTAGGGTGGTGTATACGCTATGCTTCCATGGCACAGACTGATTATTTCAGAATACTGCGCTGTCACAAGCACAAGCATCCATAGCCCTGGTGGACACGCCCCCACACAGGCTTGCTGTAATCTGCACCATCGTGGCCTTGATCACCATGACAGAGCAACGCCTGGCACTGTGCCGTTGGAGCACAGGGGCCCGCACCGCATAGTTGGGCGACCCAGCGCTGGCAAGCCCAAACGCGAACGTGAAGACGGCCGTGCCGAAGAAGCCCACCCGCCGCCCGCACGCATCCGCCAAGCGGCCCCACAGCGTCGCGCCCGCCATGGTGCCCTGCCAAAAGGTCCAGTGACCATTTGAGCGCACTGCAGTACGCATGCAGCCTCGCATGTAAGCACGGTACGCCACTGGCACGAGCGTCAACCAAATGACAGCATGTCAACCCTGAACATGACTCTGCTGACTTTGTTCCCGAGCACCACAGGGCGCACGCGGGCTCAGCTGGTGGCCTGATGACACGTGCAGGCGCATGGCTGGCACAGCTGGTGTGAGAACAAGGAACAAAACAGCAAGAAAGTACAAGAGCACAAGCATGGCTTCTGTGCATCTTGCCATGACCCATCCCTACAACGCGCACCCAACGCTCACTCTGAGCCTAGCATAGCCCCAGGGGGCGCGCCAGGAACACCACGGACGTGATGAGCCCCTCCTGGCTCGGCGTGAGGCCCCACTCGCAGCGCACGGCCGGGCCCAGGAACGACAGCAGCATCATCTCCATCGCGTCGGCCGCCCACGCGCACCCGCAGTACAGCAGCAGCACCACATGGAAGCGCCCGAAACCTGCGCGCGCAGGGTGCAGCGTGCACATGCGGCTAGCAGTACAGCAGCAGCACCACATGGAAGCGCCCGAAGCCTGCGCGCCATGGCCGCAGGGTGCGCGCGCGGCTGGGCGCCCCACGGCGTCTGCGCTGGGGAGCGCTCCAGCGGGACTATGCAGCACACGCTGTGGCCCTGATGCGACACTCCTCACTCTTGTTTGCTCGGCTTTGCTGCTGCCTTCCGGCGGCATGCCCTGCCAAGCACAGCCTTCCGCGTGCGCTGGAGCTTGGGCTTTCAAAGAGGGAGCAGCTGAACGCCGCACCTATGAAGTCGATGGCCTCGCCAACTGTGTATGTCTCATGATCCTCCGCGCCAGCGCCGTTGGTCAGCAGGCGCCCCACCAGCTGGTCCGCCTGCGTGACGGGCACAGATGCAGCGTGCAGCGGCGCATATCCAGCTGTGAGCCTGACAGGGACCTGCAGCAAAGGCGAGCTGCTGGCAGGATACAGCGCGGGCGAAGCCCCTGACACGTGGCCTCCCAGCTGCCTGGCTGCAGCTGCCCCTGCTGCTCACGCCACTGCTGTCCAGCCAGGCCAGTGCACGTTAGAGTATGTGAGAGAGCCGCGGCAAGGCAAAGCGCACCTCCTCCTCGCGCATGGCGAGCTGCAGCGCCGCCGGCCGCGGCTGGCTCGATGCAACGCCCTTCACTCTCGTAGGCATTGCTGCACACAGAAGGGCCAGGCGAGTCAGTGCCAGGGACAGCGCAAGTGCAGCACCGCAAGCCGCTCCTGCACTTGCACAAGCAAGCCAGGGCGTCTGCGTGCCGGCAGCCACACCGTCTCCAGCTGCATGTTGCGCCTTGCTGGCTGGAGGCCCGCAGGCCTGGCCGGTGGGCTGCGCCCCTGACGCCACGCTGGCTAGAGAGCCGAGGCTGCTTAGAAAGATTACTGCAGGGCGTCGCGCGTCTGATAGCTCAGATGCTCCGCTTCACTGGTCCTTGAAGGCTGGCGCGAGGCCGCGCAGCGTTGGCTCACACCAGGGACCAACCAGTGCCTTGCAGCAGTGTGCTTATCTGTTCACCAAGGCGCCGTGACCTGAACTGGTGCCCCCAACCAGCACGCCAATACGCTAACACGAGGTAAACGTGACACAGTTGCAAACGAGAATCCTGGTTTGAAGGTGCACAGTCAAACAGGTGCAGCAGGCAGTGCTGCAGCCAGTGCAAGCCAAGCAGGGCTGAGGGTGTATTGCGATAACCAAGTGCGGGCTGTATACGGGCTCAGTCCTGACTAGACTGCTACAGCCCTCTCAAGCCAGCAGGTCGAGCCCCACCCGTGAT
>JAABUV010003509.1_pt1 | contig 19911 bp, 18 predicted proteins | sample 5559971 | NCBI WGS metagenome assembly JAABUV01 (sample SAMN10711881, study PRJNA513362) | rock metagenome | isolation source: Antarctica rocks | place: Antarctica: Victoria Land, Knobhead nord | collected 2015-12-19
TCACGATGTCATGCATCTTGACCAACACTTCCTTGACTCTTTCTTTCAGCCTCGCCAAATTTCGCATGTTTCGCGTGTTCCGCATGTTCTCTGCTGCTTGATCGTGTGCTAGCTCGTCGATCGATTCGAGAGTTGCTTCAACTGACTCTACTCGGTCGACAAGTTCCTGGAGCTCTTTGGGAGCGTCATGAATATCCCCAATCGTATCGACGATCATTTTGGTCAGCGTGAGGATATCACCCACTCCGAAGCCGAATGCCATCCTGGCGGTTATGTTTCGCGATAGGACTTACAGTGCCGGCCTTTCCATTCTAGTAATGTCGGCGTTGGTTGTCGTAATTGACCACGAAATAGATTGTCCAAGTGCGGCTGAGCTGTGGGGCTGAAGCCTGCGCAACATGCTTGGGTTCGCTCACCGCTCCGGGTGCTGCATGCACGCTAGTCACCTATGCATCGACGCCTACTATATAATATAAGCAAAACCTTGCTATGTAGAACGCATATACCAATCGTATAAATAGCTAAGTTATTCAAAGTATTCGCGAGTAGATAAAAACCACCCTATCATAACGAGACAGATACATTGTTACGAGTGTACCAAGGCTGAAGCTCTAATCAATTCACAGTGAACGCTAGCGAGTTCACTGCGTATTGATTAGGGCTAGCCAACGATCTAGCCGAGATCTGGCCCAGATCTGGCCCAGATATGATCCAACACCCTTTTCCTTCCCCAACATCCTTTTCTTTCACCAACATCTTGTTCATCTACATCACATTCTTTCCGTGTCACAAACACATCCCTTTCGAATCTAGCGCAGTCTCTGAACATTACGTAAATAGAAGCTTTTGTATCACTCTTCTTCTGTATTCTTAATATTCAGTTATAGCTATCTTTAAAGATCAAGCACTATCAATTCTGATCTTCATTGATTGTATCATTTAGGCACGATTCTGACATTATATTAAGAATTCATTAATCACATGATACTGATCTTATTACTCATTCAACATATTCATCTAGACAGAACGAGTCTAAAGAAATTCATTTATCTGATGATCGACGATAATCAAAAGATAGAACAACATTAGAGAGTTGAATAGAATCAACGACAAGACTGTTTGAATTGCTAGACTACTTATCGCTCATTAAGTATGCAAAGTTCACTCGATTATGAGAATCACGATAAAGAATCTTCGTGAATTGCTCAAGAATCAAATCGATCGATAGATTCAACGATAAAAAATCTTCGTTGTTTGCTAGAGAATCAATCAAATCAATCAACAAATAAATCTCATCTTCTTTGTTGAAGATTAAACATCACTCTATACGTCTTTCTTCTTCAATCGTCAAGCATTGTCATTCGTTCGATCTTCTTTCAAACAAATCTCATTATGTCTAGTCGTTCATCTATTGAAGAGCATTTCAAAGAATTTCAAAATCATTTCTCTTAAATTTCTGATGTTGATTTATTAAAATCACGAATGAAATCATCAAGTGCTGCATCATTCACTCATGAAAATGACAAATCATTCATTGAAATGATAATATTCTTCATGTTCTACGAAATTTGAAAGACTTGAAGTCTAGTTCTTGATGAAGAAACAGATCAACTCTACGAGTTAGATAAACAACAAGAAGATGAAATCAAAGAGTTGAAAACTAGACTTCAAGCTAAAGAAATCACTTCTTCTGATTTCATCTACTCTGAGCGTTCTAGATCTCAAAAAATATCTGATTCTTCGCTGTTTACTGATGAAAAGAACTTTATTTGAGAGTGTTAGAGACTGAGCTAGACTAAAGATACTATTAATATAAAAGACTGATATTATTATTACTTTGATAGAATCTAGATACAAGACAATACATCAGATAATGTATAAGATGAAAGACAAAGAGTGAAGAAAAGAATGAAAGCTCGACTTTTATATACATGAATCAAGCAGAATCAAGACTAGACAGTAATTTTATTGACTTAAGATTGCAAAACAATTAAGATGATTGAAATAAAATTGCTGAAACTAAATTAAGATGATGATGACTAGATTGATGACTTGATTCATTGAACTGCAAAACAGATTCAATGAATCAAGATTATTTAAAATATCAATGATTTATGTTTTAAATTAAGTTAATGATTTGACATCATGACAATAACTTCTTTCTTCAAGACTGAGCTTCTGCAAAATAATGAAAAGAAACAAGATGAAATGAGAAAGAATTGAAGATGAAGACTGAAATGAGACAAGAATTGATGTGAACGCATTTTAATGTGATGAAGCACAGATGAGACTAAAATAGATCTGAATCACATTTGAATCAGATCTGAGCAAGATATCTGAAGAACAAGATGAGATGAGATGCATTTTAACATGATGATGCACAGAAAATTGAAATACATCTGAATCACATCTGAGTCAGATTTAAACGAGATGTCTGAGTCAGATTTAAACAAGATTTGAGTCAGATCTGAGTAAGAAAAAGACGAAATGCAATTTAATGTGATGATGCACATATGAAACTAAAATACATCTGAATCACATCTGAGTCAGATTTAAACAAAATGTCTGAGTTAAATCTAAACAAGATCTGAGTCAAATCTGAGCTGAATTGAAACAATGAAAATTAAACTTAAAGTTCTTGACATTGACATTGAGACATCACACATGACAGTACATGTGATTCTTCGACGACAGAGTTGACGAGATGATATTCATTAAGCGCTTGCTCACAATTATTCAGAAGATGAAAAGACTTTCAAGTAGAAAAATGATTTTCTCAATCGATGTAATACTTGAGCAAAAATGAGTTATAACATCTATCATGCTTGAAGTTTAATATGCTGTTTACATATCAGAATTTTTCATCATTCTTAATGATAATGAGTTTTCAAAGTTTCTGATGTTGATTCAAAAGAAAATCACTTGTGATATGATTTAAAAGAATAACATGAAAGATTAAATGAATTTTCATGAATGCTAAAAGATTTAACTCAATGATCAGAGAATTGTTCTTGAAGACATGCTTGATCTTGAAGAGATCAACATTATGATCATTTAACTTGACAATGAGATAAGCGATGTTGAGATCGCAAGCATTCAATCAAACTTCATCTTCAACGAAGTATTTAAAACAAGAACGATGAAAGAGATTGACATTGAATTCATAAATGATCTAAGTTATAAGCATCTCATCATGTAAATGCTCAGTTAATTTCTTCATCTTCTTGATGAACTCTTTAACATTGATTAACTTATTTTGAGCTTGAGACGTAAAATTCTTAAGCAGAGACTCAGAAGACTTGAAGTCTAAACGTGAGTTTTGACTTAAATTGATCAAGAAGAATGATGCTAAAGTGATTAACAATGATGTGTTATTAATAATGAATTCAACTTCAGAAAGTTATTTAACTCAATCATTCTGCATGTAGTTGACGAAGACTTAAAGATAATGTTTCATGACAGCATTGATTCTTTTGATTTGATCATTGATCTCAAAATGATACGTCGTTGATAACTTAATGTTTATCTTCAACATTTTACACATATGCTTTCAAATATTGAAGATGAATTGTGTGTCTCAATCAGACATGAAGAACTCAAGTAAATCATGATGTTTTTAAACATAAGCATAAAAGCAGTTAATAGCTTCTTCAACTTTCATAGAAGTGATGAGAACTAAATGTTTCATTTTGATAAAATGATTGATGAAGACTAGAATATATTTATATGTGATACTCATGAAGATATTGAGCGATAAAGAATTTACATAGTTCATGAAAATATCACGTCAACGACGTTTGAAAACTGAAAGAAAACACAATTATTCTTGAGTTTATTGTTTAAAAAGCTTGAAACATGTGCATACATGACAGTTTTGTATAAAGTGTTGAACATACTTATAAATGTTTGATCATCAATAGATTCAACTGATCAGTTCATAGCTTTTTGCTCTTTCTGAATGATCATTGATGACATTATCATGAGCACGCTGAATGGTATGAAAACGTAATTTATCTGAGTTGAGCATGTACTTTCTTTCTTGAAAGTACAGATGATTCTCATGTTCTTCACACTCAACTAAAGAAATCTTGTTGTGATGTCATGTTTCATTGCAAAGTGCTTCAATTATCTGAGCTGCGAATTTATCATTGATTTCAATTTGCTTTCACAATGTCTGAGTGAAAATGTCAGCAGAATCTTCATTAAGATTCAGAATGTTTTAATTTAACTGAGACTTAACATCTTCAACATCAAATTCTTCAATTTCTAGATTTATGAAAGTTAGAATTTGCAAGAATGCTGAAATAATTGAGAACAAATGTAACTGAACTGAATTTAGAATGATGATTTGTAACTGAAGCTTTATGACTTTGATGTTGAAGATGTTAAAAGTGAGATTCTCAACAATATTGAAATCTAAAACATGAGTTTTCAGAATTGTTTGATGTTGATATTGATATCAAGAATCGAATGTATTTCTCTCTTTAAAAAAAATTTCTGAGCAATGTGTCAGAACATTCAACTTATCATTAATCTTGTCAAAATGATAAGCAATATGATAGTTGAATTTAGACAGAAACTCACTTCAACAAGCTTAATGATGACTCAATTGCTTAATTGACATGAAATACTTAAGATTTTTGTGATTCGTGATCATCTCAACAGAATAAATAAAGTCTTCAAGCTCTGATCATCATTTCTTGAAAGTGCAAACAATGATCATGAGTTCTTTATCGTAGATCTCGTAGTTACACTCAACTGAGTTATGCTTCTTTAAAAAGTAAGCGATTGAATGAAGAATCTTGTTCTCATCATATTGAGAAAGAATGTCTTGAACACATAGTTTAAAACATTGATTTCTATCACAATCTTGTGATCTGAATTATAGTGATGAAGAATAATCTTGAAAGTGAAAATTTTCTTAAAAGTGTTGAATGCAATCTGACATTTCTGAGATCAGACAAAGAATACATCTTTTCTGATGAGATGAGTGAGCGAAGTAGCTATTCTACTATAGTCATAGATGAATCTTCTATAAAAGTTCGCGAAATCTAAAAAACTTTGAATGTCTTTAACGTTGATCAAAATGAATCAGTTGACAATGATGTTTATCTTAAAAGAATTCATCTTGACTTTTTTAATGATGATTATCAATTTTAGATATGAAACTTAAGTGACATGAAACTTGTATTTGATTATATTCATTTGAAGATCTGCTTCTTGCAACTTTCACAGAATGAGCTTAACATGAACTTTGTGCTCGAGTTCATTATTGAAATAAATCAAGATGTCATTCAGATAAGCTGTACAGAACTTATCTAAATGTTCATGAAGAATATTGTTGATGTACTTCTGAAATGAGACAAACTCATTACATAAATTGAAGAGCATGATTAAATACTTGAATAATTCAAATCAAGTGCAAAAGACAATGAGAGTTTCATCTTCTTCTTTGATTTGAAGTCAATTGAACGCAGAAATGATATTCAACTTGATAAAAATTTTAGCTCGATTTAAATGATTCAGCATTTCTGAAATCAGAGACAAAGAATATTGATTCTTGATTGTGATAGCGTTCAGATCTCAATAGTTCACACAGAAGCAAAGTTCTTCTTTGAGTTTCTTGATGAAGAAAACAGAGATGATTGTTTGAAAGTGACTGACTTGAATGAAATCTTTGCTCAGATTTTCATTCAGATAACGACGAAGTTCTAGAATTTCATCATGATTCATATCATACAAAGCAAAGACTGAAGATTGAGCATTTTCTTTAAGATGTATGACATGATCATGAGTTTAATGTGAAAACAAGATATCAACGTTCTTCTTGAAGAAAACATCTAGAAACTTAAAATATTTAAATGATAGAATTGTGATTGAATCAACGTTCTTACTTTGTCAATAAACTTCAAGATCTTCTTGTGTCGTGAATACAATCAAATGAAATTTCTTTTTCATTTAATGAAGATTCAAATGATGATTCTTATCATATGTACTATCTTGAGAGCAAGATGAAAACTGAGCAAGAGTTGAACTATTCTTTGAACAAATAATCAAAGTTGCATGATGTAATTTTGACTCATCAGAGTTTAGACTAGAAGATGAGATTGACTCAAGATTCAAGAAGACATTGATTTTCTTTAAAATGATCATCGCTAAACACTTCAATGTCTTTGACACAAGCAGCATGATCAAAGCTTTGAGCTTTCAACTCAATTATATCAAGTTGTATAAAAGATTGATTGAATTGATTTGCTCAAGAAATAATAGAAGTTTTAAAGAAGAAAGAATTTTGACACTTGATTTTTAATGAGTATTCTTTTTGAATGACTTAAAGAATACAACTAAAAGCTTCTTGTTTCAGATGAAAGACAAGACTGAACAAGATTTGTTTCTTATGAATGAGCTGAGTATTAATTGACTTCTCGTGAGCAAACGAGAGATTATATTGCTTCTTGTGAGCAGATGAAAAACTGAGTTACTTCTTGCAAGCGAATTGAGAATTGAATTACTTCTTGTGAGCGAACTGAAAACTGAATTGCTTCTTTCAAGTGAATGAGAAACTAAATTACTTCTTGCAAGTGAACTGAATGCTGAATTGCTTCTTGTGAGCAATCTGTAGACTGAATTGCTTCTTGTGAATGATCTGTGAACTGAATTACTTCTTGTGAGCAATTCATGAACTGAGTTGCTTCTAGTGAATGAATTGAGAGCGAGATTGAGAAGAAGCTACTTTGTTAACTTTGAATGAAAAAATTTCTTCTTGTTGATTAAGATTATAAATCTTGACGAGAGAGAAGCAACAATGATTAAGACAGAAGAAGAAAGACAAGATGAAAATATTGTGTTCAAAATTAACATTAATGACGTGATGATGAAGTCATAACAGACTCATGATGATGAGATACTGACTTAATTCAATGACATAGAAGAATAATCTTTCAATGTGTTCATTGAAAATCATTGTGATTTCGATGACATGAATAATGTCATTAATTAAAACGACTCGATCATCAAATTCTTGAAGTCTGTGAAAGTGAATTAATTAATGTAAGAAGAGATGATGTTGTTGCGCAAAAAATTTATTCATAAAGATATAAGCAAAGACTTCACTATCAATCAGACTGAGAGCAAAAACTCTAGATTGAACTTAATGTAAAATACAAAATACTATCATGTGACTATCTTTGAATGTTGAATTAAATTCAAAGAGTTTCAAGACAGATTTAGCAGAAAACTTTTTATATGATTGAAGTGAGAATGAGAAAATTGAGATTAGTAAACAAGATGATATGTATACAGATCTCTAAGTGCAACTTAGCTCAGAAATTAAACTTTTTTTGCAAGCAGCGAGACTTCTTCATTTATATTGATGATGTCATTGTCATAAATGTTCATGATATGCAGAGTGAAGAACTTCTTATTTGAGCATTCTTTAATGATTTTGCTTGAATGTTGCAATTTGCAGTAGTAGCACAGCTTTCACTTGTTGCAGATTTTCTTGATTTCAGAAATGATCAGAATCTTATCTTGAATGATGATAATGATAAAACTTAAATTCATTGACTCATCAAGAAATAAGAAAGAAAGAGATGAAGATACTGTTGAAACAACAGTCACAGAAATGATGATCTTTGAATTCAAAGAATTACTAGTTGATGCAGAGATGCTTTTGACTTTGATAAATGAAGTAATGATGAAAATGAAGTGAGATTGATGATGCTTAAGCTGCTGAAACTCTTTATTGATGTCAAAGAATGCTTGAACTCACTGATGAAAGATGAAAGATTGAATTTTATTAAGATTTTGTCAGAAGAAAATGATGATTTAAGTGAAATAATTGACATTACGCTTCAGACAGTCAATCAACAAGAAATCTTTCATCAAAGAACATTCTTTCTTTTAATAGAAGAGATTGTAATAGTTAACAAAGTTATCTGTATTTTGCTTCAGAGTTTCACGAAGATATAAATGAGCATCTTTTGTCTTAAAAGAATTGTTGCAGTAATGATGCAATTTGTGTTGTCAATCTGCAAAGATGAAAATGATACAAAAATCATTGACTTGATATTGATTTATTAGATTGTGAATTTTCTTATCTATGATGAATCATGACTTGACATAAACAATCTTGACTCGATGAAAAAAATAATGATTGTTGTTCATGTTCATGCGTTGTATCAAACTCTGCTTTCATGCATTCAATCAATCTTTGTTTCTTTCATATTCAAATATGTTGAAAAGCTTCTTGAATCTAAAAGCAATAAAGACAGTAATAGAATTTGCAGAGAAGTGAATGATAAAAAGAGATTGATTGTTTAAGATTTGTACAATGATCTGAGCTATCATTGCAAGAAACTGAGAATTCAATTTTATATAAATTGAAGAATTGAGAATGATGAATGAGAATGAAATGATGACATCATGTTATCAAACTTGATTTTAAAGCTTTTGCATTGCACAAAAGATCTTGACTGAATTTTCAATCATACTTTGAGTGAACTGTTCAACAGCACGCTCATCGTTTATTAAGAAATTGTGAAACGACTTCATTTGAGCGAAAGAATAACTAAACAAGATTTCAATGTATGAAAATGTTGCAGAAAGTGTAAATCTTTTATAATGTCAGAAACTGAGCTAAACTAGAAATACTATCAATATAAAAGATTAATATTATTATTACTTTGATAAAATTTAAATACAAGACAATACATTAAATAATGTATAAAATGAAAGACAAAAAGTGAAGAAAAGAATGAAAATTCAACTTTTATATACATGAATCAAGCAGAATTAAGACTAAACAATAGTTTTATTGACTTAAGATTGCAAAACAATTAAGATGATTGAAATAAAATTGCTGAAACTAAATTAAGATGATGATGACTAAATTGATGACTTAATTCATTGAACTGTGAAACAAATTCAATGAATTGAGATTATTTAAAATATCAACAATTTATGTTCTAAATTGAGTTGATGATCTGACATCATGACATTTTCTTTCAATAGAATTTTATTTAGTTTGCACAAAGATATAATTTCTATCTTTTTGATGATTTTTGAAGAAATGATTAGTTTTTTGAATTGAAATTCGAATCGAAATCGAAGCAATCATATTCATTGTTCACTGCATTGATTCTAGTAGATCAATTGAGACACTCTTTAAAGCTATGATTTGATTTATGACATATAAAACAGCTTTCAACTAAAATGTCTGCTTCTTTGACGTTAGTTAAAATCGCGTCATGCAACTTTAGCTGATCAGACTTCAAGTGATCAACTGACTGAGTGATAACAGTCGCTTTATGAAAGATAGTTTTAGAAAAATCATTAACGCGTTTGATCTTATTCTTGATCTCTTGAATGACTCGCTGATCATTATTCAAATGAATTAAATAGAAATGAATTTCTTTTAAAGAATCAGATTGAACTAGTTGATTTACTCAAATGAATCAAAGACGAAGATGTATTTTATCTTTCAGATCAATGATCAGTTGCTTCTCATGATAGTCTAGATAGAAAGATAAACGTTGAAACTGAGTATAGAATTCATTGAATTTCTTGAATTCTTGAATTAAGTTGTAGTATTCTTTACGAAAGTTGACTTTCTTATTCGAGTCATCAAACAACTAAGCTAGCTCTTTCAAAAGATCATCGACAATTTTATAAAGATTAACATAGTCATGTTCACATTTAGCTTGAGTGATCTCAGCTGCGTCATCAAATAATCTAGAATGTATATAACTCAATTTGACTCATTCATTAAAAAAGAGATTGATGTTGATCTCTAGTTTATTCTGAATTTTTTCATATCAGTTCTCTCTGTCATGATGTCAGATCATCAACTCAATTTAAAACATAAATTGTCAATATTTTAAATAATCTCGATTCATTGAATCTGTTTTGCAATTCAATGAATCAAGTCATCAATTTAATCATCATCATCTTAATTTAGTTTCAGCAATTTTGTTTCAATCATTTCAATCATTTTGCAATCTTAAATCAATAAAACTATTGTTTAATCTTGATTTTGCTCAATTCATGTATATAAAAGTTGAGCTTTTGTTCTTTTCTTTACTCTTTGTCTTTCATCTTGTACATTATTTGATGTATTGTCTTGTATTTAGATTCTATCAAAGTAATAATAATATCAGTCTTTTATATTGATAGTATCTTTAATCTAGCTCAGTTTTTGACATTACAAAAAATTTACACTTTCTGCAACGTTTTCATACATTGAAATCTCATTTAGTTATTCTTTCGCTTAAGTGAAGTTATCTCACAATCTCTTGATCAACGATGAGCGTGTTGTCAAACAGTTCACTCAAAGTGTGATTGAAAATTCAGTTGAGATCTTTCACGTAATGCAAGAGCTTCAAAATCAAGTTCAACAACATGATGTTATCATTTTATCTTCATTCATCATTCTCAATTCTTCAATTTATATAAAATTGAATTCTCAGTCTTTTGCAATGATAACTCAGATCATCACACAAATCTTGAACAATCAATCTTTTCTTGTCGTTCACTCTTCTGCAAATTCTGTCGCTGTCTTCATCGCTTCTAGATTCAAGAAGCTTCTCGACATATCTGAATATGAGAGAGACAAAGATCAATTGAATGCATGAAAGCAGAGTCTGATACAGCGCATGAACATAAACGACGATCATTATTTCTCTCATTAAGTCAAGATCATTTATATCAAGTCACGACTCATCATAAATAAGAAGACTCACAATCTAATGAGTTAATATCGAGTCAATGATCTTTGTATCATTTTCATCTTTGCAGATTGACAACACAAATTGCATCATTACTGCAACAATTCTTTTAAGACAAAAGATGCTCATTTATATCTTCGTGAAACTCTGAAGCAAGACACAAATAGCTTTGTTGATTATTATAATCTCTTTTATCAAAAGAAAGAATGTTTTTTGATGAAAGATTTCTTGTTGATTGACTGTTTGAAGCGTAATGTCAATTATTTCACTCAAGTTATCATTTTCTTCTGATGAAACTTCAATAAAATTCAATCATTCATCTTTCATCAGTGAATTCAAACATTCTTTAACATTAATGAAGAGTTTCAGCAACTTAAGCATCATCAATTTCACTTCATCTTCATCATCATTTCATTCATTAAAGTCAAGAGCATCTCTGCATTGATTAATAACTTTTTAAGTTCAAAGATCATCACTTTTGTGACTGTTGTTTTGACAGTATCTTCATCTTTCTCTCTCTTGTTTCTCGATGAGTCAATGAATTTAAACTTTGTCATTGTCATCGTTTAAGATAAAACTCTGATCATTTTTGAAATCAAGAAAATTTGCAATAAGTGAAAGCTGTGCTACTACTGCAAATTGCAACATTCAAGCAAAATTGTTAAAGAATGCTCAAATAAGAAGTTCTTCACTCTGCATATCATGAACATCTACGACAATGATATCATCAATATAGATGAAGAAGTCTCGCTGCTTGCAAAAAAAGTTTAGTTTCTGAGCTAAGTCACGCTCAGAAATTTGTATATATATCATCTTGTCTACTAGTTTCAATCTTCTCACTTTCACTTCAATCATATAGAAAGTTTTCTGCTAAATTTGTTTTGAAACTCTTTGAATTCAATTCGACATTCAAAGATAGTCACATGATAGTATTCTGTATTTTATGTTAAGCTCAATCTAAAGTTTTCGCTCTCGCTCTGATTGATAGTGAAGTCTTCACTTATGTCTTTATGAATAAATTCTTCACGCAACAACATCATTTTCTCTTGCATCAATTAACTCACTTTCACAGACTTTGAGAATTTGATGATCAAGTCGCTTTAATCAATGACATTATTCATGTCATCGAAATCACAATGATTCTTGATAAACACATTGAAAGACTATTCTTCTATGTTATTGAATTAAGTCAATATTTCATCATCATGAGTTTATCATGACTTCATCATCACGTCATTGATGTCAATTTTAAGCACAATATTCTCATTTTATCTTTCTTCTTCTGTTTTAATCATTGTTACTCATCTCTCGTCAAGATCTATGATCTTAATCAACAAGAAGAAAATTTCTCGTTCAAAGTTAACAAAGTAACTTCTTCTTAATCTTGCTCTCAATTCACTCACAAGAAGCAACTCAGTTCACGAATCACTCACAAGAAGTAATTCAGTTTACAGATTGCTCACAAGAAGCAATTCAATCTACAGATTACTCACAAGAAGCAATTCAACATTCAGTTTACTTGCAAGAAGTAATTTAGTTTCTCATTTGCTTGAAAGAAGCAATTCAGTTTTCAGTTCGCTCACAAAAAGCAATTCAGTTTTCAATTCACTTGCAAGAAGTAACTCAATTTCTCATCTGTTCACAAGAAGTAATATAACTTCTCATTCGCTTATGAGAAGTCAATTAATACTTAGCTCGTTCACAAGAAACAAATCTCATTCAATCTTGTCTTTGATCTGAAATAAGAAGCTTTTAATTGTATTCTTCAAGTCATTTAAAAAGAATACTCATTAAAAATCAAGTGTCAAAATTCTTTTCTTTCTAGAACTTCTGTTGTTTTTCAAGCAGATTAATTCAATTGATCTTTTATACAACTTGACATAGTTGAGTTAAAAGCTTGAAGCTTTGATCATGCTGTTCATGTCAAAAACATTGAAGTGTTTAGCATCATTTTAAAGAAAATCGATGTCTTCTTGAATCTTGAATCAATCTCATCTTCTAGTCTAGACTCTGATGAGTCAAAATCGCGTCATATGACTTTGACTATTTATTCAAAGAACAGTTCAACTTTTACTCAGTTTTCATCTTATTCTCAAGACAGTATATATGATAAGAATCATCGTTTGAATCTTCATCAAATGAAAAAGAAATTTCATTTAACTGCATTCACGACACAAGAAGATCTTGAAGTCTATTGACAAAGTAAAAACGTCGATTCAGTCATAATTCTATTGTTCAGATATTTCAAGTTTTTAAACATCTTCTTCAAGAAGAATGTTGATATCCTGTCTTTGCATCAAGCTCATGATCATGTCATACATCTTAAAAAAAATGCTCAATTCTCAGTCTTTGCTTTGTATGACATAAGTTGTGACAAAATTCTAGAACTTTGTTGTTATCTGAATGAGAATCTGAGCAAAGATTTCATTCAAGTCAATCACTTTCAGACAATCATCTCTGTTCTTTTTATCAAGAAACTTAAAGAAGAACTTTGCTTCTGTGTGAACTATTGAGATCTGAACGCTATTACAGTCAAGAATCAATATTCTCTGTCTCTGATTTCAGAAACGCTGAATTATCTAAGTTGAGCTAAAATCTTTATCAAGCTGAATATCATCTCTGCATTCAATCAACTTCAAATCAAAGAAGAAGATGAAATTTTCATCATCTTTTGCACTTGATTTGAATTATTTAAGTATCTAGTCATGCTTTTCAATTTATGTAATGAGTTTGTCTTGTTTCAGAAGTACATCAACAATACTCTTCGTGAACATTTAAATAAGTTTTATATAGCTTATTTAAATGACATCTTGATCTATTTCGACAATGAACTTAAGCATGAAGTTCATGTCAAGCTCATTCTGCAAAAGCTGTAAGAAGCAGATCTTCAGACAAATATAATCAAATGTGAGTTTTACATCACTCAAGTTTTGTATTTAAAATTGATAATCATCATCAAAGAGATCAAGATGAATTTTTCTGAGATAAACATCATTGTCAATTGACTCATCTTGATCAACGTTAAAGACGTTCAAAGTTTTCTAGATTTTGCGAACTTCTATAAAAGATTCATTTATGACTATAGTAGAATAGTTATCTCGCTCACTCATCTTATCAGAAAAGATGTATTTTTTATCTGATTTCAGAAATGTCAGATTGCATTCAACATTTTTAAAAAAGTCTTCACTTTTAAGATTATTCTTTATCACTATAATTCAGATCACAAGATTGTGATAAAAATCAATGCTTTGAACTATATGTTCAAAGACATTCTCTTTCAATACAATGAAAACGAGATTCTTCATTCAGTCGCTTACTTTTCAAAAAAGCATAACTCAGTTGAGTGTAATTACAAGATCTACGATAAAGAACTCATGATCATTGTTTGCACTTTCAAGAAATGATGATCAGAGCTTGAAGACTTTATCTATTCTGTCGAGATGATCACGAATCACAAAAATCTTGAGTATTTCATGTCAATTAAGCAGTTGAGTCATCATCAAGCTCGTTGAAGTGAGTTTCTGTCTAAATTTAACTATTGCATTGCTTATCATTTTGACAAGATCAATGATAAGTTGAATGCTCTGACATGTCACTCAGAAGATCTTTCTAAAGAGAAGAATACATTTGATTCTCAATATCAATATCAACATCAGACAATTCTGAAAATTTCTGTTTTAAACTTTAATATTGTTGAGAATCTCACTCTTGATATCTTCAACATTAAAGTCATGAAGCTTCAGTCACAAATCATTGCTTTAAATTCAGTTTAGTTACATTTGTTCTCAGTTATCTCAGCACTCTTGCAAATTCTAACTTTCATGAATTTAGAAATCGAAGAATTTGACATTAAAAACATCAAGTCTCAGCTAGATTAAAACACTCTGAATCTTGATGAAGATTCTGCTGACACTCTCACTCAGACATTGTGAAAGCAAGTCAAAATCAATGACAAATTTGCAGCTCAAATAATTGAAGCACTTCGCAATGAAGCACAACATCACAACAAGATTTCTCTAATTGAGTGTGAAGAACATGAGAATCATCTGTACTTTCAAGAAAGAAAGTACATGCTCAATTTAAATAAACTACATCTTCATATCATTCAGCTCGCTCATGATAATGTCGTTGATGATCACTCAGAAAGAGCAAAAAGTTATGAACTGATCAGTTGAATCTATTGATGATCAAACATTTATAAGTATGTTCAACGCTTCGTAAAAAACTGTCACATATACATACATTTCAAACTTTTTAGACAACAAACTCAAGAATGATTGTGTTCTCTTTCAATTCTTGAATGTCGTTGATGTGATGTTTTCATGAATTATGTAGATTCTTTATTGCTCAATATCTTCATGAATATCACATATAAATATGTTCTAATCTTCGTTGATCATTTTATCAAAATGAAACATTTAGTTCTCATCACTTCTATGAAAGTTGAAGAAGTTATCAACTGCTTTTATGCTCATGTTTGAAAACATTATGATTTACTTGAGTTCTTTGTATCTGATCGAGATACACAATTCATCTTCAATGTCTGAAAACATATGTGTAAAATGCTGAAGATAGATGCTAAGTTATCAATAATGTATCACTTTGAAATCAATGATCAAATTGAGAAAGTCAATGCTATCATGAAGCATTATCTTCAAGTTTTTGTTAATTACATGCAGAATGATTAAATTAAATGACTTTCTGAAGTTGAATTCATCGTCAATAACACATCATCATTAATCACTTTAACATCATTCTTCTTGATCAATTTGAATCAGAACTTATGTTTAAACTTTAAGTCTTTTGAATCTTTGCTTAAAAATCTTACATTTCAAGCTTGAGATAAGTTAATCAATGTTAAAGAGTTCATTAAGAAGATGAAGAAATTAACTGAACATTTATGTGATGAGATGCTTATAGCTCAGATCATTTACAAATTCAATGTTAATCTCTTTTGTCGTTCTTGTTTTAAATACTTCGTCGAAAATGAAGTTTGACTGAATGTGTGCAATTTCAGCATTACTCACTTCATTGTCAAGTTAAACGATCATAACGTTGATCTCTTTAAGATCAAGCGTGTCTTTAAGAACAATTTTCTGATCATTGAGTTAAATCTTTCAACATTCATGAAGATTCATTTAATCTTTCATGTCATTCTTCTGAATCATATCACAAGTGACTTTCTTTCAAATTAATGTCAGAAATCTTAAAAACTTATTGTTATTAAAAATGATGAAAGATTCTGATATGTAAACAGCATACTAAACTTCAAGCATGATAAATGCTATAATTCATCTCTGCTTAAGTATTATGTTGATTAAGAAGATCATTTTTCTACTTGAAAGATTTTTCATCTTCTGAATAATTGTAAGCAAACGTTCAATGAATATCATCTCATTAATTCTGTCGTCGAAGAATCACATGTACTGTCATGTGTGATGTTTCAATGTCAATGTCAAGAACTTTAAGTTCAATCTTCATCATTTCAACTCAGTTCAGATTTGATTCAGATCTTGTCTAAATCTGATTCAGACATTTTGTTTAAATCTGATTTAAATGTGACTCAGATGTATTTTAATTTCATATGTGCATCATCATATTAAATTGCATTTCATTTCTTTCTTATTCAGATCTGACTCAGATCTTGTTTAGATTTAACTCAAACATCTCATTTAAATCTGACTCAAATGTGATTCAGATATGTTTCAATTTTTTGTGCATCATCATGTTAAAATGCGTCTCATCTCGTCTTGTTCTTCAGACATCTTGCTCAGATTTGACTCAGATGTGACTCAGATTTATTCTAGTTTCATCTGTGCTTCATCACATTAAAATGCATTTACATCAATTCTCATTTCATTTCAGTCTTCATCTTTGATTCTTTCTCATCTCATCTTGTTTCTTCTCATTGTCTTGCAGAAGCTCAGTCTTGAAGATAAAAGTTACTGTCATGATGTCAGATCATTAACTTAATTTAAAACATAAATTATTGATATTTTAAATAATCTTGATTCATTGAATCTGTTTTGCAATTCAATGAATCAAGTCATTAATTTAATCATCATCATCTTAATTTAATCTCAGCAATTCTGTTTTAATTATTTCAGTTGTTTTGCAATCTTAAGTCAATAAAACTACTGTCTAGTCTTGATTCTGCTCAATTCATGTATATAAAAGTCGAGTTTTTATTCTTTTCTTTGCTCTTTGTCTTTTATTTTATACATTATTTAATGTATTATCTTGTATCTAGATTCTATCAAAGTAATAATAATATCAGTCTTTTATATTAATAGTATCTTTAATTTAGCTCAGTTTCTGACAGAAAATTACTTTGAAAAGTTGTTTTTAATTGATGTTCATCTCATCTTTCAAAATCGATCTTTCAGTCTTTGTTCTTTAATAAACAGTGATTCAGTCATTTACATGATCATACATTTTAATTTAGTTAATAAAGTATGCAAGAAACTGAGAATTCAATTTATATTATTGACAAAAGAGAAGTTAATAAAAGATTATGATGAAAAGATATTTAAGAAAATCATCACTCATAAAATTCTACTCAATCTCATCATCGAAAGTCATAAGAAATTAATTGTATCGATGCTGATAACTGATATTGATTATCATGAAGTCATATTGAGTAAGCTTTGAATGAATAAAAACGAAATATTATTGAATATGCAAAACAACATCATTGTTTTTTTGAATCAATTGAATACTTCTATTTCGATTTTTTCAATTCTTCTCAATTCAAAGCATTTAAGTTGATCGCGATCAACTTCATCTTCTTCAATCACTCAGACTAAGATCTTTATGATGCTCAAATAATCTGTTCGAGAAGAGTTATTCTCGATTTGAAGCATAAACGCAGCTTCGTTCAAAACACTGTTGAATCATTCAAAGAAGAACAAGATCGAAGTCTTTGCTTTATTCATGATGAACATCAATAGAAAAATTACGTACAATACTCAGTGCAATTTGAACGCTTTAAATGTCTTTTCAATCAATGAAACAACTCAGAATTTGAAAGATATTAAAGCAAAGCTGTCATCAAAATATCATGAGTTTCTAGATGTTTTTGATCGAGCTCAATTGAATAAACTACTTTCTCATCGCTTCTATGATCATAAAATTGAACTCATCAGTGATTCAATGCTTTCTCGCTGTCGAGTTTATCAAATGTTCTCTGTCAAACTTCTGAAAGTAAAGAAGTACTTAAACGAGAATCTGTCAAAGAGATTCATCATTTCTAGTCAGACTCTTTATTTCTTTCTCGTTCTATTCGCTCTCAAAGCAAACGAAGATCTTTGATTCTGCGTGAACTATCAAAAGCTAAATGTCATTTTCAAAAGAAATAAATATTCTCTATCGTTGATAGACAAGATCATTGATAAAATAGTGAGTTGCAAGCATCTGACTAGATTGAACATCATATCAGCGTTCAACAAACTTCAAATGCATCTCGATAGCGAGAATTATATCACATTTATCACTGCTTTAGAAGCATATAAATACAAGATGCTATCATTTGAGCTGACTAATGAATTGATCTTCTTTCAGCAATATATGAATGATGTTCTATGAAACTTTCTGAACGACTTTTGTCAAGTCTATCTAGATGACATTCTTATTTATAGCAAAATGAGAAAGAAACATAGAGATCACATCAAACTAGTATTGAGTCAACTACGCGAAGCTGAACTGCAGATGAATATTCAAAAGTGCGAATTCGATGTAAAAGAGACTGTCTTTCTAGAAGTCATCGTATCAGAACTAAATCTTCATATGAATTTCAACAAAGTGACAGTTATAGTCAGCTGAATTACTTTGATCAATCTAAAGAAAATTCAGAGCTTCGTGAGATTTGTTAACTTCTATCGTCGTTTCATTAAGAACTTCTCGAAGCTAGTCAAATCATTCACTCAGTTGACTAGAAAGAACACGTCTTTTGTTTGAAATGAGATCTGTGTTCAAGTTTTTGACAATCTAAAGAAACAAGTCAGTTCAATCTCAATACTTCGTCACTTTGATCTCAAACGATAAGCTATTCTGAAGATTGATGCTTTGAACTATGTAAAAGATGAAATACTATCTCAGTATGATGATGAAAAAGTTCTTCATTCGATGATCTTCTACAGCAAAAGCATGATTTCTGCTGAAATCAATTATCACATCTATGACAAGAAATTGCTAGTCATTATTCAATGTTTTGAACACTGATGACTCAAGCTGAAATGCATTGAATTATTCATTCAGATGTTCATTGATCATCAGACTTTAAAGATCTTCATGAAAAACAAACAGTTGAGTCAATGACAAGTCAACTATCTGAACATTTTATTGAAGTTCAACTTTCAGATCATCTTTGAATCAGGCAAAATGAACACTAAAGCTGATGCTTTAATCAAAATGCTTTTAGCGAACGTCTTTGAATTCGCTCAGCGTCTTGAAGATCATTTTCAGACTATTTTGATTCTTGATAAAGTTAATGTTCTATTTATTGAATCGAAAGCAAATCTCTATCAATGAGTACAAATGATCAATTAAACAGATGAGTTTTGCAGCAAATATAAACAAACTATGAACGAAAACAAACTCATATTTCATATCACTAAATTGAAGAACTGCAAAATCATTGACGACGTTCTATTTAGAAAAGATCTACTGTGAATTGTTAGAGATCTGTCTAGAGCGAGTCAGATAGAGATGTCATTTAACTAGAAGATAAATGCTAAGAAAGAAAGATAGCTACGAGAAAGAAGCTGACTACATATGTGTGTTCCTCAGCCGACGCTAGGCTCAATAGAGACTAGTCAAGATGACGAAGCGAGAATAGGTCTGATAAGACTAGAAGGCTGAGCCTGACAAGACTAGAATCGTGACATTACTTCTTCTCTTCGACGATTCATGTTCGCATGAATGTATTTTCTGTTTGACTCGATTGATTGTTCAATCATGATTTCACAGACTCAGGCCTGTTAAATCGTGATTGATTGAATTGTCGATTAGCGCGATTTGTTCGAGTATCAAATATGAAAATCGTCAACGATCTTCTGAGCATTCATAAATTCGTCGTCATCAGCGTTGTATCAATTGAGATCATTGTCATAGTCATTTCATTTGACTCTATACTGAAGTCGTCTTCGATATCGACGGGAATTCAATATATCATCGATTTTTCACTCGT
>JAABUV010003510.1_pt1 | contig 19909 bp, 29 predicted proteins | sample 5559971 | NCBI WGS metagenome assembly JAABUV01 (sample SAMN10711881, study PRJNA513362) | rock metagenome | isolation source: Antarctica rocks | place: Antarctica: Victoria Land, Knobhead nord | collected 2015-12-19
GCGCGCGCAGGCGCGGCGGCAGGCACCGCCGCGGCGCCGGGGCGGCCCGCGCCGCCAGCGGCGGCAGCGCCGCCCGGCTGCGGCCGCAGGAACGCGCTCAGCGTGCCCTGCCCGTACAGCGGGCGCGGCGCGGCGGCGGTCACATGGAGGCTGTCCTCGCGGCCGTCCAGCGCCTGCGGCGCCGGCGGGCGCCGCTCAAGCGCGCAGGGGCGGCCGGCCGGCGCGGCGGCGGCCCCCGGGCGGCCGTGTGCGGGCCGCCCTCGCGGCCGTCTGGCGCCGGAGGCGCCGACACAAAAGCCCGCGCTCACAGCATTCGCATTACAGTGCGTTGTCGGCCTCTGGTCGGCCACACGCTGCTACCCGACAGGCTGTGCGCATGGCCGCTCAGCGCCTGCGGGGCGTGCGCGAATTGCGCTCAACCCTGGTCTTTGACCCTGGCTGGTGGTCTGGCTCGCGGCGCCAGGCGGCCGGCAAGCGCAGGCCTACTCAGCTGTCAGAGTGGCCGTGCAGCCACCCTGAGCCGCCAATTGACGTTGCACAAGCAGCGCCCGCGACGCACACGGCCATCTCTTATAGAGCAGCTGGCTGACCCCAGACTTCGCCGAGAAACCCCGGACACTCCGGGTACAGGCCTGCCCGGCGGGCGCGGCGGGAGCGCGCGCCTGCCCAACATTCTCCAGCTTGGTCTGCAGCGTGCCCCACATGATGTCGTCCACGCTGCCGCGCACGTGCAGGTAGTAGATGTTGACCGACTGCGGCTGCCCGATGCGGTGCACGCGGTCCTGCCGCCCGGCAGGCGCGCGCACGTGGTGCGTGAGTCCGGCAGGCGCGCGCGCATGGTGCGTGCCTGCTGCTAGGGTTGATGTTAGGGTTGAGGTGCGGCAGATAGCCAGCCCAGCGGCCACAGACAGGACGCAGAGCTGTCCTGAGCAGCTCGTGCGCCGCATGTGCAGTACTGGCAGGCCCGCAGGAGGATCCTGCTCGACGGTGCAAACCAACCAGGGCGCGTCGACCAGGACACAGCGGCGCAGCAGTGCACGTCAGTGGGCGCGCACCTCCGCCTGCACCAGCTCGCCCGGCGTCCATGTGTACTCGGCGAACACCACCAGCGAGGCGGCCTGGCGCGCGTGGGACCCGGCGTCACGGGCGCGCCGGCAGCAAGCTTAGGGCCCAGCTTGCCCTACCCTAAGCATGACCCTGCCTGTACACTGGCGCTGTGCGCGGCGAGGCCTGCAGCGCTGTGCGCCCTGCAGCGCAACAGGACCTGCTAGGCGCATGCATGCATGCGTACGGACGGACGTGCGGGCTGCCCGAGCGCGAGCGCGCAAGGCGTCCCAGCGCTCGTGCTGTGCGCGTAGCCCTCTGCACGCTCGCCGTGACCGTCCGGTCACGCCCAGCGATGGTGTTTGGGCACGGCTGTGCCTCGCCCAGCGGCCGCTCCTGGTGGCTGGACGCCACTGCTGCCGTTGTTGGCGCGGACATCAGCACCTACAAGCCATGCTCTCCACCGAGGTATAGCGCAGTCAGCCCACGGGCAGCTTCGCGATCACTGGCACTGACATGAGGCTGCGCCGCCAGGCCGCTCACGCAACCTCATGTCAGTGTGCCGGTGGTCGGGAAGCTGCCCATGGTCTGACTGCGCTGCATCGCCAGTGGAGAGCATGGCTCGTGGACGCCGGTGTCCGCCCCAAGAACGGTCGCAGGGCCGTCCAGCTACCAGGACCGGCCGCTAGGCGAGGCGCAGCCGGGGGTGCCAGCCCGCACAAATGCCGTCGATGCTGGGGGTTGCACGCGGCAGCACTGCTCCTGCAGTACGCAGGCTCTAGCACTACAGACATGGCGACTGCAGAACATGCAGTCCCCACCTCATTGAATGTCCTCCCTGACTCTTGATAAACGACTCCGATCCAGGGCTTCACAAGCGGGGTTGGCGCGCGCCGTCAGCGTGAGGCCGGTGCCAGCCGCCGTGATGGACAGCACCGCCGCCAGCACGCTGGGGTCGCCCTGCCGCAGGCAGCGCCACTGTTGCAGGCTGCTTCTGAACGCCTGGCTCATGACACACGGCGAGGCCCGCAGCGCATGGGCAAGATGGGCCATGGCCCCAACCAAAAACCTACCTGGTTCATTTGGGATGAAGAGGGGACCTGCACATGGGATGAAGAGGCACCTGCCCTGCTCTTGGGCCGCGCGCATCTCACACACCCGCAGGCCCCGCCCATGCAAGAGACGGGCAGCGGCCTGCGCAAGACCCGCACCATGCCGTGCTCGTGCAGCGAACCTACCAGCCCCGTCACGGCGTGCGCGCGCGCGGGCGCGCGCCTGGAACGTCTCCACCAGGCCCTGGCGCTGCGCGGGCGGCACCTTGCCGTCGATGCGGATGTTGCGCACGCGCGCCCTGCTTGTCCCGCAAAGCTCGGCGTCAGCTGCACCCCCTCCAGCAGGAAGTCTGCTCAAGGCAGGGTAAAACCGTGAAGGTAGAAAAGTAGGAGACAGATTACATGCAGAGCTTGATTTGAACATGACCTACGGTTTGGGCGACGCACAGAAGCGGGACAGGCAGGCTGCGCTTCTTGGAGTGGAGTGTCTAAAGAACGCTTGCACGAGGTCAGCCAACGGAGGCTGTGACGGCGGGCAGGACAACTGACTGGTAGAAGAAGAAAAAAAAAAGGACATTGGGCGGAAAGCCGGGGCGCGCTTGTTGAGCACCTCCTGGATGCCGTCCATGAGCACCTGGTGGTGCGCAAAGACCAGGAACTTCTGCTCCTGGTCCAGCAGCTCGCGCACGTACTCCTGCACCGCGCGCACCTGCGCCGCGTCGCCGCCCCCTTCGCCCTCGGTCCCTGCTCGCCCAGGCGCCTGCAACAACCTCGCTCTCAAAGGCAGAGGAGAGCACTTGCGCAGGACGCCATGCCGGTTAGGAAACCACGGACGCCGCGCGGCGTGCGGCCGGGGCTGTGAGGCGCGCCTTGAGCTCGGCGCAGCGCCGGTAGAAGGCAGTCACGAGCTGGCGCTGCTCGGCCGGCAGGCCGCCCAGCGCCGCGCCGGCCTCGAGCGCGGCGCGCGCGGCGTCCAGCGCGCGCGCCTCCTTGACAAGCGCCGCCTGGTCCTCGCGCGGCAGCGCCAGGTGCACCTGCGCGGTGCGGCGTATTGGAAGGGCGTGTGAATGCAGCGCATGGAGCCGCGCTCCTTGACGGGCAGAGGAGCTGCCGTGCAGCAAGGGCATGACAGGCCGCAGCAGTCTATTAACGACCAGCCAAGGGCGCCTACCCGCTCCGCGCCCTCAACCTGCAGCACTGTGCCAGCCGCAAGCGCCAGTGCGAGCGAGACGGGACGTGGCAAGCCCATCCGCATGGCACGCCATAGACTGGCACCTCCGTGCTTCACGTGCACTCCGTGCTGCCTATCAGGCACATCGGGGGATCGGTCATGGTGTGGCCGGCAGTGCATGAGCCGCCCACGAGCTCATCGCTGCAGCCAGTGGCCAGGGAGCCGCCTGCGCTCACCAGGCCGCCCTGCCACGTCACTGACGCTGCGCTTGGACGAGGGGGGACGCCACAGGGGCTGACGGGGAGCGGGGCGCACGCCTGCTGTCGGCGCTTGGGCGGCAGCTCGGTGAGCACGTCCGCCTTGCGCCGGCGCACCATGATGCTGGCCGTCAGGACACCGTACAGCTCCTCCAGGTGGCTCGCGCCTGCGCGCGCCGCGCGAGCGCTGCGGCCGATGGAGCCGTGCTTGCGCGTGCGCCAAACCCTTGAACAGCGCGTCTGGAGCTGCAACTCCAAGCCATGCAGAGAAGACGCTGTCGCTCTGAGGCGGCAGAGAGCGACGCAGCCACACTATGCACTGCATGCCAGGACGGCGGGGCTGCCCAAGGCCAGCAGCCGCCTTTAGGTCGCCGGCCGACTAGGTGTGGCCCGTGCAAACCTTCACAGCTGCCCTGGCCCATGCCATCAGTTGATGCGGCAGTATAGATGCGTGCGTGCACCGTGGCCGGCCGGCCATGAGGAGCGCGCGGCTGCGCGGCAGGCCGCGCACCCTGGTACTGCCCGAAGCGGCTGAAGCCCTGGCAGTAGCGCTCGCCGAACGCGCGCATGGTCAGCGCCGCGCCCGGCAGCAGCGCCTGCACCTGCGTCAGCAGCTCGCGCGGGCGCGACAGCGCCGGCGTGCCCGTCAGCAGCAGCGCGCGCCGCGCGGCCTGCAGCAGCGGCAGCGTCTCCTTCGTGCGCAGCGCCTGCGCGCGCGCAGCGCGCGCGCATCGCGCTCCCGCTCCAGAGAGCCCGCGTGCAGGATGTTGTGGTAGAAACTGTCCTCCGCTTACACTTATTAGAGCATGTTCAAGCTAAAGTTGAAGCACCAGCATGGTACTAAGGAAGAGCCGACAGACTTACAACTGTGTGTTTCCTTGGGGAGCAAAACTCGTCACACGCAGTCGCGTCAGACCACGTTGCAAGACCTGGGACGCGTGCGCGCGCCTTGAAGTCCTTGAGGTAGTGCGACTCGTCGCACACGACCATGCCGAACGCGCTGCGCGCGGGCGCCGGGCCGTGCGCGCCGCGCCGCCCGCCGCCGCCGCCGCGCCGGCCGCGCCCACGGCTGCCGCCGCTGCCGCCACTGCCGCCGCCGCTCGAGCCAGAGCCGTCTCCATCTGCCGATGAACGCAGGCGGTCATCCGCCGCAGGCCATCGCCGCCGCCACAACAGACGCGCCCTCGACGTGTTGTGCTTTCCATAGTCCATCTTACGCAGAGCTATGTTTTGGTGAAGCCTAAAAAATGACAATCTGGCAGTCGCCATCATGAGCCAGTGGCAAGCAGGCTGGGCTTGCTGCTGGTACATGTAGCTTGGCAGCCCTGCGGGGATCCTGGACCCTTCCTGGGGGAGGGCCGGGGCGGCGGCGCGCCCGCCAGCGCGGCCGCCAGCTTGCCCACGAGCGCGTACGAGACGATGACGAAGCCGACGCCGAGCGGCGCGCCCGGCCGGCGGCCGCGCAGGCGCTCCAGGTCGCGCGCAGCGCCGACGAGCAGCATGTCGCGCTCGGTCACGCCCAGCCACTCGACCAGCGCGTCGGCCCACACCTCGCGCAGCGACGACGGCACCACCAGCAGGCAGGGCCACTCCTCGCGGAAGGCCGCCATGCACGCGATCGCCTGCTTGGTTTTGCAGCTGATTGGAAGCGTCGTGAGGTGTATGCACCGCATGAAGGGTTGACATCAAATAGAAGCTTTTTGCGCCTGGTGCCGCGAGTAAGTGCGGTCAGCGCATTTGGCACCCCGGGGCTCGACGCGCTCACTGTGCGCGTTCAACAGCTGCACAGCTGCACAGCGGCTCAGCTTGCCGGCACAGTGCTGCCGAGCTCCCACCATGTAATATTAAACATCAGCATAATCGCCGCTCTTGCTACACACAGAGCAGCCGCTGCCGCGCCGGGCGGCCGCGACGCGCGCCTGCACGGTCTTGCCGAGGCCCATCTCGTCGCCGATGAGCGCGCGGCCGCCGCGCTGCAGCACGAAGCGCACGCCGGCGCGCTGGAAGGCCATCAGGCGGGCCTCCAGCCGCGGCGGCAGGTCGGCGTAGCGGCCGGACTCGTCTGGCAGGTCCTCGGCCGCCTGGCGGGAGCGAGCTGCACGTGAGGCAGGCCGGACCGCAGGCGTGCGACCCGCAGGGCCGTCATACCACTGCGCCTCCAGTCCGAGAGCATGCCACTGCCATGCTGGACGTGCCATCGCCGGCGCAAGCAAGAGCTCATCACGGTGTAAAATCCGCTCATACGTCAATGTCAGCACGTCATCAGCGGCCTGACACTCAGTATTAGGCTCGCGCCTGAGCATCCCTGGTAACAAGCAACCCTGCCCCTCACAACTGGCCCACCTCCAGGATGTCGCAGGCGATCGGCGGCAGGCCCTCGACGGTCGCAAACACACCCGGCGCGCCGAGCAGCGCCGCCTCCACCGCGCGCCGGCGCGCCAGCGGGAAGCGCCACACGCGCTGCGCCTGCATCCACTGCCCGTCGCCCAGCCTGCGGGTCGGGCGCACAGGTCACGAGGCGCTCAGCTGCACGGGCCTCCCGGCATCGTGGATTGCGCTGCACAAGTGCGACGTGGCCGGCTGCATGAGGCGCAGGCCTGCTGTGTGACGCACAGGCCCATGAGCAAGTCGCATGGCTAGCGCTTTGCCAAACTTCTGCTTCTGCGTGAGACTGCTGCGCACCACGGATACCCCCGCCCTGGCTACAAGAGGCCAGTCCTCTGACCAGCCTGCACTGCGCTGCCTGTGATCATTGACGAATGGCAGAGGACTGTGCCTGATGTGGGCCTGGCGGCGCGCGCGCCTGACAAGCGCCTGGCGCAGCCGCTCGTTGTACGGGCACGACACGTCCAGGCAGCCGCCGGGCGCGAGCGCCAGCTGCACGCGCACGTGCGCCGCCGGGCACCCGCTGCCCGGCGGGCTCGCCGTGGGGGCCCCGCATGCATCCGCGCCACCCGGCGCTGCAGCTGGCCGCGCGTCCGCCGGCTGCGCCGCGCAGGCAAACGCGCCGAACACGCCGCTGCCGGGCGCGCCGCCCCGATCGGCCGCCGCGCCCGACAGCAGCCCCGCCGGCGCGGCGCCATCGACAGGCGCGGCGGCGGGGCCGCACTGCACTGCAGCAATGCACATGCCGGCCCACTGCCCCGCGCTGCTTGCCTGCGCCGGGGCATGCGCGGGCCATGCCGCCGCCGGCCAGGCGGGCGGTTCGGGCGCGGCAGGGGGCGCGCCGCCTGGCCACTGCCCGGCGGCCTTGGCGGCCGCGGCGGGCGCGGCGGGCGCGGTGAGCCGGTCTGCTGTGGGCTGCGCGTCCACGCCGGGCAGTACCCGGCCTGTGCCGCATGGCCCACGGCTGGCATCGCTGCCTGCCGCCGTGGGTGCAAAAGTGGGGTGGTCTGTTGCGGGCCAGGCGCGCGCGACGGGTGCTGCATGGCCCCCGCCGCCCAGCACATGGCCCCGGCCGGTTCCTGCGGGCGCAGATGCCCTCGCCGGCCGCTCCGCGGCCGGCCGCTCCGCGGCCGGCCAGGCGTCCGGCCGCACGAGCTCCGCGGACCGCCACTGTGCCGGCGCCGCGGGGGCGCTGCCGGACGCGCCTGCCCCAAGGACGCTCGGCCCTATGCTGGGCGCAAGCGTGTCGGGTGCGGCCTCGCTCGGCCACACAGGCGCCCCCGATCCGGCCTCGCCCGGCCACGCAGGCGCTCCCACGGGCCAGGCGCCCTGTGGCATGTGTGCGCCATGTCCACGGGCGCATATGCCCGCATCACTGCCGCCGGCAGCGCTCGTGGCGGCGCTGCCCGGACCAAGGCCCAGGGCTGAAGTGCTGGCAGCTTCCGGCGCAGCGCGGGCGTCCAGCCCCCGCTGCGCTGCGCTGGGCGCGCTGTGGACGGCCGCCCCGCCTCGGAAGCCATGGGCGCCGAGCGAGGGTGCAAAAAGCTGCCGTACATTCACAGCACAGCCCGGCGTCGCCCGCGCGCCGCCCGCGCAGCTGGCTGGCGGCGTCGCGCGCCCCAATGCCGGACCGCGCTTGGGGCCAGCAAACGAAGCGGGCGGCGCAGCGCTGGGCGCCAAGGTGCTTCGGCTGCATGGCTGGGCCTCACTGGGCCTTCCTGGAGCACCGCGGTCACAATCCCCATCAGCAGATGCGCTCGGCGCGGGCATGCCCTGCCCCGGCAGGCAAGCGCTGGCGTGCCGGCCATCTGGACCAGGGGGCGCGTCAGAGAAGCGCCTGCTGGCCAGCGCTGCCTGCTCTACGCGCTCCCAGTCCAGACCCGCACCCCAGCCATCGTCGTCCTCCCACATCCCGGCCTTGCCACGGCGGGCCAGCGTCCTGCTCGGCGCCTGCAGCAGCCCTGCCACCTTGCCTGCAGCCTCGATCTCGGGCCAAACACAAGCCCCAGACAGCCAGCAGGGTTTCAAAAGAGCTTCCTGGACTGTACTCGGGATGGGCCTGCTGTCCAGCTGACTTCCTAAATAGCCCTGAACCTCCTGTGTGTCATGTCCGTGAACCACAAATAGTCGCAGGAGCGATGCTACCATCTCTCCAGTGCCGCACTGGCCAGGCTGTGGCCTGGCAGGGGCGCCCACGCAGCTGCAAGAGCCTGCTCAGCACGCTGCCGGTCAGGCGAAGGGTGCGATTGCAATACCACGTGTGCTGTCAGCAGCGCACCATACTAAGAAGCCAGTGCTAACCCCCGTGATGCCGTGCAGGTCCCGCACAGGTCGACATGCCGACCCTGTGCAGCCTCTAACTCGTTGTTTGACAGCCCATTTGACAGCATGTTTGCTGACTTGGACCGCGAGATGTCCTCTTTTGAACGTCAGGTATGCCTGTGGCTGTGGCTGCAGTGAGCGCCTGAGTGCGTCCTCTCCTCCACTGCTCCTCCTTATCCACTTTTGAGTGCGTATTGCCCACTGGCAGGTGGAGCGGGAGGTGGACAGCGCTTTCAGGCAGGCAAAGGACCTCCAAGAAAGTGAGCGCCTGCAGCACCTCTGTGGCCTCGCCTGCGTCGCGTGTTCAGTATTGTACTTTTGGGTCCTTCACAGCGAGCTCAGCATGGTGTACAACGGCACGCAGGAGTGGAGAGCCAGGCGCTGGTCCCGGAGCGGGGCGGCTGGCGTGTGCAGAGGTAGCAGGCCCCTTTCGGCACTGTGGTCCTGCCTGGAACGAGCACTTGCGAGGGACACAAGCATTGGCTATCTGTATGGACCTGCTGCGAGGTCGCGCAGGAGCCAGGGGCGTGATGCCTTGGGCCGGAGCTACTTCGTGGAGGTCAACACGTTCAGGCCGGCGCCGGTGCGGCCGGCGCCGGCGGTGCACGCGCCTGCGCTGGCGCTGCTCTTCAGCGTGGCGCTCCTTGCCGGGGCGTACTTCTCATCGGCGGCGCTGTTCCTGCGAAACTACCACCTGACCAGGCGCGGCGCACGTGACGCAGTGTCCTTGCGCAGTCCTGTCTGCCTCAACACGTCCTGTCCTGTCCATGTCCTGTCTGGCTCTACACCGCGGCACTTGTGCGTCATGCACACAGCGTGCTGACCTTTGTGTTGCCGGTTACCGGCTGCCACCCTTAGCACATGCAAAACTGTGATAGTGTACGAGCTGCCGGCGCGCAATGGGTGCTCGAGTCTTTCTTTTGTAAAAGTGAGCGGCTTTGCCATGTCAGTGGTCAAGCGTATAATACACTCCCATGAGTGCCTTAACAGGTGCGTCAGTGAGTGTCAGCCTTGCCTGAGAAAGTGGCTGCATGCGTGCAGCTTTGCGGAAAGCAAGCGGTGGGTGCTGGCAGCAACGGGGCCTCTGCTGGCGGTTGTGTCGCCACGCTTCCGCCGGCAGTGGGTGGCGGCGCTGCGGGGGGAGCGGGTGCCTGCCAAGGCGCGCAACTCGACAGACCTGGCCCTCATTTACGTTTCTAAAAATGCAGATGTACTGCCAGCTGGGAAGACGTCCATGTGACTTTGTTTCCTTAAGGTGTTACCTGGGCTGGCATGCTGTATTCCGTTGTGTGTCGAGGCATACATTGTGTGGCTTCTGGCTGGCCGTCTTGCAGATTTTCAGCGCGTGGTGCGCAGGATGGCACCTGCGGAGGTGAGCACAGCCCTGACTTTGCTGTGTCAGGCTTCGCAGGAGGTGGACGGCGCGTGAGCATGTGAAGCCGCTCCTATGGAACCAAGAGCATTAAGGGCGCCTGGCAGAGGGTCTGACAGCTGCTCGTGTATTATTAACAATATGTTGCTGTTAACAGAGTAGAATTGCTAGAAATAGAATTGCTACAAGATTGCTTGCGTCTGCCTGTCGTTGAGCAGGACAGGTGCGCTCGTATTTGCAGAAGGCTCAAATAACCTGGTTCAAATAACGCGGTTGACTGGCACATGCAGGCTAGAAGTGAAGTGTATGCTACGTTGGTATGCAGGCTAGACCCAACCCAGTGTTACAGCAACCGGCAGGACTCGTGCAAGCGCCTGCTTCTAATGATACAAGCGAGCTCTCATGCAGGCAAAGCCCTTCCACCTCTTCGCAAACCACGCGACCTCTCATGCATGCATTGTTCCTAGAAGCAAATTTGCCAACAGTCCATGACCAGTCTCAGGCTCTCTGGCAGCACAGTCGCGCTTCCTCTCCCGCAGACATCACATTCTTAAGCAGCGGGGCTGCGGCAACACTCAAGCCACACCAAAACTGCAATGGTCCATGCCTAGTTCAACGCAGCAGTCCCGTTCAGACACCGCACAATGCGTTGCACTGTACGACAACATCAGTACTCATGAGTGCAGCTTGCAGCTGAGGCTTGACTCTAGCAGCTGCCAGATGACATGGCACTTCCTGCCCAGCCCCGCCTGCATACTACAGAGCAAGAGGCTGCCCAAGCAGCACACACCTTACGGCAAGAAAACATGAGATTCACGCGCAGCCAAAAGCAGGGCAAGAAGCTGGAGTCAGCTTGAGGCTGGCCCCGCCCTGTCAAAGAATTTGTTAGAGTAATACCCTCTGAGCATTGCCAGTGACTAGTGCGGGCATGCAGGTGCGCACAACGCACATTCTAGGCTGTCAAAGTATAACGAAGAAAGCTGTAGTGTTCGCGAGGCGCCAGCCATCAGGCGCCAGCCAGTCCCGGCAGGCCCACCGTTCGCATTAGGGGGCTGCTGTCAGTCGTCAGCCGCAGTCCGTTCTGGACCAGGCGCGTCGACTGCGCGCCGCGAGCCACAATGTAGATGCGATAACATATCCTGTAGCACCATAAGTAGACATGCAACACTTCTGCTGCGCCGCCAGTGCTGAACAAGACGGCTGGAGGCAACACAGACGACTGCACAAGCAGACGGTGTTGGTATGTAGTGCAGAAGATATCGGTGTTGTGCGCACCTGGAACTGCAAGAGGCACCTGCGTGAGCACAAGCACCCCTGCTTCAGTGCATTTGTTGGACTAGGGTGTCAGGTGCAAGACGGCATGCCTTGGCAGCGCAGTAAGCACACGTGATAGGCATCGCTTGGCAAACGCTGCGGGGCTGCGTCACAACCAAGCGCACCCCCAGATGCCGAAGATAGTAACAGGCGCGAAGAAGCGCTGCTGAGCTGCCAGACACGTCAGTGTAAGCGCCAGGTTGCCCCCGTACGAGACGATGAGGAAGCGCAAGTCGCGGCCTGCCAGAGCACACAGCCAAGACTTACCCTGGAGCTGCTTTCCCACTAAACCGGGCAACATAACACACTCTATTTTCACACGCCACGCACATGCAAGCCTGACCAGTTTGCGTTCCTCAGCAGCAATACAAATCACCTTGCGCATACACAGCGACTGTTGTGCTCTCGGGTGCTATACCCTCCCGTGCCTGCACACTGGTCGGGCGCGCACCGGCGAGCAGCATGCCCTCGGTCGCCATGGACGCGGTGTGCACGACCAGCGTGACGCACAGCAGCGGGGTGAGCCCGGCCATGGCCGCCATCACCGCGCTGCTGTTTGTGAACAGCCACGGCGCGAGCGCCACCAGGCCTCCTGCGCGTTTGGTGCGACAACTGTGGCCCCCGCGGCTATGCAGGCGCGCTGGCTCTCAGCTGTGCACGGTGTGCCCCCATGTCCTCACAGCGGTCCGCAAGCTGCGGCTGGTGTTTGCCATAACCCTTTTGAGCAGCAGCAGCACATTACGTACGAGCCACACGGAGCAGCTCATCAAGATCATCATCTGTAACCAGCCTCGGCCACACACAGCTATCATGTGGGTCCGAGCAAACATGTCACTGCGAAGTGCACAGGCAGGTCGCTGTGCTGGGCGCGCCCGCGAGAGCGCAGTTGACGGCGCCGACAACAACGCCGGTGCTCATTAGTTGCCGGCCCAGGCGCCGCGAGGCACTGGGCCGGCCGATCACGGATGGCAGGAAGCTCTGCGCCGCCTGGCTGACCGCATCCCCGACGCAAAAGAAGAACATGCAGACGGAGAGCATGACGTGGTGCGCGCCTGCGCGCGCGTCGAGAGTCTCAGGTCCTTCCCATCCTTCAGCTTCCAGGACGCAGAAGAGCATGCGGCAGCATGTTGCATGTTGGCCTCCCCGCACAACATGTGTCCTGGCCGGCTCTTAAGCACATCCGCTCATAAAATGGCATGCTGTTTGGGCTTGCTGTCTACCTGGATGCACTAACAGGCAATGGTGACAGGCATTGCTGCTGCTGTTAGATTATATATGCACAGCTGCGGATGCAGCTTGCACACAGCACAAGCTGTAAACAAGTATATTCTGGCGCCAGTGCTTCACTTTACACAAGCATAAGGTTTGATGTGCAGACACCCACCCGCGCTGACAGGCCCCAGGCTTGACGCCACTGAAGTCAGGGTGCCTGAGCGCACAGAATCACGATGCTTAGCAGAGGCAAGATATGCGTAAGGTGCACATGCAGCAAGCATCACAAATGAGCCAATGAAGGTGTGACACGTCTGTGCAAATTCAATATGTGCCTTGCGCACTTGCACTGCATAGTACCGCACACAGCTGTATCGCCTTCACTGATGCTTATCTTCTGAGCTGGACGTGCATGGAGGCTGCAGCATGCATCGCTGTGCGCTGGACAGGGCGACCTGTATGTACGTCGCCTGAAGACAAGAGCACAAACTGCGGCCACCCCTGAGGTGCGCTGGGAGGTATGATTGAAAATTGCTCGACATATCCTGCGGTCGCCGGGAGCGCACTGTACATGACGGTCTTCGACATGAGCACCCCCACGATCGGCCCCGCGTACTTCAGGAAGAGCCCCGCCGCGCGCAGGCTGGGCAGCCGCCACCGCAGCTGCACCTTGAAGCCGGGTGCCAGCGACCCCGCGCGCAGCGGCCGCAGCAGCGCGACCAGCAGCGCGCCGGCCGTAAGCAGCTGCATGGCCCGCGCGCGCTCTGTTGATGTGGAGGCGGGGGACAAGGAGGAGCAAGGTCATGCCCAGCAGCAGCGCGCATGCAGATGGCGATTGGGTGGGCGCCATGCTGGGCGGCGCGCCTGAGCGGCAGCGGTGGCGAGCGCGGCTCCGGCGATGCCCCAGCCGGCCACGCACACGAGCACAATGTCGCCGCCCAGGTTGGCAGCGCCGGCCAGTGTCGCCGCCGCCAGCGGCGTCCACGGGTCCATGGCCGCCAGGAAGTAGGCCTGCGCCACGAAGATGAGCAGCGCCGCCGGCACGCCCAGGCACCTGCGTGCGCCAGAGGAGCGTGCTGATTAGCCACGTGTTCAGCAGGACTGACTGTAAGGCTGGCATAGATGAAAGACATTCACCTGAAAGCATGACGGTGTCAAAGGAGGTAGGACAAGCACCAACCACCCGAACGGCACCAGTATTGCACTGGGTTTGCACGATGGGGCCGCACCGTATGCGCACGTACGACAGCGCAGGCGCAATGACCTCCCGCGATGCACTGCCAGCGATGGCAGAGAGCGCCGCGGGCGCAGCCACGTACAGCGCCACAGCCAGCACGGTGCCCAGGATGAGTGCGATGCCCAGCGCGTCAGACAGCACGCCGCTCGCCGCCGCGGTGTCGTTCCGCGCGAAGCTCACCGCCAGCATGTTTGTTGCTGCGCGCGCACCACCAGTTGCAACATTTTCTCGCTCAACATGCGCTGCCAAGGCAATCTAGCGCTTGATGCCCAGCGGCAAGACGCTGAGCACATGCTGCATTCAAATTTCAGCTTGCAGGGAAGTTGCGCATCTGGTTAACAGGCGGTCTGGCCTTCATGCACCAACTCACGTCCGCTCTCCTCACAAGCATGCGTAGCCACTAACATAAGCAGGTCAGCGCTAAAAACACTTGTGGCACTAAATGTCTCAACTCACGACTTGCATGCAACTTCTCACAACTTGCAAGCAAGGACAATTGGCCTCCTCTTGCTGTCAAAGCTCCAATGCACATGGCAACCCTGGATAACTGAGACCTCATGCGTCGTGCACTGTTGGAAAGCAGCTGTGCTCCACATGTTAGAGGCAATTCCAAGTCCAGGTTTTTGAAAGAGCAAGCGCTGCTTGACTGAACAAGCAGAGGCCACAGACGGCGGCAGACGCACTGGCAATGGCCAGGAAGGTGAAGATGTAGGCCGAGTAGTCGCACAGCATGGTGCCGGGGCCCAGCGCCGCCAGCTCCACCGCCGACCGCGTTCCCACCACCGACGTGTCTATCAGCGACAGGATGCTGCCCCGGACACAGGCTGCCTTTCAGTGGGTGAGGCACGCTGCAACAGCAAAGCTGTCCTGCAGGAAGGACGCTGTGAACAATACCCCGTTGTAATTCTCGGTTACTACTCAGTAAGCGTCTGGGCTTACTTGGCTTATTGTGGCTGCTGCCCGCTCGTGGCTGGTGCGCACTGCAAGGTAGAGCAGGGCTGCAGCGCAGGGCTATGCGCCGGCCCCAGGTGCACGAGAGGCGGCGTACGGGTTGACGATCCAGACGCCCAGCGTCGGCAGCGTGAAGCGCAGGAGCTCCCAGGGCCCGCGCTCTGCCGGCGCCTTGGGCTCAGCCGCTGCCGGCGCCGCGACGCCGGTGCTACTGGCTGAGCGACCGGACTCTGGCCGCAGCGCCTCAGCTGCGCTCAGGGCAGGCCCTGCACTGCTGCCGCTGAGAACGGTGTCGCCAGGTACCCCAGTGCTGCTGAGCAGCTTTTCCTCCGAGCCTGTCAACACAGGTGTGGCAGTTTGAGGTTTTTGTTCAAACGGATTACTTAATAAAGCATGCGCTGTGCACCACATGTCCCCTGCGGCGGTCTGAGGGGAAGCATTTACTCGCCTGTGTGCGTTCCCGCGATGAGCGACTCGGCCGGCGTCTCTGCCCTGACAAGCAGGAGCCGGCCGCGCCGTCTACTGCTGTAAGAGCTCAAGCGCCCGGAGGCACCGTCCGCGCATCTCCGGGAAGATGGTAGGCGACCGCGCAACAACGCTGAGCAGGCCGGCAACTGGGCTGTATGCAGTGGCACCCGCATGGGCCACTGGGACAACATATGGTTGCCGCTACAGGGCTGATGGCAGGTTGGCCTTGCGCCAGGTCACGAGCGAATGACACTAGTGCTAAGCTAAGCTTTTTTCAACGTGTTCCAGTTCTTTATTCAAGCGCTATTGCTTTCACGGCCTACCTCCTGGGTCGGCAGAGCTTGCTATAGCACACTAAAACCAACGGTTGGGTGGTCCTGCGCTCGGTCGCTGGGGGAGCAAACACATCGGGAATAGGGGTCGCCTAAATTGGCTAGCATGGGGCTCTTCCGAGGATTCGCTGATCTAGATACACTGTGCTGCAGGCAATGCGCTGTTGTGCTATGGGAAGTAGGGCAGCATGCATGTCGCATCAGAAGCTGTTCAGCTTCGCTCTGTCAGGGAGTGCTGACTCGAAGACGCAGCTTGAGTGCTGGTGCTCCTGCTCACCCTTGGCATCGATGGTCAGGCTTGCAACCCGTTTTGTGCATCCGTCTACGTCGCATGCTCTCGGAATGCATGGCCCTGGCGATGACCCCCCATGCACTGCCTCAAAGCAAAACAAGCGTCCAGGTTGCCCAGCCCACTGTTCCAAGGACCAAACGCCCGGTCGCGCACGGCACCGCTGGCTACCACTGCCACCAGCACTGCCGCCCCGCCTCGACCATGTCTGCATCAGCCTGGCTGGCGTGAGTTGTCAGCCACCTGCTAGACATGCCCCAGGTTGCGCAGCGCAGCCGCCGCCATCTCGTGCGCCGCTGCCGAGCTCGCGCATGCAAGCACACCCTCCAGGGCTGCAATCCCCCCGAATGCCCGGACTGCTTCCCGGCTCTGCTTGCTCCCGCTGGTCAGGATCTTGAGCGCCAAGGCGACATGCGGATGCGCAGAGCCTCCGGGCGCCAGCACTGCGACCAGCGCCGAAATGCCCCCGCACTGCCGCATGCTGTCCTGGATTTTTATGCTGTTGAAGCACAGGTTCCCCAGTGCCGCCGCGGCCCGTACACGCACAGCAGACGAGGCAATGGGCGCCAGCAGCGCGACCAGCGCCGCAACGCCCCCCGCATTCTCGCACACTGTCCTGGTTCAGGACATTTCGAGCACACACATTTGCCAGCGCCCCAGCAGCCCGGTCCAGCACGGCGGCAGGGCCGCCGGGCGCGAGCAGCCCGACCAGCGCGGCGATCCCCCCGCACTCCCGCACGCTGTCCTGGCACCGTGCGTTTGCCATGCACAGGTTTCCCAGCGCAGCCGCAGCCCGCGCACGCACGGCAGGCGCGGCGCTGGGCGCCAGCAGCGCGACGAGCGCCACGACGCCCCCGCAGTCCCGCACGCTGTCCTGGTTTTCAATATTTTCACAGCACAGATTCGCCAGCGCGCCCGCAGCCTGCGTCTGCATGCCGGCGGAGCCGCCGGGCGCCAGCAGCCCGACCAGCGCCGCAACGCCCCCGCATTCCCGCACGCTGTCCTGGTTGCGGGCGTTGTTGCGCAAGCACAAGTTTGCCAGCGCGTCCGCAGCCTGCTCCTGCACGGTAGCGAAGCGGCCGGGCGCGAGCAGCCCGACCAGCGCCGCGACGCCTCCACACACCCTCACGCTGTTGCAGTTCTGGGCGTTGTCGCGGCACAGGTTGCATAGCGCCCCGGCAGCCCGCTCATGCACGGCAGCAGAGTTGGGGGCCAGCAGCTCGACCAGCGCCGCCACGCCCCCGCACTCCCGCACACAGTCCCTATTCTGATCATTGTGGTAGCACAGGCTCTCTAAGGCCGCAGCGGCCATCTCATGCACGGCAGGCGATCCACCAGGCGCCAGCAGCACGACTAGCGCCGCCACGCCCCCGCACTCCCGCACGCTGTCTTGGTTTCGGGTGCTGTCAACGCACAGGTTGCACAGCAGCCCGGCAGCCAGAACGCGCACAGCAGCAGGGCGGCTGGGCACGAGCAGGCCGACCAGCGCCGCGATGCCCCCGCACTCCCGCACGCCATCCTGATCCCGTCTGTCTTCAGTGCACAGACTTGTCAACGCTGCAGCAGCCTGCTGCTGCACAGCAGGCGCGCCGCCGGGCGCGAGCAGCTCGACCAGCGCCGCGACGCCCCCGCATCCTCTCACATACTCTCTGTTTCGGCTCTTGTCAAGGCACAGGCGTGCCAGCGCATGCGCAGCCTCAGCTTGCGTAGCTACAGAGCCGCCGGGCGCCAGGCGCCTGACCAGTGCGGCAGCGCGAGCACGTGCCCCAGCTTTTGCCATCGAGGCTGCGCGCCTGCACCTGCTGCGTGCAGGACGCGCAACAATCAGGCTCTCTGGCGCGCTCAGCGTGTATGCGCCTCGAGGGACAGAATCGTAAGGCCCAGCTCAGCTTTGTGCACTCTGTGACTTGTGGCCCGCACCCCACTTGGCGCAGCGCGCGGGGTGGCGAGCCTGACCCGACTGCGGTTGGCACTTGTGCGGGCCGCTCCTGCGCGCCGCGCGCGCGTGCGCATGTGATTGCGCTGCAAGCGCAGACTGCTGCAGCACCTTGCAGTATGCAGGCTGGTGCGGCACGCAGCACGCAGCATACAACAACAGGCTCAAGGGGCTTGAGGTGTGCCGCCATTGCTGGGCGGACCGCCTCGGAGTTGGTGTTATTGATGCAGCGCGCCGGCGTTTGAGGGCCGAGCACAGCCCGCTCGGCCGCAAAACAGGATGACAAACCCGTTTTTATGCTTCGTCTAGGCACGATGTGCGTGCAGTCTCTGTCAGGTAAGAAAGTCGGCAGCTTTTGGACAGGCACATTCCCTAGACCTTACCTAGGTCCTAGGCCCTTTCGTTGAGACTTGACAATAAAACTGCACCTTTGTTTGCTGTGGCCATCCTACACACAGGCGCGAACAAGGGGTGCGCTGACTCGGAGTCTACTGCCGATATTCTAACAGACTGTGACGGCCTGAATCTGGCGCGAGTCTAACTCTAGGCGCTAGGCTCGAAACAGAGAGCCTATTCCTAGCAGCAAGTCTCTGGCTGCCACGTTGTGTGAACACTCATGTTCACACCTGTGGGCCTATGCTGTTGAGCGCGAGGGCCATGTGCAGGAGCGCTATGGTCCTGCATGGTGCTGATATCGATCGCTTCGACGGACACGGCAACAGCCCTCACCTGCCCTGCTGCAGGAGCTCACACGCTCAACAGTCCAAGCACGTCTGCCAGCAGGCCGTGCGCACTCTGCAACGTGTGGCATTTTCAGTTCACTGCAGACCATGCGCAGTGCTGTGCATGTGACAAGCTCTAATGCATGACGCTATGCTTGTTATGCCCAACACCATCTAGCTAGTTCAGTAGCAGGTTTCACCCACTTACAAGGTTCATGCACTGCCACAGATGTTGGCTCAAGCAGTGTCCATGCATGCTGGTCTCTGCTGCTGTGGCGGCCTAGCAGCCACTGGGAGCGCTCATGTGCGCTCAAACCACCACGCCTGACTAGGTCCGCATGTGTGACACCCTCACCACTGTTCAGAGTCCTCCCCCAGTCATCCATGCCCCCGGCTCCAGCACTGGGGCCAAGGCCATGTGGCGCCCTCAGTAGCTCTCCCAGTCGTCCTCGTCACCCCACATCTCCTCCGTCTCCTCGGGCGTCGCCCAGCGCAGCCGCTCCGCGCGCGCGCCCGCGCCGGCCCCGGCCTCCCTCCTGGGCTCCGGCTCAGCGCCGTCATCGTCCGCGGCCCCTCCCCGTGCCTGCGACGGCGCGATGAACACGCGCGCCTGCTCCCAGTGCACTGTGACCTGCGCCGCCGGCGCAGGCGTCTGCACAGCGTCGTGATAAGGCACGCTTAGGGCCTGGTCAGCATAGAGGCGAATACACCATGATCCACGAGGAGCCCTGGGGACGTGAGCAGGAGCAATGGTCTGGCACCACGCTTGCAAACTTTTAAAGGTGCATTAGGTCTTGTCTAGGGTCTGGAGGGCGCTCGCACCACGCCGCGGTAGGACGCGCGGGGGATGCCGTCCTTCCAGTCGCTCAGCATGCCGAAGGAGCTCGTGATGCGCTCGTACTCCGCCTGCGCGCGCGCGCGCATGCAGCCACGTACTGGCAAGTTGGCAGCTTGGGGCTGGAGCGCTGCGCGCCCGCTCGGCACACCACAGCACGGCACACTGACACGCAGCATGGCGCTCAGGGGACAGATCCACGTAAATGTTCATTTCACGGCAAAGTCTCTGGTCTCACAGTGGTGCGTGGCGCATCAGCAGACACGACGGCGCTGGTGTGCAGAGTGCTGGTGCAGGCTCGAGTACTGTTGCGGCTGTCCCCACAGAATCACCCTTCTATGAGCCTCCACTTCCTCGACATGCTGCTGCGCAGCCAGGGCGCAGGCCCTGCTGGCCCCCGGGGGCACGCGCCTTGCCGGAGTAGGCGAGCAGGACGTCGCCGACGGCGGCCTTGGCCGCGCGCGCGCTCCGCACCACGCGCGCGGCGCCCAGCGCGAGCGCAAAGTCCGCCTCGTACCTGCGCGCACGCGAGAATATGAAGATGGACCGCGGGCCTGGTGCATACGTGCCAGCAGGGACAGACGGCAGGGGGGCTCCACCCAGCGGAGACAGGCGGGGACGACGGGGGTGCATGCAGGCGCCCGGGGCGAGAACTACAGCGCAGGGTGCCTGCCGCAGGTCGGAGCCAGCAAGAGCGTACGCCTGTGGCTTTGCCGCTTCAGCGCGCCAGGCTGAAAAAAAAGCAATGCTGACAGCAGAACGGTCACACACCGGGGGTAAGGCAGACTGGCGGGTGGGCGCCGGGAGCGTCCGGCGCCGTCGGGCCGCGCGCCTGCGCTTGTCAAGGTAGGACAGGTCCGCGCCCTCCCAGGCGATGTCCTCATCGTTCAGGCGGATCGGCTGCAGGTAGCGCCGGTAGAACTGGCCCCGCGATGAGCCCTGCTCGCCGTAGTTGTAGGTGCGGCAGACCTGCGGCGGGCCGCCCGCGTCTACGTCCCATCTCGCATCGG
>JAABUV010003511.1_pt1 | contig 19902 bp, 25 predicted proteins | sample 5559971 | NCBI WGS metagenome assembly JAABUV01 (sample SAMN10711881, study PRJNA513362) | rock metagenome | isolation source: Antarctica rocks | place: Antarctica: Victoria Land, Knobhead nord | collected 2015-12-19
TGTTTCAGGCTCTCTGCCTCAGCGAGTGCTTGACCCTGGCGCTGCGCTCCCGTAGACACGCAATGCGTGTTGCGCTGGTGGGTGTGAGAATGGCGGGTTGCCTTCCCTGCATACCTAAGGCCGTCTGCCAGGAGGGTTATGCTTATCAGCAACCGGGGGACAAGGATTGAAACAGTGCGGAGGTGCCCTGCAACCTCGCGTCCTGCCACCTTTCTCCGCCACAAACCACTGCACAGGCCATGCCTTGTGCGCTGCTCTGGCTTGTTGGTAGACCGGACGGGGTGGACTCGCAGCGGCGGCGGCCGAGGATGCGCAGAGCGCGCCCACGCTGGAGCAGGAGCTCGGCCGCTTGGAGGAGCCCGGCAGCATCCCAGTGGTAGAAACAGTGGTTGAAGCGGTAGAGCCGGACGCCATCATTCCCAGCCCGCGGAGCGGCGGCCGCGACGGTGCGCGCAGCGGCGCTGCGATCAGGGGCTGCTGCTTGTGCACGCCGCCGGTCGCTGCAACGGGAAGCAGGGCGGCCGGCGAGACTTGACGCGTGTCAGCCAAGGTCATGCGAAGCACGCGAGCAGTCAGACGCTCTGCTACGTTGCACTCACTGCGGTGCACGGGGTCAATGCCGTGCAGCAGGCGGGGCGCGCGGCGCTGAGCGCGCGTGGCGCCGGCTCTGCTGCCCCCGGCGCTGCTCCTGCGCGTGCAGGCCAGCGGTGACGCGGGATGCATAGCGGCAGGAGCGTCGCCACGACGCGCGCTGCTACAGACTGACACGGTATTTTGGGTGACAGGAGCCGGCGCGGACGCGAGCGCGGGCGGCGGGCCGCCCGTGCTGCGCGTGCGCATCACCAACGCCGCGTCGGGCGCCGTGCGCCTGGACACGCGCTTTCCGCTTGACTTTCTGCCGGGCCTGGCCGCCTTTGTGCCCCAGGCGCGCGTCCCTCCTCGGCACAAACCCTATATGCGTGCATCGTACCCTATATGCATGCATCATGTGCGGGCGCCGTGACAGCGAGCTTCCTGGCAGGCCCAGCCCCTCCACACAAGCCCTGTGGCGTGCGCCTGCTGTGCTCCCTGCGTGCTGGGCCAGGGCCAGCCTGCCGCTGCCTGTCAAGCTGGGCAGCGTGAGCCAAGCGGCGTGCAGGCCCAGCTCGGCAGCCGCTGCTGCATGTCAGGCGGGCCTGCGCAGCGCACTCCGCCTTGCGGCCCTGCTGCGAGCCCTGCCGAAGCCTTCTGTTATACCGTACCCTAACCTCAGCCTCCCGGGCGGAGCAGGTGAGCGGCGTGGACGTGGCGGCGCTGGTGCGTGCGAGCGAGCGCGGCGCGGCTGCCGAGCCGCAGCGCGCGCTGGCGGACTTTGAGGCCAATGGCGAACGCATCCAGTTGTTTCTGGCGGCCTGAGCGTCCCGGCTGGCCGCCGCGTTGGGCGGCCGCAAGCACAGTGCAGGGAGAGCCGGCCATGGAAGACCTAACACGTGTGGGGCCCCGCTTTTCGTGAAGCCCGGGCAGTGGCCAATGCCTGGCGTATGACGGCGACTGTAGCAGCCGACTGTGTTGATACGTTACAGTGGTGCCATTGAGCACACACAAACCGTGAGGATTATTTAGAAAACAGCACTGTGGCACAATATGCACCATGCGCATGCCACACTCATCAAGCCTTCGTTCCGTAGTGAACGCAGCGGCCGAATGGTGTCCGACCCTTATACACCACAAACCAAGGATGCGCCTCATACCTTCTCTCCCTCACCACACCCGGGTCAGCCGTCGAACTTGGGCTAGCCAAACAACCTCCTCCTGCACCACCCTGTGCCGGGCCCCCGTGCTGTCCCAGTGGGCCACAGGCATGCTCGGCGCACAAGCATGCGGCCGGCTGCGGTGGGCTCCCCGAGGTGGGCTGCCCTGCGGCGTCACCCTGCAGCACACTCGCGCATCGTACCCCTCACTCAGCCCACCAGCATGGTGCCCACGCCCTCATCGGTGAGCAGCTCCAGCAGCAGCGAGTGCTCCTGGCGGCCGTCGATGATGTGCGTCGCGCGCACGCCCTGCGCCAGGCACCGCACGCAGCACTCCACCCTGCGCGGCAGCCGCCCCGCCGCGCCTCACATCCGGCTCCGTCAGCGGGCTGCGCTGCTGGACTTGTCAGCTTATTGGCTCTCAGGCACGCAGACTCCCCTCACCTTCTTATTTACCTGCTTACAGCTGCTGCGCTCACTATTCAGGCACGGACCGCTCCTGACATTGGGATGCTGCGAGTGTGAAGGCAACGGCGCCCCCGGCTGTCACACGCCCTCATTGCCCGCCTGCTACACGCCGCACGCCTGCGTAAAGTATTGGTGCAGTCCATGCACGATGCCAAACGGCAGCCGCGCGCTTGGGGAGCATGCCGCTGGCAATGACCCTGCCCCAACCCAAAGCCGCGCACTTGGGGATCATGCCGCCGGCGATGACGCCCTCTGCGACCAGGTTGCGCGTCTGCCGGATGCTCAGCTCGGCAAACTTGGTGGCCACGTCGTTCTTGTCGCGCAGCACGCCCGGCACGTCCGTCATCAGGATCAGCTTCTCGGCCTGCAGCGCCGCCGCAATCTGCGCGCGCGCATCAGGCTTAGGATTAGGTTAGGGTATGAACCTGATGCGTACCCTCTACCCTATGCTGCGCCGCGCCCGGGTACATCGCATCTGCTCGTGCTCCGCGCGCCCTTGCTCGCAGGCGACGAGGCTCTTATTCACACAAGGCTCGCGCTTGCTGTACGCACACGCCAGCGTGTGCCATGTTTTTTGGCTACACACTCGGTCAGGCCCCGAGCCCGCGCGCTCTGCAGAACAGCTGCACGCGCGTCCCTGTCCTACCCTGTCTCCCGCGCACCCAGGCTGCAAGCTGAGCACCGCCCAAACCCATTCCGCCCGCACTTGGGCTCCGCCCGCACTTTGAAAGTCTGCTTGCAGGCGGGCCGGGCGCGCGCGCGCCTCGCCGGCGGCAATGTCGGCGTTGACGTTGAGCGACTGGCCGGAGTGGTCGGCGGCCACGCTGGCGACGACGGGGATGTAGCCGTCGTTGACCAGCGTGCGCAGCAGCGCCGTGTCCACGCTCGTGATGTCGCCTGCCGCCGCGCCGCCGCCCCCAGCCCCTCACCAGGCACGTCAGGGGCCCTCTGTGCCAACTAACGAAGCATCCCGGCCTGCATGGCGTGCTGGTGTCACCGCCATTTGTGCTCCCCCTCTTGAGGCGACTAGACTCAGCTTCCTGCACTGCCATGTGCCGGGCCAGCTTTGCTGCCTGTGTACCGGCAACAAGCTGGCGCGACTCTTCAAGCACGCAGAAGTTGTCCGACGATTGCTCGCCGGGCGCGGGCGGGACGCGCCCACAAAGCCGATCTCGGCCTCGACCATCTGCCGCGCGCGCAGGATGCTGCTGTCCTTGCCGCAGAGGCCCACGGCCTGCCCACCCGCGCTCTGGATGAGCGTCACCAGGCCCTTGTTCACGCGCCCGCCCAGCACCATCTCCACCACATCCATGGTCGGGCCTGCGCGGCCGCGCTGCGAGTGTCTGCATTTTGTTTGTCTTATGTCAAGATATTGCCTTGCTCGCACCGATCTGCCTCCGCCCCGTCCATAGTCGAGAGCCTGTGCGGCTGTCCTATTAAGTGCGATCTGCATGCCAGGGCTACACGTCTGCGGGACTGGTCTCACGAAAGATCGACGCGCGCCCGCTAGATAACACTTCGACCCAGTGGCGGGCGCTAGTCACGGCGGGCGCTGATGCTCAACATTCTCGCATGTCTCTGCATGCTATCAGCATGCTGAACCGCGCAGAACCCGAATGCAGCGCTGTGTGCAGCGTGCCCGCCTGCGGAGCCGCACTCAGCACGCATAAACCGCCGCCTCTCACGCTGACGCGGCAGCGGTCAGACCCTGCCTGCCCGCCTGTCCAGCATTAGGTGCACGTGCTGGGCAGCGAGACTCTCCTCCGCGCACCAGTGCACACCACGCACGGCGCCAGAGATGTGGGCGCTGCCGCACGGCGCACCGTCCGTGACACGCAGGCCGTTCTTGAACTGCGCCTCGATGCCCAGCTTGTTGAGCCAGATGTTGATCTCTGGGCCGCCGCCGTGCACGAGCACTGGCCTGATGCCCACCGTGGAGAGGAGCACCAGGTCATTGATCACGCCTTGCTGTGCGCGCCGCGCACCCGCACGTTAGGCGCCGGGTGTTGTGTGCTGACACAACGAGAGTAAGCGCATGTCAGATTGCAAGCGACTGCATGCTGTGGGGTGAAGCAGGCCTTGATGCGCTGCGCATGCCCGCGGACAGTGCTAGTGCCTCTGGCGAGCTGGCTTGCGGTGGTCAGCATTGCGCGTGAGTGGGACGGAAAGCTAGGATGCGTCATCGTGACATGCAATGCATGCAGCGCTGTACTTGTCCTGGCGGACACTGTCGCACGTAGTGCGATATGGGCACAATAGTGCCCATATGCACGCATGCCTGACGCCGTCCAGTCGTATGAGTTCCGGGTCTGAAACCAAGACAGGGAAAGGGGGAGAGCGAAGTGGCACCTGGCAGTCAGGCACTTGTCAGAGCCGGGACACTGCCAACCATGCTTTTTGAGGTGTCCTGTCTGAGGCACACCCCCGCCGCAAGCAGCGGGCTACAGGCTTTCGTCCGTTACTCCAACCCGCGCGTCTTGCCAGTGCCACATGGAGCAGGGAAGGCAAAGGGGGCGCTGCACCTTCAGAGTGGGGTCCTTCATCGCGGCGCCGCCGTACTTTATTACCATCGTCTTCCCCGCAAAGCGCTGCAGGTAGGGCAGCGCCTCCGACAGCACGCTCACGCGCTCGAACGAGGAGAACTTGGCACAGGCGCCCTCAGGCGCCTGTGCCCCAGCGGGGAACCTGTGTCAGCCTGGCAAGCGCGGTAGTGCAAAGGGTGCGCAGAGGTAAGGAGCCCGTTGTGAGCGGCAGCCTGAAGCGTGTAGCCTTTCACTTTTCACGTCTCGAGCTCAAGCGAGGCCAGGGATATGTTGCTTGCGTGCTAGCCAATCCACCAGAACGTGGCACGGCCAGGAGGTGCAACCCTTGCTTGCTATTGTAACAGTGCGCTCACCACTCCTGCAAGGTGTGCAAGCATGCAGGTCCAGCAAGCGAACGGAGCACTGCACCTCCGCCTCCTCTTCAGCGACCGCGGTCGCTTGGCAACGGAGGAGTCGGCAGCGCGGCGCGGGCGCCCGCCGCCAGGGCGACCGCCGCAGCTGCGCCTTAGCGCCATGGCGCCGCAGGTGCGGCTCTGCTCCGCCCGACGCACCTGGTGCCGGGCCTGCCCGCTGTAACCTCGACTTCAGCGCCATAGAGAACACTGCACAGCTTCGCTGCAACGATGATGCACGCTTGAAGTGCTCCTACGACCCTTCCTTCTGCCCCCACCGGCTTGCTTTTCCCGGCCTCACTCCCGCTATGCAAGCGCTCTTCTTCTTTTACTCCCATTGCTTTCGAAATCTTAGTCATCTAGGCATTCCGCATGCATTGCGCTGCATGCGGTCGACTATCGGTCACACGAACTCAGGCATGTTGAGTCAGGATCAGTGCGCGTCACAATCCGAGCAAGCTCCGCGCGGTCAAAGGGCGGCGGACATTGGCCGCGCTGATGGCTGCGGCACGCCGACGGGGGCCCAACCTCTGGACCAGGCAGCAAGGAAATCGTTAAACACGCAATAAGACTTGACAAAAGGAAGGCAGGATGCCGAAGTTCACGCTGCGGGGCGTGGAAGTGGACTTCCCGCACGATGCATATGACTGCCAGGTCCGCCGTGGCGACAGAGTGTGCTTTGCAGTTGCACTCTGCACTCTGCGCGCACCAGAAACAGGCGGATATGTGCAGCAGTGACACGCTTGCCACTTGATCTGGTACGCGTCCACCAGCGCCCTGTGCTAATCGAGGGCACCCGCTCGGCGCAGCTGGCGTACATGGCCAAGGTGATACAGGCGCTGCAGGAGGTCCGCCCGGCCGCCATCTTGTTATGTGCGCCCTGCAACCCATGCTGCCGCCGCCCTTCAGCAGCCACTCATGCCGCGCAGGGCAAGAACGCGCTGCTGGAGAGCCCGACCGGCACAGGCAAGACGCTGTGCCTGCTGTGCGCCACGCTGGCCTGGCGCCAGTCGCTGGCCGCACCTGTGCGCCCTGCGCCTGGCGCAATCAACCCGCACCGCGCACCTGCAAGCATCTTGCGACCAAGCGCTCACTAAAAGCCCAGAAATAACTGCCTACATGTGATTGTATGCTGTCACAGCCATATTGCAACACCTGAGCTTGCCTGTAGCTAATATCGCGCCCCCGGGGCAGAGCTTGACATGGCTGGTCCTGCGCAGCCGGCTGCGGTCCCCGGCACGGCGCCGGCCGAGGCCAAGACGTGGGCGGCCGCGATGCGCGAGGGCATGGCCGAGGTGGCGGCCGACGGCAGGCGGCTGCCGCAGGTCATCTATGCTTCGCGCACGCACAGCCAGCTCGCGCAGGTCATGCGCGAGCTCAAGGCCTGCGGGTACCGGTGCGCTGCGCCGCGCTATCGCCTAAACCCACGCCCAGCGCCAATAGAATGAATGCTCGGAGGTGTGAATTTCTGTGACACACTCCCTCCTACAAGATATGGCAGCTCCAGACGGAGATAGACATTAAATACCTTGTCCCTACTGACTGCAAAGCTTGCCTGCGTGCACGCGACCCTTACAGCAGTGATAGTGGCCGGTACACTACTAAATTTAGGCGCCGCGCGCAGGCCAAAGTCCGCCGTGCTGGGGTCGCGGCAGCAGATGTGCCAGCACCCGACCATCTCCAAGCTGCCCGCCGCGGCCGGCAACCAGGCCTGCCGCGCCGCGACCAAGTCGCGCTCCTGCGCCTGGTGCGCAGCGCGCGCCGCGTGTCCGCCCGTACCTGTAGCCCGTTGACGGCGGCGCTGCAGCGAGACCTGCTAGGTCAGGAGACAGGGTCTCAGTGGATTCGGCAGAGTGTCATGCATCTAGAGATTGGGCTTTCCGACGCAGCAGCCCCTGCACCTCGACCATCGGGCGCCCAAATGATGTGTAGTGGACGCTGTAAGTAGGCCATGTGATTACCTGCATGTGGGCATGCGCGGCTGGGAGGCGCAGAGTGCGGATGAGCCCGGGCCGCGGCTGGGGCGCTGTCGCGCGCTGCGGACCTGGGCTGCCGGGCTGCGGTGCGGCCCTGCATCGCTTGTAGAGCCTGCGATCAGCGGTCCTCTAAAGCGCCCACTGCTGCGGCGCGCGCGGCAGGTGGAACCGCACAGACAGCTGGGTGCACGCGAACCCGACCGCGGCCGAGACGGTCATGGACATCGAGGACCTGGGGCGCCTGGGCCGCGGCGGCGGGCCCTGCCCATACTACGCCTCGCGCGCGCTCGCCGACGCCGCCGACCTGGTCTTCATGCCCTACAACTACCTGGCGCGCCCAGCCGCGCCCGGTCCCCCCACGGGCAGGAGCCTGCAGCGAGCCCGCAGCGAGCCCGCCCGCTGCGCCGCTGCAAGTCCCGGCGCTCGCCGCTGCCAGCTCAGCGCAAGTCGCGCGCATACAGACCCCACACTCGACCCCTCGCCACACATGGCTCGCGTCACTTGTGCCCACGCATGCCCATCCTCCGCCACATGTCCGAGTATGGGACCGCCGCCCTAACCCTACCTGCGCGGCGGCAGGTGGATGCGCAGACGCGCGCGGGGCTCAAGATGCTGCGCTGGCAGAATGCCGTGATCATCTTCGACGAGGCGCACAACACGGAGGCGCGCCCTAACCTCATTTTTGTGCGCGGCCGTGCATCGGCCTGCAATAGATGACACACGCGGCGATGACGGAGCCCTCATGAATCCAATGTGAGTCGGCACTCATGGCCAAACTCGTACAGCAGAGGATGCATGTACGGCGAGCCGCCGCCCAGTAGCAGGTATGATCACCACGCATGCGCAGGCGGCTGCATCCGAATCATGGCCGTGGCACGCAGCTCGCGCGCAGAGGCTGCGCTCTCCCGAGCCGCCCGCCGCGCCGGGGCGCCCAAGCTTGTGCTGCAAGCGCCGCGCCGACCGGTGCCGGCCCTGCGGCGCAGAGCGTGTGCGCGGAGGCGGCGTCCTTCGACCTGCCCGCCGCGGCGCTGGCGGGCGCCATGGAGGACGTGCGCGCGGCGCTGGAGGCCGCGCTGCTGCGCTGCGAGGGCGGCGGCCAGCAGGTGGTGGCCGCCTGCGCAGGCCCCGCCCGCCCCGGCGCCCTGACAGCGCATGCACGCCTAATGCCGCACTGGCCCGCGCTCGTGTGCCTGGCCTCCGTGACTGGGCACAGCTCTGTGACAAGGAGAACTGCCTGGCAGGAAGCGCTGGCTTGAAGTCGGGTGCACCCTGCTGCAGTGTGGGTCCAGAAGTGCAGCTTTTACTACACCCTTTCACCAAAGCAGTAGTTTCAGACCCCTGGCTGCAGCGGCATCGGCAGCCCTGCAGGCCCCCGCGGCCGCACCACCGCTCCGCAGCTCGCAGGCCAACGGCCTCGGCCCAAATTACGTCAATGCCAGGGTTAGGGGTGAGATCAGGATGGGGTCCCACCCTGCCGTCACTTGTGTACTGGAACGCGCAGGCCGACGACGCCGGCCCGAACTACGCGCAGATGGTCACCGACCTGCGCAGCCTGGGGGCGCTGCTGGGCGCGCTGGAGGCGGCCGTCGCCGGCCTGGCGCGCGGCACGCCGGGCGGTGCGCCCCAGCATGGGCCGCGACACTTGCGCACTGGGGCTGCGCTTCCACTGATAAGCTTTGCGGGCCGGGCCGTAACCGCTTGCTATCGTAGTGCATGAGCAAGTGCAAAGCGCCTCTGTGACTGGCGAGCGAAGCGCAGTCACGCAGGCGCGCAGCGTATGGTCTCTGCCACAGCGTCCGCAGCACCTTTGCCAACGAATGCGTAGCATTTTGTGTACTGACAGACAGCATGCAGACCAAATGAAGGACATCCGCGGTTTTTTATGTGAGCCGTTGTTAAGCAGCTGCATGCGCGCGCTGGCCATCACGCGGCGCCCGCGAGGCGCCGCATGCTGCTCGCAATGTGCACGGCCGGGAGGCGCAACGCGCACCGACCGCGTAGGTATAGGGTAGCCCTACCCATACCCTGACACAACGCCTGCAGGCTTCACGGCGCCTGGCGCGTTCCTGTTCGAGCTGCTCGGGCGGCTGGGCATCACGGGCGAGAGCGTGTGGCCGATGCTGCGCCTGCTCGACGCCGCGGCCGAGCTGCTCGCCGACGAGGGCGCGGTGCCCGGGCGCAAGTGCGTCGCGCACGCAGCCTGACGCCATGCCCCGGTTCAGGCACCGAGCCTGTGCGCCAAAGCGTGCGCCGAGGCATGCGCGGCCCGCCAGGCGCTAAGTTTCCTCACGCTCTTTGTTTCTGTACATAAGCCGGAAGTCTGTCACATTGCCTACAACGCTTGCAAGGCGTGCTGTGCGTTGACGCTCACTGGCGTTGCGCCGGCGCGCCTCGCAGTGTGGGCGGTGCAGCCTGCCTTTTCTGTGGGCGCAGCTCCACCGTGTGAGCTGCTGTTGAGGCTGACGGTGCCGGAACGATAACAAGCCAAATAAATATTTAGGAGCTGGTGGAAATGACTGTCCCCGAGGCCCTGCGCGGCAGCCCCGCCCGAAGCCCGCCCCCGCGCGCGCCAGGTCGCGCGCGGGCGGCCAGCGGCTGCAGGCGCTGGCGGAGATGCTGCGCCTGGCCTTCGCCAGCGCCGAGCCGCCCGCGCCCGGCGCCGCGCCCGACCTCAGCGGCTTCCGCGTCCACGTGCGCATGGAGCGCGTGCGCGGCGCGGGTGCTCCCCTACCCTAGCCCTGCACCCTAAAAGCCCTTCCCTCTGGTTGCCAGCGCGCGCAGCTCGGCAAGGGTGCCCGCTGGCGCACAGCGCGCAGCTTTGCGCCGTCGCCGTGCGCAGCCCGCAGCGCTCCTGCCTCGCCGGGCAGCAGTCCCAATGCCTGCGCGGCGCGGCGCAGGCGCGCTGGCGGTCGCGGAGGCGCCCGTGCTGTCGTACTGGTGCTTCAGCGCGGGCGTGGCGATGCGCGCGCTCGCTGCGCAGGGCCCGCGCAGCATCGTGCTGACGTCGGGCACGCTCGCGCCGCTGGGCAGCTTCGCGGCCGAGCTCGGCCTGCCCTTCCCCATCACGCTGGAGAACCCGCACGTGGTGCCCGCCAGCCAGGCGCGCACGCGCGCGCGGAGTTAGGGTTAGAGAGCTCCGTGCATGGGCGACAGGATGCGCAGGCTGCGCAGAGCAAGCACCAGCCCTGGTTGCTGAGCCCTGACATTAGGCACGCTCGTGAAGCGCCTGATGTCCGGCACGCGCACGTAGCGGCGCCGCCCTGGAGCCAGGCCGGGCCCGACCTCTAGGCGACCCGGCTCATGGGCCGGCCGCGCCGCAGGTGTGGGCGGGCGTGGTGCCGGTCGGCCCGTGCGGCGTGCCGCTGAACAGCAGCTTTGCCACGCGCGACACGCAAAAGTACAAGGAGGACCTGGGGCGCGCCCCCTGGCCGATCATGCAAGCATTGTGTCCCCCTTCTGTTCCCTTCTGTCCCTTCTGTGGGGCATTTACTCCTGGGTAAAAAGCGCAACTCTTACGTTGGCGTCCAAGCAGCTCTCTGCTTGATGAGGGCACGACTGAGCTGCTCGTGTCATCCTGCGGCCTCACGCTCTGTTGCTATGGCAGCAAACCAACAGGGGCTGTCTCCGCATGCGCGACATGCATGCGCCCACCGGTGCATTGCGCCATGGGCACGCCTGCAGGCCTGCCTGTGTCTGTCTCTTTCTAGACACACCGAAGCCTGTACGTGTCGTGCCAGTGATGTGCTGGGCCACATGCGTGCTGGGCGGCCTTGCCGGCGTCCTAGCCTACATGGCTGAACCCCATGACGTGAGACCCTAAACCCGCGCCCCCGCCGCCCCGCCGCGCCAGGAACGCGCTGGTCAACTGGGCCAAGTGCGTGCCGGACGGCCTGCTCGTCTTCTTCCCGTCCTACGCGGCGCTGGCCGGCTGCGTCGACTTCTGGAAGAGCGGGTCCAGCAGCGGCGGCGGCGCCGAGACCGCCTGGGACCGCATCGCGCGCACCAAGCTGCCCGTCATCGAGCCCCGGGCGCGCGCCCGCGCGCGCGACGCGGCGGGCTCCTCCTGTGCGCTCAGCGCCGTGCGCAACGCGGACGTTCTGGCGGACGCGGCATGCAGGGACGGTGTCAGTTTGCCAAGACGCCGCGTTGCGTGTGGAGTCGGCGCTCGGCGCAACGCGCAATCCTCACGGTTAGGATAACCGTAACTCCAATTCCACCCTACCCTAACCCTAGCAAGAAACGGCCATCCCGGCTGGAAGCATCTGCTTGCCGCGGCGCAGGAGGCCGCGATGTTTCCGGAGGCGGCCGCCAGCTACCGCGCCAAGCTGCGCGACCCGGCCGCGCGCGGCGCCGTCTTCCTGGCCGTCTGCCGCGGCAAGGCCAGCGAGGGGCTCGACTTTGCCGACGCAGCCGGCCGCGCGGTCGTCATCACCGGCCTGCCCTACGCGATGAAGACCGACCCCAAGGCGCGCGCGCCTGCGCCGCGCCGATCTTGGGCCGCAGTGCAGCCGCAAAGGGTAGCTGGGTCGTCAGCTGCGCCATGTTGGCGGGCGCATGCCCATCACGTGCTGGCGACCTTGCACGGTCGCTGCGCAGGCTGCAAGGCGTTTCTGCTGCTCATGCCGCGGTCCACAGCGCGGCCCCGGTCGCCGGCCGATGCGCACGCCGCGCGCGCAGGTGCGCCTGAAGCGCGAGGTGCTCGACGCGGCGCTGCGCGGCGCGCGCAGCGCCAAGCGCGCCGCGCCGGGCGGCGGCGGCGCGGGGCCCGAGGGCCTGGCCGGCGACGCGTGGTACGTGCAGCAGGCGGCGCGCGCGGTGAACCAGGCCATGGGCCGCGTCATCCGGCACCGCCGCGACTACGGCGCCATCATCCTCGCGGACGAGCGCTTCCGCGCGCGTCCCGGCCCTGCGCATTTTTCCCACCCTACCCTAACCTATCCTTTCCTGATCTGGGACCGACCCATGCGTTCACATGTCATTCATGCCACGCACAGGCTGCCATGCGCGGTGTCCTGCTGGCGACAGCGCTCGACCCGAAAAAGTTTCCGGCCGGGTATGGGCGTCTGCGCCCGGTGCCGCCGCCTGCCCGTGCAGACCAACGGACGTAACGTGAGCGGGCTCGACCGCATGCACCTGCTTAACAGCAGCTGCTGAGCTGACTGCGACAGGGCGCCCCGAGCGCCGTCCCGGGACCTCGATCGCCTTCCCTGAAGTTTGAGACCCGCAGCAGTCGCGCTGCTCAGCGGCGGAGCGCGGCGCGCAGGCGGAGGGCGCGCAGCGGCAGCTCTCGCGCTGGCTGCGCGGGCTCATCGTGGTGCACGCCAGCTTCGGCAGCGCCAATGCCTCGCTCGCCAAGTTCTTCCGCGAGCAGGCCGCCGTGATGGCGACGCCGCGCGCCGCGCCCGCGCCGCGGCCGGCGCACCCCGACGCCGCGTTCGCGCCGCTCGGCGCGCGGCTCGGCGGCGGCGGCGGCGGCGGCGAGACGGGCGGGCGCCCCAAGGGGCTGGCAGCGTAAGACCCCCGGACTGCCAACCAGGCAGATCGTGCGCTGTTGCCGTGCTGTCTGACAGACTGCATGACCATGCTGAACGCGTTGCCCCAAGGGTCTGGATCTATGTGCCGGCGCCAACATGCCATGCTTTTGCGGACAAATTTCATTTTGATGAGTGACAATGCTTAATCATGCATGTGTACGATCGCAAACCACAGGACCGGTGCGGGTGCAGGCACGGCATCCCTTCGGCATTCGATATGAGCGGCCTGGCGACCATGGCGGGCGCACAGTCACTCGCCCAGCCGCCCAGCGCCCCGGCGCCGATCATGCGCTGGTCCACGAGCATGCCCGGACCGCGCCTGAGCCACCCTGCCACAGAGGGCGCCGGACCCTGCGAGCCGCCCTGCAGGAAAGCTGCCCCCACCGGTCGGCAGCGCGCCGCGGACGCCGCGCGGAGCCACTCCCGGCTGCTGGCGGGGCTCACGGCCACGCAGAGCATCGGCGGCGGCGGCGGCGGCGGCAATGCGGCTGCAGGGGCTCAGGGCGGGGGGGCCAAAGCAGGCGGGCCGCGAGCTGGCGGCTCCCTCATCGACAGGCTCGCCAGCGCGGTTGAGTGCGGGCGCACGCCGCCGCCGGCGCCGCCGGCGCCGCCGGCTGCGCGCGCAGCCTTCGACCCCGTCACGCCCTACCAGCAGCGCGGCGCGAGCGCCGCCGGCCCGGCGCCGCCGCGCGCAGCGGCGAGCCAGGCGGCGCCGAGCGAGGCGGCGCGGCCAGCGCCAGACGCGCCGCCGCGCCCGGCGCGGCAGTCGCCGCCCAAACGGGCGGCGCGCGCCGCTGACCCTGCCCTGCAGCCGGACGCGCCGCCGAAGGAGACGCCGGCCGAGTACATGGCGCGCCTGAAGCAGGAGCTGGACCCCGACGCGTTTGCGCGCGTGGAGGAGCTGCTGCGCGCCTTCCGCAAGGCGCGCTGGCGGTAGGGTAGGGTTTTTGGTAGGGTTTACGGCGCACAGAGCTGACCAATGTGTCTTTTCAGGGGAGGCAGCGGGCTGCGGCACCTGTGCAACTTCACTCGGCGCCGGGTCACCGACACGCACACACTCCGTCAGACTGAGCGCCTGGCTCGTGGGCTGCGTGGCCATGTCTGCACCAGGCGGCTGGCATGCTGCCGCATGGGGTGGCGCTCGACACTGCTGAAGCCTCCGAAGCGCTTGCTGGGGCAGGAGCCCATCCCCGTCATGGGCCAGCTTTGGAGAGTGTGCTTGTTGAGATGCAGCCCCCCTCAGAGCCTATACATCAGGGCCTGCGCCGCGCAGGACAAGGATGCGCTGGCGCTGATCGACGGCGTGGTGCGCGAGCTGCGCAGCCGCCCGCGCCTGCTGCTCGACTTTGAGCGCTTTGTGCCGCGCGCCGACCGCGCCTGGTTCCGCGCCTGCATCCAGTGCGCCCGCTCCCCGCCCGAGCTTGCGCTTATAGGTTGTTCTTTTGTGTAGGACATGGTCAGGGCTCTCACCTCCTGTCCGCACCCCATGTTTCTGCCGGTGTCGGCGATCGGCTATCATGTGCGCTCTCGCCATGTCGCTGGCATGCAAGCTCCAATGGTGACGGTTGGGAGGTACCACCTGGCCATCCATGCTCGTCACGGCCAGCAGCTCGGCACTGCTGAAGCAGGCAGAGGAGCCAGGCGGCCGGAGGCCCTGCGCGCATGGGTGACGCGGGCGCGGCGCGCGCGCAGGCAGGTGCTGTCGGCCTCCGGGGCCAAGGCGCGCGGCCGCGCGGCCGTGCCGCAGCCGCCCGCCGCGAGCGCGCCCGCGCGCGACACGGCGGCCGGGCCGAGCGCGCGCGCGCCGGCGGAGGGAGCGGCCGCCGCGCCCGCGCCGCCGCCCGGCAGTATGGGTGTTGGAGCCGAGCTCAGCCGCAGTGCGCATGCAGCACTATACTTTGGAGTGAACGGAGCTGGCCGGCGCGGCGAGCATGTACCCGCGCTCGGGACGGGCGCAGCGGGGCGGCCGCCCGGCGCCTTCGACGCAAGGGCCGCGACGTCCTCGGGCGCCCTTGGCGGGCAGGGGCGAGCTGACGCTGGACCCGCGCCCGGCGCGGCCGCGGCAGCAGGGCTCCGCGGTGCACCCTGTGGCGCTGCGCGGTTCTCGGTCGCAGCTCCTGCCAGCGCCGGCCAGGCCGCAGGCCCGCGCGGCAGCCAGGGCATTGCGGTTGGGAAGAGGATCTCCCTGAACGACTATGCGGCCAGCGTCCTGGCGCAGAGGGGCGAGCAGCAGGGTGGCTCCCGGGCCCCGGTCAGCAGCGGCGTGAAGCCTGAGGGCTGTGGTGCGAGGCATGCTACGCCGCCCCAGGCGCGCGGGGCCGCTCAGCAGCAACCCATGGCGGCGCCTGCGCCGGAGCCCGCAGCTGCCTTCCGGCATGCTTTTCGGCCTGAGCAGCCCGAGTATGCTGATGGCGAGGAGGAGGCCGATGGCGCGTGGCCGCCTGCTGCGTCATCGGCGGCGGCCGCCGCGGCCAGAGGCCCGGTGCTGCCCTATGGCAGCCAGGGCCGGCGCCTGATGGCGCGCCTTGGAGTCGGGGCGCAAGGCTTGGGGCCGCGAGCCGGCGCGCCGAGCGGCCTGCCTGCAGCAGAGGCGTCCCCGCTCTGCCCGCCGTACCAAGCCTGCGCTGCTGGGTGCAGGGGCGCCGGCGCCGCCGCTGGGCGCCAAAGAGGCCAGCACACAAGCAGCCAGCCCGCAGCGGCGGCCGGGCCAGGCGGCGCAGCGGGCCCTGCAAGCGCTGCAGCGCCGCGCACGCTGACAGCGCTGCGGCAGGCGGCGCCGCACGCCGGCGTGGCGCGGGGCGTCAGCGGCCCGCCGAGCGCGAGAGGCGCAGCGGCGGCCGGAGCCGCGCCCGCGGCAGGCCGCAGCGGGCGCGCAGGCGGCGCCAACGCGTCAGCAGCAGCGGCGGGTGCGGCTGCAGGTGCTGGAGCAGCAGGGCAGCCGGCAGCCAGGGCGCGCAGCGCGGGGGCCGTGACTGCAGCCCCGGGTGGGAGCGCTGGCGGCCGCGCGGCCGGCGGCCTTGCGGCCGAGCGCGGCGCCGGGGCCGGGGAGGGGCGGTGCGGCCCTGCTTGGCCGTGCATGGTGTGCGGCGCGCTGCCGCAGGCCGTGCCCTGGGCGGCGCGCTGCGGGCACAGCGCCTGCCGCGCGTGCTGGCGGCGGCACCTGGCGGCCGAGCAGGCCTGCCCTGCGTGCGGCCGTGAGACGCACCTGCGGCACCTAGCCCAAAACTACTTTGCGGGGACGTGAGCAGGGAGTGGCTGTGGCTGCGAGCGCCGTCTTGTCCAAAAGCATTTTCGTGCTTGTTGAGGAAGTTCTGCTCAGCTGGCTGCTCATGCTCATGCTGCCATGCACATAGGCATTACGTTGAGGAGTTCTGCTCAGCTGGCTGCTCATGCTCATGCTGCCATGCACATAGGCATTACGTCTGACCCCTTTACTGCTTGCTGGTCTGCAGGCCTGTATATTGACACATCTGAGCCGGGGCGTTGGCTGCTCAGCAGGTCATAACATTATGAGCCTGGTATCAGACTGAATTGAAAGTGCAGTCGCAGGCTTCTTGTAGCCCGTAGAGGAACAGTGCAGGTTGGCTTGCCGGTGCTTTGTGATAATGATGAGAGGCTTAACAATTCAGTCGAATCAGCATTCTGAAGGAACGTGTTTGCTGGCTCTGTAACGTTGGAGCCCGAGCTACGCCCTAATTGGCTCGCTCCCATGCATCCCGGGGCGCACTGGATGATGAACAAAGTTTGGAGCAGTGAGGGACGGGTGCACGCGGGGAGGAATGGAGGCGTTCAACAGCCTGTTATCCTTCTTGCCCCAGAGCCGAGATGCACCGGTGCGCGCACATGCGGCATCAGCGATTGGACGAAGCGAAGCCGTATGGGGACTGGCTAGCTTTATGGAATGTATGCAACATATCTTGTGCAAGTTTCTCCTGCAGATGCACGTCTGCGGTTTGCTGCTTGCTGCCCTGCTGATGGTTTATGTCTGCACACGGCTGTGCAATGCTGCCACGTTTGTCGGCTTGCGGATTGCTACGCTCCAAGCCTGGGGGCTAGGCGTGCAAGTCATCTGTTGCTGCACAGGCACCCACTGCTGGGACAGCTTCGTCTGCGTCAGATGCGCCGCCAGCCCCACCGCCAGCGACGCCATTGGACGACCCCGTCCAGCGGCCTGCATCACGCTCAGGGACTCCGGACGATCGCCTTGTGACCGGCGTGCATAGCGCCGCCGCACGCGCGCTTGCATCAGCTGCATCAAGTGCGCCATCGGTGCTGCCTGCAAGCTTGTCAAGTCCCTGCTCAGCGTGCCGCTGGTGGCAGCGCTGACTGCGGCGCCTTGCCGACCGTTGTGCCGGGGTGCAGGCGGGGGCGTGCAAGCGCCGAAGAAGCAGGGAAGGCCGCACGGGAGGGCGCTGCCTGCAGGGCCGAGCGTGACCTATGATGTGGACGCGCGCGGGGTCGACGAAGTGCCGCGCCAGCTCGAGGTGACCAGGTTCTATGCTCGTTAGCGCGAGGGCATTTGTGACACACTAGCGCAGGCTCGGCAGGATGTCAAGCCAGTAGCTTTGTGGCTTAAGAGCCAGACTGTGCGTGCTGGGACATGCTGCATGTCCATGCATTGTCTGGCTTCATGGACCAGGTCTCACCTGTTGTTTTCCTGGCTACTCGCAAGCAGAAGGGTAATGTGGGTTTAACATGCCATGTGGCATTGCAGGGCCGCGCACATGAAGCAATCCATGTTTGCGTTTTAAGAGGAGGGGAGGAGCCTGAATGTATATGAGCGCCCATGCTAAGGCTTAGCGCTAGTGTGCTAAGCACCAAGTCCGCGCCCAAGCGGCACTGCCGATGCGCGCAGGTGGCGCCGATCACCATGTATAACAGCGACTTCGCGCTGGAGCAGCGCCGGCAGATCGCCGTCAACGGCCGCTACATCTGCTACGCGCTGCGGCAGGGGCAGCTGCGCGTGCTGCACCGCCAGTCGGCCGAGCGCGCGCTGCTCAAGAGCAAGGGCGCCGCCGTCACCGACGTGCAGTGCGCCCGCGCTCGCTGCTGCCCCGCGCTCGCTGCTGCCCCGCACTCACTGCTGCCCCGCGCTCGTGGCCGCACCGCATAGCTCACGTGCGCGCGTCATATTTCCGCAGCATGCCTGCGCACAGACGTGCCGCGGCGCACGCTATCCGTGCCACAGACGGCCCCAGATTATTGTGGCGGTGGTTGGGCACTTAAAGCCACACAGGCACATCTGCTGCTGATAGCATAGGGATCATCCAAACAGAGCGCCGTGGAAGGCAGGCGGAGCGTGGCAGTTTGCAGTCAAGGCGTGGGGCTGCGTGCGGGCGCCGGCGCGCGGCCGAGTGGCAGTGCGGCGCGTCAGCCTGGCAGCGCCTTGCGCCTGCTCGCACCTTTGCATGCGCACTCCTGCTCCAGCGGTGCTCCGCCGTCACAGATCAGACGTGCATGTGGCGGAGCGTGACAGGTTTCAGAGCGATGACGTGGACCGGCTTGCGGCGGCCGGCCGCGACGGCAGCGTGGCCGTGTGGCGCGTGTGCGAGGCGGAGGGTGGCCTGCGCAGCGAGGCGATGTTGGCGCTGCAGCTGCGCGATGCCGCAGGTGCGAGGGCCTGAGGAAGCTCGTTGGATGAAAGTCCTGGCTCCACAGAGCACCTTCTCAGGCGAGCATGGGCGTAGGGCGCCCTGCAGAGTAACGCGCTGCTCAATCTGCACCTGCATGGCGCCATTGCATGGTCTGGTCCTTTGCAAATGCATGCGGCCTTTTGCAGCGCAGGGTCTGATACTGGCACGCCGCAGCTGACGCGTGCGCCGCTTCTGCTCGGCAGGAGCACCGAGCAGCATGAAGCTGGCCTGGCACCCGAGCCTGCAGGATGTGCTGGCCGTGGCGGCTGGGACGCGGCTGCTGCTGCTCGCCATCGATGACATCGGCCCGCCCACTGACGGCCCGGTGAAGCCTGCGCTCTTGGCTTGACTGCGTATCAGGGTGGCGCGTTCGGGCCCCACTGCAGCCCGCCTGCATTGTGTCATGCTTGCGCACTGTCACAACTGCGTGCGACCTGTCCGCGGACAGTTATCACTCACCCTGCAGTCACACTGGCTTGCTACCCAGTCTGGCGTCTGCATGCATGTGCTGGGCCGCCTGGAGTAGCCACGATATTTTGATCGCCGCTGTTGTGGGGCAGGTGGAGTGCGATGTCGACGAGCTGCCTGGCGGAGTCGTGGCGCTGCAGGGGGCAGGCGGGGCGCAGCTGACGGACGTCGCATTCGCGCCGGGCGGCGACATCCTGGCTGCCGTGACGGCGGACGGCCAGGTGCGGTGGACAGTGCATGGAAGTGGCGCTGGTGGCGCCGCCCTGCTTGCAAGCGCAACGACCGCGTGTGGGATGAGTCTGGAACCTCTGCATGACAACGATCACGTCAAATCATGTTCTGGCTTCCGAGCTTCGGACTGAAGCAGCCTGCCTGCGTATGAATTGCAGCAGCAGCGGCCGCAGCAAGCGTATGGGTTGTCAGGCGCGCCGGCGCCGCGCGCAGGCAGCCATATGGCGGCTGCAGGGCGTAGACAGCGGCTCGACGCTCCTGGCGCATGTGTACACGGCGGGCGCACCCCTGGTCGCGCGCGCGCGCGCGCAGCCCCATGGGAGCCCCGTGGGCGGCCTCGCCTGGCTGCCCGGCGACGCCCCCTCCGACCCGCCGCTGCTGCTCACCGGCGATGCGGCCAACTCCGAGCTGCGCCTGTGGGCGCTGGGCGGGCCCGCCGAGGGCGCCGGCGCGGCGCCAGGCGCGTTCGCGGGGGACGGGGACGCTGGCGGCAGCCCGGCGGACGGCGGCGCGGGGGGTCTGCAGCTGGTGCAGAGCCTGCGGCTGGAGGCGGCGGCCGGCGGCGGCGGCGACGGCGGCAACGGCGCCGCGAGCAGCCCCGCGTTCTTCAACCACCTGCTGGTCTGCCCGCAGGCGCGCCTGGCCGTGCTCGCCAACGCGCGCCGCAACGCGCTGTACACGCTGCACCTCGGCGGCGGCGGCGGCGGCGGCGGCGGGGCCGGGGCCGCCCGCTGGGACTACGCCGCAGAGTTCGCGGTGACCATGCCCATCCTGAGCCTGACGGGCGCGTGGGCGGCCGCCGGCGCGGACGGCGGGCCCGCGCTGCAGCTGTTCTGCGTGCAGACGCAGGCCATCCAGCAGTACACGCTGGACGCCGAGCAGTGCTGCCCGCCAGCGGCCGCGGCGGCGCCCGCGCCGCCCGCCGGC
>JAABUV010003512.1_pt1 | contig 19900 bp, 36 predicted proteins | sample 5559971 | NCBI WGS metagenome assembly JAABUV01 (sample SAMN10711881, study PRJNA513362) | rock metagenome | isolation source: Antarctica rocks | place: Antarctica: Victoria Land, Knobhead nord | collected 2015-12-19
ACGCCGTCAGCTGCGCGGCCGCGCAGGACGAGCTGGCGCTGGTGGTGCCGGCGGGGCACGGCCTGGCGGCGCGCGGCGCGGTGGACGTGGCGGAGCTGTACGCGCTCGCGCTCGTGTCGCTCAACCGCGGCTCCACCGTGCAGGCCGCGCAGGAGGCCACGCTGCGCGCGCACGGCATCCTCTGGCGCCACCTCAACGTCACCATGGTGCGGCGCGGTCGGCCGCGTCGGGGCGCCCCGCCGCGCCGCCGTGGCTGAAAGGGGGAAGCCGGGCCCTGCAGTGCTGGGGTGCCCGCAGGCGATTGCCGCATGGAGGTGCTGCCAGCAGCAACCCCTGTGGAAACATGGGCCGGGGGGGGATGCAATTGGCGCGTCATCAGGGCTGCCTGAAGACGCTGCTCCACGCCGCATGTCATGGCACTCGCAGGGGCGGCGCCCTGCGCAGCGCGCGGGTGCGCCATTTGTACCCGTGCAAGGGCATGGCCACAGGCTCAACCTCGGGCGCGCACAGGAGTTCAACTCCGTGGAGGCCATCAAGGGGGCCGTGCAGAACGGCCTGGGCGCCGCGTTTGTGTCCACGGCCGCCATCGCGAAGGAGCTGGAGCTGCGCCTGCTCGCGCGCGTGGTGCGGCCCTGCCGGCCCTGTGCGCGGCTGCGCAAACACGCTGCACTGCTTACTGCTGTCGCAGGTGTCTGCAGGCATGCTGAGCCCATGCCTTCCAGGTGACCAGATGTCATGCAGCGAAAGCGCCGTGCTGGTGCGTGTGGTGCGCATGTGAACTGCGTCGTTTGAGTGCGCGTTTGCGGCTGTGCCCCTGTCTGCCTCCGCACGCGCGTTGGTGACCTGCCAGGCATGCTGTCAACAGCGCCGCCGCTATATGTCGACTGCTGTCCTATCTTTCCTGTGCTCCTTCTGTACAGGATGCTCGCAATATCCGCCGAAGCCCGCGCATGCTGTGCGCAGTCGAGTGGTCGGATCTCTGTGTCATCACTTGAGTGTAGGCTTGGCCGGGTGCACGGCTGCGGCCACAGCAGCAAGTCACTGCGGCCGGTGCGCGCTGCGCAGGACATCCGCGGCGTGCGCCTGACGCGCACGCTCTCGCTGGTCGTCTGCCCGGCGCGGCAGGCCTCGCTGAGCTTTGCGGCGCAAAAGTTTCTGGCGGACCTGGCAACCGGCGCCGCGGCCGCGCCCAGCGGCGGCGCCCCGCTGTTCCGCACCACGCTCCGCGCCACCATGCCGTGGGCTGAGCGCGGCGTGCCCAGGCCCTCCGCCAATGGCGCGCGCCTCTGAGCGCGCGCGCGCGCGCCGTGCGCGCTCTGCCCCGTGCGGGCAGCCTGCGGGGTTGAGCGGCAGGCAGCCAGCAGCGACCTGCGTTACAGTGTGTTTTAACTTTAAGTGGTCTGCGGGGCTTTGGCCAATAATGCGCTTCAGAGCAAGGCTGCATGTTCACGCCGCGCCGCTGAGGCCAAGGGTGGCCAGGTGGCGGGACTCAGCCAGCACCGAGCTGGCCCATGCTGCCGCACATGCTGCCAAGGTGGGTGGGCGCAGCGCAAGGGGCCATATCCGGGCGGCTTGCTTGCTGCGCATGTGCTGCCTACTGAGCGCGAGGTTCTGGAGTGCGACCCGTTCGACAGGGCGTGCACTGCTGACCTAGGAGTGGGCTATGCGTGACGAATGGCATGAGTACTGCTGGCTGACTCGCGGCGGCGCTGCGCGCCGCCGCTGTGACCTGCTGTGCAGCCTCGCTGCCATTGATGTGCATGGACTGGGGGGCATGAGCCTGCTTTGGCACGGCCCTCCTGATGGTCAGGCTGACGCCTGTTTTCCTCACTTCTGCCCATGGTTTAACCCCATGTATTCGGCAGGCGTTCTTGGGATTGGAGCGCGCGGCGGCAGTCCAGGCACACCGCCGTCGCTGACACCCTTGGCGTCTGACACTTGCAACAGGAGGATGCGAAGCGGGTTGTTCAGACCTGTGTACTCGCTCTGTATGCTACACTCTCTGGGCGCGGTATTTTGCAGGCGCAGCGGTTGTCATTGCGAGCTGTGCTGCACTTGCAGCCAGGAGAGACGCCGCGTGACGGTCTCGTGAGGGTCGCATCGTGCGGCCCTGGTCGAGGCAGTCTGGTCCCTGGTTACGTCTGCCAGCCGGTCTGCACACTCTGCGCGCGCCTGGACATTGACGTAAAGGTGTGCGGTGTCTGGTTTGTGTTGTGTCTGCAGGCTAGGCGCCGCGCTTGGCGGCCGCTGTGTCAGAACCCCAGACCCTCAGTGTGACCATGTTAGCCCGGGATCTAGAGCGCTATGGCGCTGACAGGACTGGCAAGTGTCTTGGGTGAAATTGGGTGCAGCGCTGTGTGGCGCATATAGATCATGTAGCGTAGGGGAAGGCCGGGAACGTGCGCTTTGAACTCGCCTGCGCAGGAAAGCAGCACAAACGGGATAGTATGGCACAGGTCGTTACAGTCGCTGCACCACTCCCTGCGACACATGATGCCAACCACTGTTCATGCGAGGTTTGATCGCAAGTTGCCCAGGACACACTACAAAACTTGGCTGTCTGCACAGATGTCACCTGAAGCAGCAGCGCGACCCTACAGCACACACTTCAGAAGCTGAATTGAGAAAACCAGCAAGCTGCAGCAAAAATGCATGGCTAAATTTAGCAAGGATGCATCCCGCGAAAGCGTGCCAGGACTGCAAAGCGACTATGCATTGCTTGTCAGGCATACGGAGCTACTTTCAATACATTCAGCAGCAAGCCACACGCTAAGCAGCCGCAGCCCCAACTCGCAAGTCATGTACAACATGCAGCACACGCTGCAGCGTCGTGCCCCTCACACACTCCTTGCAACCACTGGCTGGATAAACAGATACCCGTACAGCTCCAGGCAGCTCACGCTCAGGTCGCCCGTGCCCGCCGCGTTGGGCCCCGTGAGCAGGATGCGGAACAGGCGGCAGGCCGCCGCGGTGCCCGGGCGGCCGGGCACGGGCCAGGACGCAAACTGCCCCGGCAGCGCCAGCGTGCTGTCGCGCTCGTGGCAGCGCAGGTCTACCCACGGGCCGCCCGGCTCCTCACAACCCTGCGCACAGGCCACAAAAGCTCCACGCGGGCTAGGCGAAGCGCTGCGAACCTGGCGCAGGCCAACGCCATGCGCGGCAGTGTGCGGCCCTGCGAGCGTGCATGTTGGCAGGACGCACCGACGCAGGCGGTGGATGCCTCGTCGTGCTTCACACAGCTGTAGTGAGGACAGGTGCTGCGCACAGGGATGTCAGCACGAATGGCACCGCTACCAGCTATCATAGATGCCACATGGAAATTTATTCGCAAAATACACGTCACTGGCCAGGCGGGGCTGGGGGAAAAGAGTCCCAAAAGTGGCGCGCCTGCAGGACCCAGCTGCGCGCGTACGCAGCGCTCGCATCGTGCCGCAGCGTGTAGTGGTTGCATGCCAGGCGGTGCCGCGGCCCCAGGTCCAGCTGCCACCAGGCGCCGCCGCCGCCGCCGCTGCCGCCCGCGGGCGGCCCCGCCGCGTTGTGCCGCAAAAACCCGCCGGCGACCAGCGCCTTGGCGCCCGTGTGCCGGCAGCCTGGGCTGCTGGCGGCCACCTGGGCGGAGCGCAGCGGGCCAATGCGCACACGACCCTAATGTAAACCTAGTTGGGGTGCGCGCGAGCCAACCACCCTGCGCACGGCGCCGGCAGGCGTGCGGGCATGCCGGCCGCGCGGCGCCCTGGCTCGCTCGCGCAGTGAGGAGGCGCAAATGTGGCATGCCGATCGCCCAACTTGGAACACCTTCAGCAAAACAAGCAGACACATGCCAGCTTGGCTGCAGGAAATGGAGGGACAGACCTTGGCTGCAGGAAATGTAGGGACAGACCCAGGCAGAGCCAGGCAGAGCGACGGCGGGCCAGGTGGGTGGGTGCATGTTCCGCCCCCCCGGTGAGCACAGGCGTGAGCGGCGCCGTGCGGCGCACACCTCCACGAGGCCGGCGAGGACGGGGTTGACCCATCAGTGCCGCCCGTAGCCGGTGCCCAGGTGCCTGAAGACGCCGTTGCCGTCGCCGTCGCTGACATACAGCAGCTCGGTCGCTGCGGGCGGCTGCCGGCGCCGGCAGCGTACCGCCGCGCTCGCCGATGGGCCCAGCCCCAGCCCCAGACCCCGCACATGCCGGCGCGCCTCCACTGCCGGCATGCCGTGGCCTGCCTCCCCAGCAGCCTCGGCGCCAGCACCGCCCTGCAAGACATGCCAAGTTTGGAAAAAACGGCAAGCGCATGACAGTCGCATTGTCAGCGCATCTGCAAACGCGGCAGCGTGCCCAGTGTGTGGTGAGGCGGACCGCTGCATCATCCTCCGCGGCTGCGCTGGGACGCCGGAGCGCCTCCGCCTCGGCGACCAGGGCTTGCAGTGCGGCGCTCCTGGCTGCAAGGTCCTGCGCTTTGACGGCCTGCGATTCTGCAGCACACTCACTGGGCAGCGTGTAGGCAGCGTGGAGAGACTCTGCAACCTACGACACAGCTCATGGCTAGGGGCCTGATGGAGAGTATCATGTGATGGCACACAGCACATGGACTATCCTGGGCATTCACATAGGCACATGCAGTACACTCTTAGACGCAGTTTACAAGGTCAAACATTGTTTGTGTTGCATCGGCCCATTTGCCTCAGACTGATCTGCATTCAGTCGCATTGGCACAGCGCTGCATGCAGGATGACACGCCCTTCCTGTGTTGTCCCATGCGCACGCTCACGCCGCACCTCCAGCTCGCGGCAGCTCATCAGTGGGTACCGCACGAGCGAGAGCAGGCGCTCGACCTCGTCCAGCGCGGCGCCGCCTGCAGCCCAGCGCGCGACCGCGCGGAACGCCTCCCACTCCGAGCAGCCCTGTGGTGCCATGAGCTTCGTGGCGGCCCAGGGCGTCCCGGGCAGCAGGCCCGCTTGTGCCGTCCCAGCTATATAAGAAAGGGATGGCGCTCTCGCCACCCTCACCCCCCGAGCACGTCTCATCGTTGCAGATGCAGCAATAACATGTGTGGACACAAGGCTTGCTCCCCCTACAGCAATACATGCTGAAAGCAGCCTACATGCATGACGGCCAAGTGAGGGTAGCCGTAGCTAACCCGATGAAGCCATGGATGCATCAGGGCCAGGCACGACTTCACCTCATGCTGCACATATCGAGCAGATCGACTTAATCACGCAGTGACCACAGCAGCTACGCACCAGGGCCTGCCCCTGGAGCACGGCCTCCAGCGCTGCGGCGGGCAGCGCGGCAAACCCGGCGGCGTCCGCGGCCAGCACAGCGGGCAGCCGCTCGGCCAGCAGGCGCAGGCCCGCCGCGCGTAGGCAGCCGGCGGCCGGGGCCAGGGCTTCAGCCAGGGCCAGCGCCCCGCACACGTCGCCGGGGCTGACTGCCGCCGCAGCGGCGCGCTCGCTGAGCGCTTCCAGCGTGGGCAGCTGGCTCGCGCTGGCGGCCTGCGGAAGGGACACATGGGTTAGCCCATGGGTTAGCCCAGCCGGCGGCGGCGCAGGGGGCTGCGGCCTGCACCGTGCAGACCACAGCTGCGGGACCTGCCCGGTGGGGAGCGCACAAGCACGGCTGGCGCGGCGGGCAGCCTGGCAGGCGGGTGCAGCTGGATGTCCCGGTACGCGGTGTGCTTGTCCAGCGTGCTGAGGCCGACATGGCGGATGGCCGCCAGCGGCGCCTGGTCGGCCCAGCAGAAGCACGCGCCCGCGCCGGGGACGCCCGCGCCGACCGCAAACACCCCGTGCCGCGAGTAGCTGATCCAGAAGCGCGTGAACTCCAGCGGCGACAGGTGCGCGCCAGGGACGCCGTCCACCTGTCGGCTACGGCTCAGCACCGCCAGTGATGAGTTGATTGCTTGGCGTCCCACACTGCCCCGGTGTCAGAGCACTACCTGCGAGCTCCGCGCGCACTGCTGGAAACGCAAAGCAGGAGACTCCTAGCAAGAGGACAATGCGACTGTCACGGTAACCGGCTGCGCACCTGGGCGCAGGTTTGGCCATCGCGCTCGATCTTGAGGCAGCGGTTGCGGTGGGAGCCCAGAATGACTGTGTAGCCGCTGTCATCCGCTCCGCCGGGGCTGGTGCCGTGCTGCCAGCGCCGGGACCCCGGCGCGGCCTTGAACAGCACCGTCACGTCTGTCTCGCCTGCGACATCAGCACCAGCCACTGCAAGGCCATACCAGCTGGACAAGGCGCGCACTGGCGCTTGCATAATGCGCACATACCTTTTGCCTCAAAGCTCAAGCAGCCGCCGCCCTCCTCGAGCCTCAGTTCTGATAGCCAGGCGCACTCAAATGGCGGCACAAAAAGCACGCTGGTTGAGTTCACCCGCAGCATCTTCTTATGTCCAGGTGGCATGGCTGCCAATCCCGGGTGCACGCCGCACCCCTTCTGCACTGCTATCCAGTCCAACTCGCTGGCGTGACTTCTGTGTGCTCTCGCTGGGAGGTGAGGCAGGCAGGACTGCTCCTTGAGTTTGGAAATTTTTATGGAAAGACAGATTAGTTATCTATTGAATTGCTTTATTCAACCCACTTTGCACGCATGCTTGACATCTGGGTGTACACCCAAGAAGCGGCATTGCTCGCAACATGCTTCAGCTAGCATTGCCCAGCACCGTGCATCACCAAGGCTAACGAGCAAGATGCCCGCGTGCAGCTGCCACATGGCGGCAGGCAGGCCACACCTCGCTGGCAGCGGCATGCAGAGGCCGGCGCATGCAGGACTGGTCGCGCGCTTGCCGCTCGCGCATCAGAGGACACGCGGGCGGCCTGCAGCGGACAGACAGTTCAGAGTCACCGTCTGCAAAACGCAGACGCAGACCGCCAGCCGCGGCCCGCAGCTGCGCTTCATCCAGCACAAGGAGGAGGCGCGCGTGTTCTACAGGTTCTTGAGCATCGTCTACGACCACATTGGTGCGCCCTTTTTGTGCGCCTTGCACTTGTAGCACGCAATCCTGCTTGCTGCAAGCGGTCGCCAAGGAGCTGCGCATGCTGCTGCGGGAGCATGCAATGCGCTGAACAGCACAGCTGGCCTTTCCTGTTCAGCGTTGCCGGCGGCTCACGTGTGTGCTGTGCTCTGCGCAGTCAACCCGGGCCACTGGACGGTGGACATGCGCGACGACGCCTTGGAGCCCGCAAAACTGGACGACCCCGGCCTGAAGGTGCGTTGTCGCTCCGCCCCGGCGCTCTGCCCTGTTCTCTTCTGCCTTGCCTTTTGGCTGGGAGCGTGTGTCTGGCAACTTCAACCTGCCGCACGCTGGCAGGTGGTGGACGTGGGGGGCGGCACGGGCTTCTGCACGCAGGGAGTGGTCAAGACGGTGCCCGCGCACAACGTGACGCTTATCGACCAGTCGCCGCACCAGCTGGAGAAGGCGCGGAAGAAGGCCGACCTGCAGGGCGTCACCATTGTCGAGGTGCGCAGCGCGGTCCACTGCCCGTAGTTGCTCTATCAAGGATGCATCTGTGCTGCTTTTCAGAGCCCCCCATGCTCATGCAGTGCGCCTGCAGCCGCTCCCTTACATCAGCATACGAAACATCAGCATCGTGGGTGCAGGAGCACTACGACCAGCGCAGGCCGACAGGCTGTGGCGGCGCAGGGGGATGCAGAGGAGCTGCCCTTCCGCACAGACTCGTTCGACCGGTATGTGTCGGCGGGCAGCATCGAGTACTGGCCAGAGCCGCAGCGTGGCATCCGGGAGGCGCGCGTGCCCCTGCACATCCACAGCGCCTCGCTTGCCTGGTCGCTCTAGAGCGCACCATGGGCTAAAGCACGTGCAACGTACCGAATTGGCATGCATGGCGCATGCTGCATAAGGACGGTGACCGTCCAAGATGCATGTCCAACTCAGCAGGGGCGGCTACGCGTGACACTTGCAGCTGCAGCGGCTGCCCACTGCTTGGCCGGCCAGCCTGCGATCGGGGCCCCAGCCAATGCCGCGTCATGCCCGGCAGGCCTACCGGGTGATCAAGCCGGGCGGCCTGGCGTGCCTCATCGGCCCGGTGCACCCGACCTTCTGGCTGTCGCGCTTCTTTGCCGACGTATGGATGCTCTTCCCGACCGAGGACGAGTACATGGAGGTGGGGCCCCCGGGCCCCCGGGGTGATTTGCGACACTGCTGATACTCACTGTGGGCATGCGCAGCATGCGTGCCAGCGGCGGTGTCTGGGCGCTGGCCTGCGCAGCCTGACCGCCATGCAGCAGGGCCTCGTGCGCTACCGACCTCGCCGCCCACCCTCGTTGCTCTGCTATGCGGTGCTTGTTCTGAGCGCGGGTGTCCCCACGTCTTGCCGGAACGCTACACTTCCAGGTGTCAGCATACAAAGGGGGGACGACTGCTGTCAGTGTGAAGCCAGAGACGCACCACATGCTGGCCTGGTGCGGCGTGCACACCGGCGGCATGCGCGCCGCGCGCAGTGGTTCACAAAGGCGGGCTTCCAGGATGTGCGCATCAAGCGCATTGGGCCCAAGTGGTACCGGGGCGTGCGGCGGCACGGCCTGATCATGGGCTGCTCCGTCACGGGCGTCAAGACGCAGGCAAGGCCCGCCCGCGGTCCGCGCGGCGCGCGCATGCCCTGCATCAGGCGCACAGGCGCCCGGCGCGAGGCAGGCAGGGCGGCGCGGGGGGGCGCGCCAGCTCTCAAAAGCCATGAGTGGCGCTCATGGCGCGCTGCTTGGCCTCACAGGGCGCGCCGCCAGGCAGGCGGGCAGGCTTGCCGCCGCAATGCAGGCCTTGCGCCGTGCTTGCTGAGCAAGCACGGCCCCGAAACGTCCGCTGACGTCGGGCGTGCCGCGCGCGCCGCGCGGCAGGCGGGCGACTCGCCGTTGCAGATGGGCCCCAAGCTGGAGGCGAGTGGCAAGAGCAGCGGCAACCCGTTCGCGTTCCTGGGCCGCTTCGTGCTCGGCACGCTGGCCGGCGGCTACTACTTTGTGCTGCCCATCTACATGTGGCTCAAGAACCTGGTCTGGCCGCGCGGCCTGCCGGGCTTCTGAGCGCGGCGCGGCGGCGCGCAACGCGGCAGGCCGGCGCGCCAGCCAGCGTCGCTTACGCAGCAGCGCCGGCACGTCGCGCAGGGTCGCGGCCCGCGGCTGCGCCGTGCGGGGCCTGCGGGGCAGCTGCGCCGCGCGGCGCAGCGCCGCCCGGGGGCGCCTGGCGCTGCGACCCTGTGACCTGCGCAGGGATCGCGCCAGAGTCGGTGTTTGCACAGGGCGGGCTGGATGGCGCGCAGGCTGCGGCGAGGTGAGTGGGGATGCATGCAACACGGGGTTGGGCCTGGCCGAGCAGCAGTGCTGACGCTTGCATGCATCAGAGCCTGTGGAGGGCTGTGATCGACACAGGCTGCTCTGCAGCCGCTGCAGGTATCCTGCTGTGCTCCTAGTGCCATAGCTATGAGGCTGGACGAAGGTGTGCATGACTCCGCAAGCACAGCTTGACCTGCACACGCATTAGCTGGGCGTGCGATCTGCAGAAGGATTGACTGGTACGGTATTGCCCTGCCGTTGCTTGAACTTGCATCAGGTGGTACGCATCATAAGTTGCATGTTGTGTTAGTGCTGTCAAGCCCGTGGGCGGTGGGGAGACAGCTGTCTGAACAAGCAATGCAAGAGATAGATGTAAAACTCCGGTCGCATAGCACACCGGCGGATGGCGATCATGTGTTTCACTCCAGTGTCTTGCTTGCATTGCTACTGCCTGCTGCCGTGCTCCAGTGAGTGCTTCACAACTGCGTTCAATAGGTTACTTCTAAAGTGTCCCCAAGTCTCTACCCCGCGTTCCCGTCAGGGCGGTGCAGAGCATGACTGCTTCGCCCTGGCAGGCAAGCACAGCAAAACGCATGAGAAATGTTGCCAGTCCACAGACTGGCAACCTGCCAGAAAGCATGGCTCATGACATACAGAAAACAGGCAAGTTCTCCCTCTAAGTGCGTCCTACGCTTTGCACCAGAGTGGTGTAAGGCCAGCAAACACAGTCCCACCTAGATAGCTCGTCTCTTTGCTCAGTGCCGACCTGGCCAGCCACGACAACATACTTCCGAGACACCACCGCACACACAGCTGCTGACCATGACAAGGGCCTCAAGCGGCATGGTCAGGTTGAGCAACAAAGTTCAAGTCACAAGTGTCCACAATTCGCAGCGGCGGGTGCGCCCGCAGCGGCGCATCCGCTGCAGTGAAGATGTTAGACCCGCCTAGACACACACATGACTGTGCACAAGCGCAGCGAACACTGCGGCCACTGAAGAGCACGAATATACCTGGTACCACTATAGCCTCTCATGGAAGGCACCCGCATGAGGCTGCGCAAGGTGCCAGCCTTTGTGCCACAAAGCACAACAGCGGCCTCCTGCTACGACCCCGCACACCCATGCAGGGTGAACACCACCCACCATTCCCATCATCCCAAGGCTAGACCCAGTTCTGCGGCAGCCTTGTCCGCGCTAAAGCCCGCAAAGCCGGCCTCGCTGTGCGGCAGGCGTGCAAAGGCCTCGTACGCCGCGCCGCGCCCGCCGCGCAGGTATGCGGCCGCCAGCACGTCCAGCGCCTGCTTCCTGTGGCCCACCTGCGCCACCACGGCATGGTGAGCAGCTGGCTGGCAGCACAAGGGTGGCACATGTCATACCAGCACTGCAAGCGTGTATCATAATGCGAAGGAAGCAAGCATGCTGCAGCAGCTGGAGCATGCCCGCCATGCCCGCCAGAGCACAAATACCCACATTCACGCACATCTCTATGCATTTCAGCACGCATGGGCCATGCGACTGGGCATGAAGTGAGCGGCTCGGCCCGCCGCACCGCTGCGCGGCCAGCACAGCGCGCGGGGCCGGCTTGCCTGGTGCAAGACAGCCACGCCGGCGCGCTCCAGCTGCTCGCGCGCGGTGAGCGCCATGGGCAGCCGGCCGCCCGCTGTGCAGCAGGACTGGTCATCGTGGCAGTAGTTCCAGCGGTGGCAGGGCAGCAGGCAGACGGCGGCGGTGCCGTTGCGGCCGGCGGGCACGCGCACGCAGCTGCGCCCGCGCTGCAGGCTTGCCGCCAGGTGCCGCAGCAGCGCGCCCTCGCGGTTGTGCACGCCCAGGTAGGTCCCCAGCGCGACCTGCACTCAAATGGAGCATTGGCATGCGCTGAAGCGCACAGTGACTGCACGCTGGCGCCATGGGGAACACATCTGTACCTTGGCAAGGCTCTGCACCATCCCTGCAGCCTTCACTGCATAAACGCAGCCTTATTATAGCGGTGTCAGCAGATACAGGCGCATGCTGCAACGCTTACCAAAGTAACATGTCGGTGCATGCTACGCCGCTCACCTGTCCAGCAATGAAGGACTCGTGAAAAGGATAGCCCTCGCAGATGGCATCCAGCACCGCAACTGCCTGCTCATAGCGGCCACGTGACACCATCTGGACGCCCATGTTGATTGGCCTGCCACGCGACCAGCATCAGCGAACTGAACACGGTGCGCTGTCACAAGCATGCCTCATACCCCATGCCTGCGCATGCATAAACCCCATGCATCAACCCCGCACAACTCCATTGTTGAAAAGCACTCACAAAACCATGCAAAATATGTGAGCTTAGGCCTCTACGCATGGTATATCACTCAGGTCACATGAACACATCTTTTACCAGCATGTCAGCAACCCTTACCAGCGTGTCAGCAACCCTGTGTGTTCTAGAGTGCGCACATGTCGACCGCGTCGGAGAGCGTGACAGCGTAGTCGAATGCTGCCGGGGCGCCAGCGGGCGCGAAGAGCGGCGCTACAGGCGCTATCACCAGAGCGTCCATGTCAATGAACACCACGTCCAAGTCAACGCCCGCCCGCTGCAGGTGGCGCAGAAATGCCTGGCCAGAGGCACCACTCTTTCAGTCTGCGCATGAGTATGCGCAGAGCATGAGTATGTGCATGTGTAGAGAGGCCACTTGGCTGACATTACGCATCTGCGCATGCGCAGTGGGAAAGGTGGCACAAAAGTGAGCAAGTTCGCGATATGCACGAGAAGATTTGCGCCTGGGCACGGCAGGGTACCAGCAGCACCTGCTGCGCGCGGAACTGGTAGTAGTTGGCCCACGCGTTGCGGCCCAGGCGCGCCTTGTCCAGCGGGTGCCGGAACACCTGCACGCCCGCCGGCAGGCCCGCAAACTGCGTGGACTGGTCGGTCAGGAGGGTGATGTTGCAGCCCGGGTTGCTGCGCCGCAGGACGGGCACGAAGTTGAAGTTGGGCCGCGCGAGCTGGTGCGCATCAAAGCCCTGCGCGCAGGGTACGCCGCGCCTTCAGGTTCCAGCCTTGCCCGAATAAGGGCGCAATAGCTTCCACAGCACGCAGAAGCACGCAGAAGGGCGACACAGCTCGCAGCAAAGCGAAAGGAAGCAGCTGGCAGTCACGCGCAACGCAACAAGAGAGTCGAAACTAGGACTGCTGCACAGCCGAGCCAGCGTGGCAGGCAGGCTGCACGCCAAGCGAGCTACCTTGAGGCCCCAGCCAGTTTGCAGTGAACGCAGATTGGCATCTGCCGGACCCAGCACCTCTCAGCAAGCACGCAGCAGCTCCATGTGACAGCCGTGCAAGGGGCGCAAGAACAGTCTAGAAGCACTGCACAGTGCAGCCGCTGTGCGCATGAGGCAGGGCTGCAAGGCAACTCGGCTTTGTGGAGTATAAGGGCAGCGCAGCCGTGGGGCGCACCTCTGCTCCGCGATTGCCCAGGGCGAAGAATGAGGCAAAAATCAGCGCGCTGCCATCGCTGCCCCGGTGCGCAGCCTCGCGCCGCGAAGCCTCAAGCAGCTCCAGCTGCCTGCTGAGCGCCGGGTGCCGCAGGCAGGTGGCGTGGCAGTGCTGCAGGCGCGCCAGGTCACCGCCTTGTTTCGCGCACCAGCTCGCACAAGCCACGGTGTCTGGCAAGGCCGCCACCGATGCGTTTGGCGAGAGCGCGGGCGGCCTACGTGCGGCACTCTTTTCTGCAAGCGGGTACCACAACCTCTGGCGCGCGGCCGCCGCCAAGAGTACCAAGATCAGCGCGCGCACGCCGGCTGACAGCCTGAGGCCCTGTGTCTTCCACCTGTTGGTGTGGCAGGCATCACCCGGTCAAGCGGCGGACGTGCACGCCGTGCAGTTGCGCTGTGTGGCAGTGACTGGATTGAGCCAGTCACTCACTGTGAGAGACTGCTCACGCACAATAAGCTTGCGTCCCCGCCTTAACATATCACAGACTGTTCGGCAAAGCGGCGGGGAGTGGCACGCACTTGCGGTCCGCGAAGTGCGCGGCAAGAGAGGTGGCACAGCTTGCGAACATGCCTAGCTTGGCAGCAGTTCCGTGTTTGTTCGGCAGTTGCCTCGTCCGCAACTCTAAACAGGCCACAAGGCGTGATATGGCACCGCAAACAGGAGGTAGTGCTTTCGAGGAGGATCGACGGCTGAGAGGCAGGCAGCTGTCATGGTACGAATATACCCTACCTTGCAAAGTTACAACACTGTTTTTGTGGCCTCCAAAGCCTTCTACTGGCACTCAACTCGACACCGCAGATTCAGCAACCCAGACTCAACTCTGCATGCAAACGCGATCCAGCAATCAATTCTATCCCGCAAGGGTAACACCCCAACACCTGCTTGAGGCAGGCGCGCACTCGCAGCAAGGCAAGCGGGCGACACAGAGAGGCCAGCACATTCGCACACGCACAACAGTATATACGGCACAAGACATGGGGTTCGCAGGCTGGACACAAGCGGGCTACGCGAGGAGCGCACTGAGGTCTGGCAAACTGCAAAACTCTGGGGGGACGCATGCCCAAACACAGCCCGCCGCAGGACCCAATGCAGCTCGGGCTCCGGCTATGACATGCATGGCAGGTGGACACACAGGCGCAGGAGCGTAAATGCAGGAGTCTGCAGTTCTCTGGCACTGGGAGAAGACACAGGGCAAATGCGCTGCTTGCCAAGGCAGGGCGGCAGCGACTATACACGAGCGCGCCAGCAGGGCCAGCGCGGTGAAAGACGCAGTGATGAACTTGTCCTAGCTAACCCAACCTACTCTATGGCGCTGGTTACAGCTCACAGCTCACACTTCACACTTTCACCATGACCAGGACAAGCACCGGCCCGGTCATGGTCGGCACATGATCGTCCACCATCCCAAGTGCGCACCTTTACCCTAAAACTCTTGCCCGAGCCCCGCTGCTTGGCACGCCAGGGCCATGGCCTACGCGCTTGGCGCCAGGCCCATCCGTGCGGCCGCACCTGCGCTGTCAAACGCCGCCATGCCCTCCTCGCTGTGCGCCAGCCCTGCGAACACCTCGTAGGCTGCGCCGCGGCCGCCAATGAGGTACGCCGCGGCGAGCAGGTCCAGCGCCTTCTTCCTCGGGCCCACCTGGCGCAAATAGAATAATTTGATGCACGGCACATGAAAAAAACCCGGATGCATAACCTCTTGCTGACATGCCGCGTAAAAGTGCAGGCAAGCGCGAGCGTTGCAGCCAATCGTCCATATCCTTCACGTGATCCTCTGCTCAGCCTGCTACTGTGACACGAAGTCGCATCTATGTTCAATAACTGGCAAGCTGTGCCTGCCTCTGCAATCTGCATTACTGGACGCCACTGCCAGGCAGGTTTACACATGGCAAGGGAGGCGTCCATGCGACGCAGGTCCGCCCTTGGTACGGCACAACAGTCAATGCATGCCACGATCATGTAAAACAATATGCTTTGTATATTGGTTGGCGACGGACTGGTGCCTGTCTTGTGCCTTGCAAGTTGCAGAACATCTCATTCAACGCTCCACCGGGATGCACTCGGCGGCCTCTGGCAGCAGGGCGCAGCTGCGCGCATCGCGGGCGCGCCTGGTGCAGCACGGCGGTGCCGGCGCGCTCAAGCTGCTCGCGCGCGGTCAGGCCCAGCGGCAGGCGCTGCGGCGACGTGCAGCACGACTGGTCATCGTGGCAGTAGTTCCAGCGGTGGCAGGGCAGCAGGCACACGGTGCCGGTGCCGCCGCCGGCGACCGGCAGCGCCAGGCAGCTGCGCCCGCGCTGCACGCTGGCCGCCAGGTGGCCCAGCAGCGCGTCTTCCTGGTTGAGCACACCCACATACTGCGCCAGGGCGATCTGCGGTGCGCAGCCGGCAGGCGTCAGGCCCGCGGCTCAGCTTGGGGTCTAGCGACAATCGGTTCGCGGCCAGAGCTCAGACTCGCACCGCAGTGACCGCGGCTGAGGACGGAACAGCGGGAGGCCGAAGCTTGGGGACACATGCGTTCGCGGCGGCATTGCGCACTTGCTGTCTACTGCTTGTCCAGCCTTCACGAAGGAGCTGGGCAGCACCTGCCCGGCGATGAACGATTCATTGAAGGGGTACTTGTCGCAGACCGCGTCGAGCACGGCGATGGCCTGCGGGTAGCGCCCACGCGGCACCAGCTGCACGCCCATGTTGATCGGCCTGCCGCGCGGCATGCACACCGCAATGCGCGCGCGGCCAGCAGAAATCCCTGAAATTTCACTGGCTGCGAAGAGGCAGGGCTTGCCCATGCGTGCCATGGTTAGCCACCTCTCCGGGGCCGCACAGCACGCCTTTCCACAGCCGCGGTCATGGGCCCAAGAGGTGCAGCATGGCCATGGCGCGGTTGCATGAATACTCGCATGCAGAGGCAGGGCAGGTTGCAAGACAGGCTGTGCTGGGCGGCGCACATGTCGACCGCATCAGACAGCGTGAGCGCGAGGTCGAACGGCGCGCTGGCCGCGGCCTCCGGCGCAAAGGCGGGCGCCATGGGCGCGATGACCAGCGCGTCCATGTCCAGGAACACCACGTCGCGCGCCTGCCCGGCGCGCTCCAGGCGGCGCAGGAAGGCCTGCCCGCACGGCATGCGCTTGGCGGACGCCTCTGCTTTGGCGTGGCTTTGACCTCGCAGGTCTGTGCTGTTCAGGCACGCCATAGCAATGCAGACACAACAGGCTTATGAGCGCTGCGTGTAGGCAGCAAATGAGGCAGAGTAGTTGAGAAAGTGATGTGCCGGGAAAGTTGTCAGTGAAGTCAGCTGCCCGGCAGCCTATGCACAAGTGCCAACAGACAAGGCTCTGACGGCCAATCACTCTGGGAACACAAGGACGCTCTTCCTGGACAAAACCTGTCCCTGTAGTGCTTTGTGGCCAGCCCATGGCGCAAGGATAGGTACGGCGCCTCGGGATGGGGCCGCGCGCCTGCTGCGCGCGGAACTGGTAGTAGTTGGCCCACGCGTTGCGGCCCAGGCGCGCCTTGTCCAGCGGGTGCCGGAACACCTGCACGTCCGCCGGCAGGCCCGCAAACTGCGTGGACTGGTCGGTCAGGAGGGTGATGTTGCAGCCCGGGTTGCTGCGCCGCAGGATGGGCACGAAGTTGAAGTTGGGCCGCGCGAGCTGGTGCGCGTCAAAGCCCTGCGCGCAGGTTGCGGGGTGCATCAGCACCCTAGGGTGCTGCACCGCTGGGGGCAGTAGCGGCACGCGGCGCTCACAGCTCAGTACGATGGTGCTCACGCAACAGGGGCGGTCAGCCTGCCAGGCAAGGTTTGCCAGGCAAGTGAGCGCTGAATCATGCGATTGTGGGAGCTTAACAGGGGTGCCTTTCAGCAGAGCGCTGCCGTGTCCAGTACACGCCTGCACAGCGGCCCCGCTCGGCGCGTTGCAGGCCGTACAGGAACACAGCAAGCAACAGCACGCACTGCCATCAGCGCAATCATGCGGGGCTGCGCCATGCACATCGTCACAGCCCATGCTCAAGCAGCCAGCATATCAGGGCAGAGACCACAGGGGCACCGTGCATGCGAGGGCTGCAGCACGGCAAGGCAGTCCGCCAGCGCAAGGCGTCCCGGCGCACCTCGGTGCCGCGGTCGCCCTGCGCGTAAAAGCAGGCGAAGGTGATGCCGCTGCCGGCCGGCGCGCTCACGGACTCTGCCCAGCCTTTCGCCTCAAGGTGCCCCAGGTGGTGCTGAAGCGCGGGGTAGGCGCGGCAGCGCTCCTGGCAGCTGCGCAGCCGGCCCGCGCTGCTGTTGGCGGCCGCACACCACTCTGCGCAGCCCCGCAGCGGCAGGGCCGGGGCTGTCGGCGCCACCAGGTCGACGTCAACGTTAGGTTCTGTCTGCGGGGCCCACAGGCGCTGGCGCGCCACGCCGACCTGCCGCGCTCAGCCGGCAGCATTTGGCACCCGAAGGCACGCAGTGCAACTGCTCACACAGGCACATACACAAGGCGCTTCAGCATCGTACCAGGAAGAGGACAAGTCCTACGCGTAGGACAAGCATCAAGTCGCCGCCTTGGCACCTGCATCCAGCAGCGCACGGCTTGTTCAGATGCGCTGCCCTTCCTCCAAGGCTCCGATCGCGCTGTGGAGCTTTATAGTACCAATGCTTACAATCAGTGTATGGCGGCCTCCATCAGTCGAAATGCACAGCCTCACGGCGCTTGCAGGCTGTGCTGCACACAGGCACACTGGTTGCGGGGCCGGGGCCGTACGAGGGGAGCTCGGGGCCGGCACGTCTCGCAGACGTATGCTTTGCAAACGCAGTGTCCGCAAGCCACGGCAGGCCCGGCCAGGCGCTCGAGGCACCGATCGCCACTGTGCTTTATGAGCAAGGCTTCATACTCAGCCCAGGCTTTCATTGCCTGGAAATCAGCAAATTGGGGCAAAACCCGAACTTGCCCTGCTTGCTCGGCGCACTCTACCTGCGCACATCTAGCTGCCCTCCTCCTGCGCTGGCCAGCATGGAGGTCGACGGCGAGGAATCGGCGCCTGCGCAGTCGCCGCGCGCCGGCGACGCCAGCAGCGACAGCGACAGCGACTTTGAGGAGGTGGAGGCCAGCGCGGAGGACATGGAGAGCATCACCGACCTGGAGGCCGAGCTCAGCGTGAACGCCAACCTATACGACAAGCACGTAGAGGTGCGTGCTGAGTTGTGATGGTGATGGCGGTGTTGCGCTGGAATGCAATCGCTGGCTGCTGCCCGCGCCTGCTCCTGGCGGTCACTCCCGTGCCGCGCGCCGCAGTACATCGCCACGCTGCGGCGCTGCAAGATGCGCGAGCGCCTGCGCTCGGCGCGGCGCGCGATGCACGCGCGCTTCCCCTTCAGCGAGGCGCTGTGGCTGGAGTGGCTGGACGACGAGCTGCCGGGCGCGCGGGGGCCCGACGCGCGCGCCCAGGCCGAGGCGCTGCTGGACACCGCCGTGCAGGACTACCTGTCCGTCCCCGTCTGGGCGCGCTACCTGCGGTGCGTCCGCTCATCCCCCCGCGCGCCCCCGCCCTGCGTCCGCGCAGCGTGCGGCGCGCCGGCCGCGGCACTGTGCCGCGCGGCGGGCCGCACGAGGCGCCGCCGGGCCAGGTGCCCGGTCGCCTGCCCGCTGTACTTGCTGCGACCGCGCGGCCCGCGTTCCCCCGGCCGCCAGGGCTCGCCAGGGCTGGGTGCGCGCGCCGCCGGGCGCGCGCCTGAGGGCGCGTCCCCGCGCAGGTTTCTGCAGGACAGCGACCCAGACGTGCGCGCGCGCACCGACGCGGGCCTGGCAAAGTTCCGCGCTGTGGCGGAGCGCGCGCTCACGGCCGCCGGCCTGCACCTGCCGGCCGGCGCGCAGCTGTGGACTGCATACAGGCGCTCGCTCCTGTCCCGGCTGCCCCTGTTACCCTTGTCGCTACCCGCTCGGGCCAGTGCTCTTTACACGCACGCCGCCCGCCCATCCAGAGCATGTGCGAGAATTAACCAGCGCGAGGGCGAGTGCGACGAAGCAAGGCTGCTGTGGGAGAGGTGCAGACGCTCTGCGACAGCGTACATGAGCCTGACGTGCCCAGCCGCCTGCCATACAGCAGGCACATGCGGCTGAGGCCGCGGCTCTGCCGAGCGCCATCACCGCCAGCGTCTCTTGTTCTTGTCCTGAAAGCGCGCGTGCGGACTGCCGCAGGGACTACGAGGCAGCTGCGGCGGCCGCGCAGCGGCATACGGACAGGGAGCAGGTGCAGCGCGTGCGCGACCTCTTCCACCGCCAGCTCAAGGTGCGGCGCCCGCCCGCGCCCGCCGCCTCCGCCGCCGGCGCACCCAGCGCCGAGCGACACAAGTCGGGAATGCACGCTGGGGCTGCTCTGCGGCGCGGAAGGCCTGTTTCTGAAGCCAGACAGGCCAGCGTAGCTCGATGCCCTTGCGTGCGGTGGGCCTGGCTGCCGCCAGCCACACAAGTCATGCGCATCATGCCCCCCGCCCTGCCCCGCGCGTCGCACGGCAAAGCCTGCGCGACGGAACCAGGCGCTGACGCGCCTGAGGCAGGCGGGGCGCGCGCGCAGGTGCCGCTGGCCGGCGGCGACGCCGCGCTGGCCGCGCTGGCCGCGTGGGAGGCGCGCCTGCCCGCCGGCGCGGCCGCGCCGGAGCTGCCGCCGCATGTGGAGCGCGCGCGCGCCAAGGCGGCGGCCGCGGCCGCCGCGCGGCGCGGGCACGAGGCGGCCGTCGCGTCGGGGCGGCCGGCCGACGCTGACCTGCTGGCCGCGTACATGGCCTACATCCGGCTGGAGGAGGTGCGGGCGGCCCTGTTTAGGCTTAGGGCGGCGTGCGTTGTGGCGCGGCCCTGGCCGGCCGCGGCGTAAGTGGGCTGGGGCTGCTGTTGGGGCGGCTGCCCGGAATGGAGCCGCCGCCTGGTGAACTGCGCTGGTGGTCAGAGGCGCCGTCAGGAGAGCGCGTCGCGCCCAGCCCAACCCTCTTGCGCAGAATGTGCGCGAACGCCGGCAGGAGGAGGGCGACCCAGCGCGCACGGCCGTGCTGTACGAGCGCGCGGTGGCGGCCTTCCCCGTCACGGCGTACCTGTGGGCGGCCTACGGGCGCATGGTCGAGGAGCGCCTGCGCGGCGTGCCGGCCGTCGTGAGCGCCGTCTACGCGCGCGCCGCGCGCAACTGCCC
>JAABUV010003513.1_pt1 | contig 19900 bp, 21 predicted proteins | sample 5559971 | NCBI WGS metagenome assembly JAABUV01 (sample SAMN10711881, study PRJNA513362) | rock metagenome | isolation source: Antarctica rocks | place: Antarctica: Victoria Land, Knobhead nord | collected 2015-12-19
CGGCGCAGGCCGCCACCCCGGCACCCAGCACACCGAGCGCAACCAGCACCCCCGCACAGCTCGGGACGTCGCCCACCGCGTCCACCCCGGCGCAGGCCGCCACCCCGGCGCAGGCCGCCACCCCGGCGCAGGCCGCCACCCCGGCACCGGACACGTTCACCGCTGGCGCCGCCGCGCAAGCCCCTGCCGCGGCACCAAGCACCTCCACAGCTTTCTCCACCGCGCAGCCCAGCGCACCAGTACCGGCCACAACGGCACGCGCACCGGTCATGGCGGCACCTACCCCGGCCACGACCACACCACCCACGAGCACATCACCCGCGACGACAGCGACGGCGGCGCCCTCCCCGTCAACGACCACCCCCACGCCGAGCACGACCACGCCGCTGCCGACGGTGAGCACATCAGCGCCGACGGTCACCACATCAGCGCCGCCAGCGCTGACCCAGAAGACCAAAAGGTAGCCGTGCCGAGCCCAGCGCGAACGACTCGTCACACCGTCCCTCGTCGGAGTGGTTCCTTAGATGACCTCGCCGACCTCGCCGAGTCGCTGTCCCTCGATGCCCCCACCATCTCGCGCCTCGTCCCGCCGCCCGAGATGAAGGCGATGCGCGCAGCTCACGAGATTCGTCTGCGGGCACGGTCGATGCCGACAGAGACTTTTCTCGCACCACCCCGGGCCGCACCACCCCGCTCGTCAGACCCCGCGGTCCTCCGCACCGTCACCGAAGTGAACTTGGGCAGTGTGATGGCCACCGTCAAGGTGAAACTGGACGGCGGTGAGCAGCTGGTAACCGCCTCGGTCACCAAGGAAGCCGCCGAAGACCTCGGGTTGAGCGTCGGTGCTGCGGTGACCGTGCTCGTCAAGTCCACCGAGGTCATGCTCGGCGTCGAATAACCCCCCGCACACCCAGCGAACTGTGACAGCCGCCGGGGTGCTGCGCTGGGCGTTCATGGAACGGTCAGGCGAACGTGGGTCCTGTGCCGCCGTCTCCGGTGGCGAACCAGCCGGGTGGGGCGGGCACCGTCCGCAGCGCTGGAACCTCGCGGTGAAGTCCGGGGGTACACCGCCACATTGGTCCGCTTTCCCCGTTGCACACCGCCCGCAGGTGGTGGTCGGCGTGCTGGATCCACCAGCTGCTCATCGCGGCCTTGTCGTTGTCGCGGCGCGCCACTTCCCACCCCTTCCACAGCGCGTCCATGCGGACCGCGACCTCGGTGTGCGCCCACCACTGGGCGCACCACACCAGGCCGCGACCGTCTCCGGTGATCTTCAGGGCGACGGCGGGGGCGAACCATTCCCGCACCCAGGCGTCGGCGTCGGGGAACTCGTCGCGGGGGGTGTCGCCCGCCGCCGCGGCCGGAGCGGCGGGCGGAATGTTGGTAGTGGTGTCGGGGAAGTCATCGAACTCCCCGCGCGGCTGGCTCTCGGTCATGCGGGCTCCGTGGACGACGTGCCTTGGGGTGCGGTGGCCGTGGCCGTGGTGGCTCGTGGTGGGGTTGTGCGGGTTGGGGTGGTGTCGTAGCGGGTGAGGGACGCGCGGATGGCGGCGGCGTGGGGCCCGTCCTGCCAGAACGTTTTGCGGACCAGCACCGGGGGGTTGCCCGAGGTCATCACCAGGGCCCGGTCCTTCGGGAGAGCCGCCAGCTGATCGAGGGCCATGATCGGTTCCCGCGACCAGGACTGCGACCGGGTGCGGTCCCCGCCGCGACCCACCGACGTTGACCACCGCTGCACGTCGTGGTCGCCGATGCGCCGTGACACCGATTCCAGGTAGCTGGTGTCGGAGATGCCCCCGCCGTAGTACTCGATGTTCGACGCCGAGCGCAGCGCCTCGAACTGGTTCTCCGACCACACCTTGCGGGCCTGGGCGGGGGACTGGAGCACGGTGAGTACGGTGATGCCCTGGCTGCCGAAGTGGGAGTACTGGTCGGGTAACTCGGTGAGCTTGCAGATGTTCGCGGCCTCGTCGAGGACCGCGACGAGCGGGGTGGGCAGCCGCCCGGCGGGGCTGCGCCGCGCCAGGTCCTCGGCGGCGTCGAAGATGCGGCCTACCAGGGCGGTGGTCAGCGCCGAGCTCGACGCCCGCCCTTCCTTGGACAGGGCGAACACGGTGTCGTTGCTGGCGACGAACGCGGTCGGGTCGAACTCAGGCAGCTCATGCACAACGACTTTGGCGCCGAGCTCGCCGTCGGCGTCGAGGGGGCAGCGCAGCGGCGGGGTGACTGACAGCGCGTAGGAGGGTTCCCCGAGAACCGACAGGTAGCGGCGGGCCATGTCGAACAGGCCGTCCCGCTGGCGGGGGTTGATCCCCCGCGCCCGGCGCATCGCCATCGCCGGCACCGGGTGGTGGTGGGCGTCAAGGATCTGCGCCGGCACGGGGGTGTTGTCGTCGGAGAGCCATTCCAGGGTGTGCAGCAGGTCCCCGCCGGCGGACGCCGCGGCCAGCAGGTGCAGGGCGAGGAGTTCCTGGGAGCCGCCGTCGAAGTAGTCGTTGCCGACGCTGCCCGCGGTGGTGGAGGCGTCGACGAAGTAGCCGGCCAGCAGCCGGGCGGGGGCGATGGTGGTGACCCCGCGCAGCGGGTTCCACCACCACTGCTGCCCGGTCGACCCGGCGATACCTTGCAGGTCCGACAGCCACACCCGGCCGTGGGTGTCGCGGACCCCGCGGGTGTGATGATGCAGGTCGGCCTTGTTGGAGGTGGCCACGACGGGGCCGGGGGCGTCGCACACCGCGGGGATGGCCACGGCGGCGGTCTTGCCCATGCGGGTGCCGGCCAGGACGGTGCCCACGTCCTCCCACGACAAGTACAGCGGGTGCCCGCCCTGCACACTCACCCCGACCCGGATCCCGTAGTCGCTGGGCTTGGTGACCACCATCCCGGGGCGCAGCCGCTGCGCTTTCGCTTTGGCGCTGCGCCCGGTGATCTCGGTCAGGGTGCCGGGTCGGGCCATCGCCCGCGCCGGCTGGTCCGATCCCCGCCCGCCGCCGACGCGCAGCAGCACCGTCAGTGCGGTGGCCACGACCAGTACCGTCGCCGCGGCCGCGATGACGGTGGCGGTCATCGGCCACACCAACTGCCCTTTGCCGAGCCGGATGAAGGCCTCCACCGGGTTGCCGGGGAGGGTCTGGTTGACCCCGGCGAGGGTGTCGCCGAGCCACCACGACCCGTAGGCGACCGCGGCCGCGGTGACGCCGATAGCGACGGCGATCAGCGGCAGCCAGCTCTGCGAGCTGGGGCCGCGGGGTGCGGTGTTGCTCAACAACGTTGGACTCCTTCGTCGCGGGTGTGTTCGAGCCGTTCCACGTCCGCTGTGGTGGCGGGGGTGGGGTCGAACGCCGCGGAGTGCCCCCGCTCCGGCGTCTCGCAGTGGGTGGCCGCAATCAGGTCGGCGACGCTCGGTGCGGGCGCGTCGGTGGGGGTGGTCGCGGGCGCAGCGGTGCCGGCCTCGTCGGTGTAGACGCCCGCGAGGTGTTCGGTGACCAGCTCGCTCGCCGCCGCATCCGGGTCGGTCGAGGTGGTGATGCCGGGGGAGGTGGTGGCCTCGGAGCGGACCGTGTCGGGGTCGATGCCCGCGGCGTGGACCCGTTCATCCCACGCGGCCGCTGTCTGCGGGTCGTGGGCGCGGAGCACGTCGGCCGCCGCCCACCGGGCGGCGGCCGCCTCCCGCCGTCACACCGCGGCCAGGGCGGTGTCCTCCCGGGCGTGGGCCACCGCCGGGGCCGCCGCGGATGCGGTGGCGCGTTGGCGGGTTCGGGTCTGGCGGCAGGCTTCGGCGGCGCGGCGCGCCACGACCAGGGTCCGCCGGGTGGCCGCCGCGGTCAGGGCAGCGATCTCATCGACCTCACTGGGATGTGTCACCGACCCTCACCACCTTCGGTCGGGAAGGTCCACGGCGTCGGCCCAGCCGCCGGTGGTGATGCGGTGGGGGTCTGCCCGCCGGGGTCGACGTCGGTGGGGGTGTGGGCGGCCTCCGGGCCCGGGGTGGCGGCGGTGACCCCGGGCGCCGAGGTCACCGCGGCGACCTCGGCGACCCCGGCGGCCACGGCCTGCAGGGTGGCGGGGTCCCAGCGGGCGTTGGTGTTGTGCAGCTGGGAGTCGCGTTCGGCGGCGACGAGGTCGACGTGCAGCGGGATGCCGGTGCGGGACCCGATCTTGATCAGGAAGTTGCCCTGCCCCGGTGGGGGCAGGGCCTCCCCCGTCGTGGACAGCGTCGACGGTGCGGACCAGGCGGTGATCATGTCCTGCTCGACCCCGGTGAACCCCACGATCTGGCTCAGCGCCGCCAGTTCCCGGGCGGGCAACCCCCCGCAGACCACGGCCCCGGCGCGTTCCACGAAGCCGCGGGCCTTGGACCGGTCGGCCGCCGACGCCAGGGCGTCGAGGTCGTCCAGGGAGTGGGTGATCATCGCCTGGCCCAGGCCGAGGGTGCGGTTGAGCCGGGTCAGTTCATCGACCCGGTCAACCATGCCGACGCCGGCGCGCAGCACCCGCCACAGCTCGTCGAGGACCGCGAAGAAGTACCGCTGCGGGGCCAGGCCCTCATCGGCCAGGGTGTGCGCGGCTTCGATGGCCCCGAACCCATCCGACCAGCAGGCGAGGAGGACCGCGGCGGTGAGCCGTTCGTCGGTGGCGGCGATCCCGGACAGGTCGATGCACACCGCGGGGGCCCCCAGGTCCAGGGGCACCGACGTCTGCCGGGAGAACACCTCCCCGACGGGGCCGGACATGAGGGCGATCAGCGACAGGTGCAGGCGCCGTACCGCCGCCCGGTAGTCGGTGATGGTGTCGGTGAGGGTGACCGCCATGAGCTGCTCCCCCCCGGCTTTGATGACCTCCACCAGGTCGGTGAGCAGCGGGGGGGTGGTGTCACCGGTGGTGGCGGTGTGCTCGTCGAGCAGGCGCAGGGCGGTGGCGATGATGGTCTGCTCGGTGTCGGTGATCTCCTCCCGCCGCACCAGCGACACCAACCCCGAGGTCATCGACAACCGGCGGGCGGCGACTTCCGCGGCGACCCGGTCATACGCGGGGCGCCCGCGGAGCCGGGGCAGGATCGACCCCAGGGCACCCACGGCGAGGGGGTTGAGGTAGCCGCGGCCCCGCCCGACCGACACGACTTGTCCGCCGAGGGCCCGGACCTGGTCGGCGTAATCCGGTTTCAGGTCGCCCAGGATCATCGGTACCACCCCGGTGGCGGTGGCCCCGGTGACCAGCTTGCGGATGAACGTGGATTTTCCCAGGCCGGGCAGCCCGAGCATGAACAGCGACGGGTTGGAGATGAGTTTGGCGCGGAGGAACCAGGAGATGGGGTCGAAGCACACCGTGGCCCCGGTGTGCAGGTGGTGCCCGATGGGGGTGCCGATCATCGGGGTTCCCGAGCCCACCGCCCACGGCCACAGGCCGCACACCTGCACCGTCGTGGCGCGGTATTCCGGGGGGACGTCCACCACCCCCGCGGCACCCCCCGCTGGGCCCGCCAACCCGTTCGGGGGGATGGCGGGGCCGCGGGCCGCCCGCTCCGCTGCCAGCTGCGCTGTCCGTTGCCGGCGCAGCGCCGTGGCCGTGGCCTTCGCCGCGGCCCGGGCTTGCCTCGGGGTGGGTGGGGCCGGGCGGGCCAACCGGGACACCGTTGCCGGCGCGGCGGTGGGTGGCCCCGCCGCTGGCTCTGCGGCGCCCACCCCGGTGTCCACCAGAGTGGTCGCGCCCCTGCCGGGGTGGCCGGGTTCGGATGGGTGCGTCACCGCGGGTCTCCTGTCCTTTAGTCGGCTGGCTAGTTGGCGAGGGCGCCGGGGATGGTGGCGTGCTCGGGGAGCAGTACCCCGACGCCGAGGGCGGCGGCGAACGCCGCCGCCTGGTAGCCGTAGCAGGGCCGCACCTTCAGTCGGGCGGTCGCGGCGAGGGTGCGGAGCACGGCGTCGGTGCGGCGCAGCTGGTTGGGGTCGGCGACGGTGGTGGTCATGAGGATGGAGAACCGCACCACGCCGGCGCCCCGGGCTTCTTCATCGCGGGCCCGGGTGGTGGCCTCGAGGGCGACGTCGGCGGCGGCGGCGACCAGGCCCTTGCGGCTCGCGGCGATGATCGCGTCCTTGTGGTCACGGTCGACGATGGTGGCGGCGTCCCCGGCGTCGTGAGGCCGGTAGATCAGGGTGATGCGTTTGCGGGCGATGTCACGGTGCGGTTCCAGCAACCGGCGCAGTACCTGATCGCGGACCGTGGAGCTGACCATGGACTCCATGGCGTAGGTGACACTCACCCCGGAGTCGTGGGTGTAGGACCCCCACCTCTCCTCATGGGCCGCGGGCCCGGCGTCGTGCCACATCACCTGGGCCCCGGCCCCGGTGCCGCGGGCTTCGTCGATGTCCTGCTGCGCGGCGGGGTCGTAGGCCAACCGCACGGTTTCCGCGACCGCCCACCCGTCCATCGGGGTCGCATCCAGGCCGGCGTCGCGCAAAGACGCGTACAGCTCGGGTAGGCGGGTGCCGACCTCCACCGCCATCTCGTCGGGGTCGCGGCGCCGTTCGGCGGTGGCGGCTTTGAAGGTGACCGCGATCCGCGCCGACACCAACGCCGACCCCGAGGGGTATTCCTGCGCGGTTTGGGTGAGGATCTCCCGCGCCAACGCCGGGGCGTCGTCGCGGACCAGGTGCAGCACCTCCGCCCGCAGGCGTTCCCCGGAGTCGGGGGCGGTGTCGATGACCACCGCGGCGGCGACGATGTCCCCGGTTTGGCCGAGGTTGCCCAACCAGTGACCCCACGACGACACCCACGAGTCGACCTGGGTTTGCTCCACCAGGGCGGCGCCCTGGGGGTCGGCGCGCAGCAGCACCGTGTAACCGGCGGTCTTGGGCAGGTGGATCATCCCGAAGGCGCGCCCGAACGCGTCCTGCCCCTCAGACAAGCTGGTGGCGGCCAACACCCCGGGCAGGCGGTGGGTGCCACCGGGGGTCGCCGACAACGGCCCGGACCGGTACAGGTGGGCGCGGCGCCGTTTCTGCCGCGCCCACTGCCAGCGCAGTGCCCCCGCCTGATAGGCGGTGCGCCCATTGACCCGCAGCAGCAGCGGCGCCAACAACACCAGGGCGCCGGCGCCGACGATGACCCCGGCGAGGATGCCCACCAGCATCAACGCCAACAACGCCAGCACCAGGGCACCGATACCGGCGTAGGTGACGGCCGCGGACTGCCCGTAGAACCCCGCGGAGCGGGGCCGGCGCCAGTTGCCGTAGGTGCGGCCCGGATCAGCACTCGCGGTACTCGTCATCGGATCCTCCTACTCGTTGTCACTCGGGTTTGCCGTCGACGGCGCCCTCGGCGGTGGAGCCCGCGACCTGCCCGGTGCCCTTCACCGCCTGCACCGTTTTCTGCGCGGCCATACCCGCCCCCTGCACGGCGGCACCGGCCCCTGCCGCAGCGGTCGACCCCGCACCACCACCACCGCCGCCACCCGCGCCGCCGGTGGGGCCACCACCACCGGTACCGGTGGGAGCACCAGCGCCTCCACCGGGCGGTTTCGGTCCCCCACCACCACCGGCCCCGGCTCTGGCCCCGGTGGCCCCGCCACCGCCAGCACGGCCACCGCCAGCCCCGGATGGACTTGACTCCGGCAGGCGTTGCTCACCCAGGAACTTGGCCTGCTGCGGGGCCCGGCCCCCGCCGCCGCCGCCGCTGCTGCTGCTGGGGGTGTGGGGCACCGCCCCGGTGGGGGCCGCCCCAGTGCTGCCCGCGGCAGCACCGAGCAGGGCGCCGCCGCTGGCACCCCCGACCCGCTCCACCTGCGGCACGATCAACCGCATCAACGCGGGCAGGGTGAACACCGCCAGGATCACCAGGAAAATGCCCGCTATCTGGGTGATCTCGGTGGAGGAATCGGTGACCGACCACAACGCGGCGGCGTAACACATCGCCGCGACCGGCTTGAACAGGACGAAGGCCACCAACCAGCCGGACATTTTGGTGAACGTGGCCTGCCCCGACCGGGTGATCGACGACGCCGCCGCCAACGGCAACGCCCCCACCAACAAAATCAGCAGGGCGTCGCGGATGACGATCAGGAACGCCTGCACCACCGACGCCACCAACGCCAGCAAGGCGAGGATGAACGTGAACCCCACCCCAGCGACCTGGGTGAACCCAGTCAACCGGGATAGCGCGGCGTCGACGTCACCGTTCGCAGCGCGGGACACCAGCCACGCCGAGTACTCATCCGCGGCCTGCGACGCCAGGATCACCGCGGGCACCGCCACCGCGGAGGCAACCACAATGTGAACCAAGCCCTTCGCGGCCTGCGCCGCGTCCTCCGTCGCCGCCTGCCGATGCGCCAGCGCCGCCCTCGCGGCGACGAAGAAAATCGACACCACCGCGGTGATCACCGTCAAATACAAGGTGGCGTCGCGCAGCTTCGTGACCGCACTGTTCGGGTCCGCGATCGAGGGAATCGGCACCTTCATCCAGAAGGACATCATCAACCCCACGGACTTACCCACCCCCTCCTTCAAGGCGTTGACCATCGACTCAAAAGCCGACCCCGCCACCGACGACGCCGCCGCACCCGCAGCCGACTTCACCGCCCCACCCGGATCAGTAATGGCCCGACCGACGGAGCAACCTAGTCCGGACACGCCGCCGGGGCAGGGTGGTGGTGCGGGGCTGGGGGGTGCTTGCGTGGGCAGGGCGAGCGCGAGCAACGCAGCATTCATCTTCAGACTCCTGACCAGGGGATGTAGCCCGCGAGGCTGGGGATGACGACGGGGTAGGTGCCAGCGGAGCTGTCCGGCGTGAGGACGAGCTTCCAGTCGCCGTCGACCCAGTCGACGGTGCTCGTCGACGTCTGCAGCAGGCCGGTCTTGGTCCGGGCCACCAGGTCGATGACCGCTGCGGTGTCGGTGTAGTTCACGATGCGGAATCCGGCGATCTGATTGATGGCCGATGATGCCGGGACGTTGGGCGCGACGTTCCGGCTCGCGCCGGCCACCAGTGCCGCGTCGCGGGCGGGGCCGGGCAGCACTTGGGTCATGAGGATTTTTTCCCAGTCCCCGTTCGGAGCGAAGACAGCGCGGCCGTTCAGTTGCGCTGCTGCGACGAGGGCTCCGGCTGGGTTGTGGCTGTAGCCGGTGGCGGGCCCGAGTCCTTGCACTGTGCGGGGGCCGAACGAGGAGCTGTAGGGCACCGCGAAACCCTGGTACAGCTCCCACCGCGCCACCGGTGCCGCGGTGAGCGTGGCGGGCCCGGTTGCACCGTCCACCGGGTTCGCTGCGGGCGGGGCGGGCGCGGGTGCCGCGGCCGGGGGGTTCCCACCACGGCGCCCGAAGGCGATGACCAGGGCGAGGATGACCAGGATCATCACCAGGGCAGCCGAACCGAGCAGCGTCGCCAGCCGCCGCCCCGACCGCCCCTCGTCCTGGGCCGTGGGCGCTGCGCTCGAGCTGGTCATCACAGCACGAGGGTGTTCACGATCGCCACAGCGCTGGCCACGACGACGGCGGCGATGGCGACCTTGCCGAGTTGGGCGCCGCCCTCACCGGCGCCGCCACCACCGTGGCCCCGGTCCCAGGCGAGTTTCCCGGCGGCGGCCATCGCGGCGACCACCAGGATCAGCACCACCCCCCACATCACCCAGGAGGCGAGGGTATTGAACTTCGCGGCCCCGGGAGGGGCGATCGGCCCGCTCGGGCCGATCTGGGCGGAGAAGATCGTGGCGGTCCTCATCAGTGCGTTCATCGAGGTGACTCCATTCCGGTGGTGGTGGTGGGTTACAGGCCGGCGAGGCCCGCGGCGGCGAGCTCCTTGCCGCAGTCCAGGTAGCCAGCGGGCACACCCGCGTGCGCGCGGCGGCGCCCCGCGGGGGCGGGGTCGTGTTCGGGGTCCCAGCTGGGCAGCTCGCCGCGTCGGGTGCTGCGCCACGGCTCCACCCACGGCAGGTGCCAGGCGGCGGGGACCGTGGCAGAGACGAGGTCCCGCTGGCGGCGCAACGAGATGGGCAACCGCCCAGCCGCGTCGGGAATGGTGACCAACCCCAGCAGGCGCACCCCCGGGGGGACGAGCCCGGTGGCGTACTGGGTGGCGAGGTCCCGGGCCCGTTCCAGGCCCTCCGTGTGGGTGCGGGCCACGAGCACCACGTTGGGGCACTCCCCGGGGTAGCCACCGGGCCACGCCCGCCGGGCATCAGCCGAGGCGGTGAGGACCGCGGTCAGGGTGGACACCCCCGCCCCGCCGTGCGCACCCACCCACCACCACAACGGGTCCGGTGACCCCGCCCCCGGGGCGGGGGGGATCAGCCCAGGCCACACCGGGGCCCGCCGGTCCGCGGCGGGCACCGTCAACCCCGCCACCGAGGGGGGCGGCGATACGGCGGGGGGCGGGACGGCGGGGGGCGGGGCCCGGTTTGGTTCGGCGCCCAATGGTGCCGCGGTCATCGGATGAGGTCCTTCGGTCCGTGATGCCGCCCGGCCGCGGCGGGGAAGTCATCGGCCACCAAGGCTGCCAACTCCACGAACGCCTCCCGGGCGGCGGCGGACATGCGGTCCAGGTCGACCTCGGAGCCCTCGGCCAGGTGCGGGTCGAACGGGATGAGCTGCACCGCCCGGACCCGCGCCTGGAAGTGCTCGACGAGCTGGCCCAGGTTCACCGTGCTCGAGCCCGGGCGGGACACGGAGATGACCACCACGGTGCGTTCCACCAGGTGGTGGTAGCCCTGGGCGTCGAGCCAGGTCAGGGTGGCGTCGGCGGACTGGGCCCCGTCCAACGCCGGTGAGGACACCAGCACCAGGGCATCCGCGGCGCCCAGAACCCCGCGCATCGCCGAGTGGGTCAACCCGGTGCCGCAGTCGGTGAGGATCAGGTTGTAGAACCCCTCCAACACCGACACCGCACCCAGGTAATCGGTCTCGGAGAACGCTTCCGCGCGGTGCGGGTCGCGCTCCGAGGCCAAAACCTCCAACCGGGACGGGGCCTGGCTGGTGTAGGCGCGGACGTCGCTGTAGCGGTGGATGGTGGCGATGTCGTCGAGGAGGTCGCGCACCGTGGCGACGGTCTGGGTGGGGATGCGCCCGGCGAGGGTGCCCCGGTCGGGATTGGCGTCCGCGGCCACCACATGATCCCCGCGCAGCGCGGCGAACGTCGACCCCAACCCCACGGTGGTCGTCGTCTTGCCCACCCCACCCTTCAGCGACAGGACCGCGATCTTGTAGTCCCCGCGGATCGGTTGATTGACCCGGTTCACCAGCTGCCGGCGCCGCGCATCCTCACCAGACTCCCCGGGGTTCACCGCACCCCCGGTGAGGGCGTGGATGAGACGGCGCCACCCCGAGGCGGGGGGCCGCTTCGTCGGGCGGAACAGCATCTCCCGGCCGATCTCCCCGCTGTGGCGGGGCTCCGCCCTCGCCGTAACCTGCGCGGGCAGTTGCTCGGTCACCGCCGCCACGGGACGGGCCGGGGCCAGGGCGTGTCCCGGGTCAGGCGGTGGCGGGGTCGGCCCCCGGGTCCACGTCGGGGCCGGTGGCGCGGTGGCCGGTGGGCGGTCGGGACCGTGTTCCCCGGCGGCCAGGCGCAGCGGTGGGCGCCTCGCAGCGTCCACCGCACTCGGGTGCGCATCCGTCGGGTCGGTGTGCCCGCCGCCGAGTTGCTCGGCTACCTGGTCACCGGGCCAGGCCCCGCCCGCCTGCTCACCCACCGGGGGCTTCACCTCCAGTGGCGCCGGCGGCGCGGCGGGCGGCGGGCTCGCTGCGGTGCGGGCCCACGGACGGTCCCGGCCACGGCTGTTGCTGCTGGTCATCTCGTCTGCCTTCCTGCTGCTGGTGATGGGTGGGTCAGAAGCGGAGGGTGTCGATCCGCCAACCGTCCGGGGTAAGAGCTGTGGTCACCCAGGCGGTGAGCGTCTGGGTGCCCTGCACCACCGCCGCGGCGGCCCGGGGGGTTTGGGTGATGCTCACGACCCGGTACACCGCGGTGGGGGTGTCCGGAGGGTGCTCGTCGTTGGTGACCACCACCGCGGCGGTCACCGACGCGCCCTGGCTCTTCCAGGCATCCCACTGCAGGCCCGGGCCGCGGGGATTGCGGGACCCGGCGCGCCCAGGGTCCGCGAGGGTGCCGCCCAGCAACGGTAGGGCGCGGAGGTAGGCGTCGGCCTGCGACACGTCCCGGGTCGGGTCCCAGGTGAACATCGTGGTGAGCCCGGTGCCGATCACCTCCACCGCCGAGAGAGCGGGCACCACGGGCGGCGCCGCGGGCGGAAGCGTCGACGCCCGGGCCGGGGCCGGTGCGGGTGGTGTGGGTGGTGTGGCGGGGATCGTGGTCGGCACGGGTTCCGGTGGCTGAGTGGACACCGGGGTGGACACCGGGGTGGGCACCTGCGGCGACGTCGGCGGCGGTGGGGTGGGGTCCGAGGAGCACCCCGCCGCCAACACCACCGCCAGCAGGACACCCATCGTTCGGGTCACGACACCCTCCGCGCGGTCATGCCCGGGATCAGCGCAGATTCGGCGACACCGGACCCGGGGGTAGCCACGATCATCCGGGCGGACCCCAGGGCGATCCCCACCTGCGTGAGACCACCAGCTCCGCCGGCGAACACCAGATCACCCGCCGCGACCTGCGCGATCGGGACCTCCGCACCAGCTGCCGCCTGCGCGGCAGTGGTGCGCGGCAGGCTCACCCGACCGGTGGTCGCCGCGAACACCGACGCCGACACCAGGCCGGGTCCGTCGAACCCACCCCCGCTCGGGCCCGCGGTGCTACCACCACCCCACGCGTAGGGGGTGCCCACCCACTGGCGGGCCGCGGTCACGACCTGCTCACCCACCGGGGTGCCCACCGTGGGCACGAACCGCCCCGCCGCGCCGGGTGAGGCGAACGCCCGCTCGAACCCGCGGATACTGGCGACGTACGGCCGCGTCTGGCTGCTGTAGTCCCCACCGGTGGGCATGCCCCGGGCGGCGAGGACCGCCCCCACCCCGGCGTTGTAGGCGGCCAGGGTCAGGTCCACCGGGTCACCGCTGACCGTGCCCGCCGCGATCGCGTTGGTGACACTCGCGTAGTCCGCGCACATCAACGCGGCCTGCGACATGACCGCGTCGGCGACGCTGTTCACGTCCACCGTGCCGTCTCCGTCGCCGTCGCGGCCCCAGGTGGCCCAGGTGGCGGGCATGAACTGCGCCGGGCCACGGGCCCCCGTCGACGACACCGGGGCGGCGGCACCGGACCGGAAGCCGTTCTCCGCCTTCAACTGGGCGGCGATCAGCGAGGAGGAGATGCCCGGGCACACCGTGCCCGCTCGCCGTACCCACGGCTCGAACTCCGCAGGCACAGTCCCCGCCGCGAGGACCCCACCGGGTGAGCCGAACCCGGTGCAGTCCCCCGCCGCCGGCGCGGCGGCACCGGAGGGTTCACCCCCGCCCGCCAACCAGGCGGCCGGGTCCAGGACCCGGCCGCCCTGCAGCCGGCCACCGGCCCACACCTCGAAGTGCAGGTGCGGGCCGGTGGACACCCCCGAGTTGCCCACCTTCGCGATCACCTGACCCGCACTCACCCGGGCCCCGGCCCGCACCAGGACCCCCTCGGGGAACATGTGCCCGTAGACGGTGGACACCGGCTGGCCGCCGACCACCCCGTCGAGCACGATCCACTGCCCGAAACCCGAGGCCGGGCCCGAGGCCACCACCACCCCGTCCGTGGCGGCGTAGATGTCGGTGCCCGCCGGGGCGGCCATGTCCTGGCCCTGATGCACCGATCCGCTGCGGGCCCCGAACGGGCTCGACACCTGGAAGGTCCCGCTGCGCATCGGCGCCACCACCCCACCCAACGGCGTCGCCGCCGCCACCAAGGACGCGTCTCCCGCCGGTGGGGCGGTCGGCGCCACGGAGGGTGCGGGGCCACCAGGACCGCAGGACGGTGAATCCGTGCCCACCACAACGACCAGCAGCAGCGCCGGCACCACCACCAGTGCCGCCGCGGCCGCAGCCACCGCCTTACCGCTCATCGCCGCATCCGACGACCACACCCAGCGCCCACCCCGACCACCCCCTCTGCGGGCAGCACCCCCGGCCGCGCCGCAACGTCATCACTACACACCACCACCGACGACTCCGCACCCAATACCAGATGAACACCGTGCGTCATGGGGTGGTACGGAAGAGTTCCCCCAACCCACCGCCCGCAGTCTACGGTACGCAACTATTGAAGTTCACATACTGCTGAATTGGTTCCCGGAGGTCGGCCAAGATGCCCGCACAAGCACCCGCAGGCAGTAGCGATGAGGGACGTGTGAGCCGAACTGGAGTCCGCGGATTCAGCCCCAGCCGGCTGCGTGACGCCCGCAGCCGGGCCAAGCTGACGTTGGAGACGTTGTCCATCCGCTCCGGTGTGGGGGCCGCCGTCATCGGGCATTGGGAGACCGGTCGGTCGGTGCCCTCCCCGAAGCTCCTCACGGTGGTTGCCGATGCACTCAACCTTCGATTGGCCGACCTCACGGTCATCAAGCCCGACGACCTCCGCCTCGCCGACCTCCGTGCCCGCGCCGGTCGCAGCCAGGCCGACGTCGCCGAGCACCTCGGCGTGTCCCGCGGCACGGCGAGCGCACTCGACCGGGGCTACGCCCCCCTGCACGAGGACGCCGCGCACCGCCTGGCTGCCTTCTACGACGTCACGGTCGACGAGCTACACGCCGCCTGGCAGCGTTCGCGCAACGCCCGCTAGACACGCCCGGCCGCCACTACTGGCCACCACTAATCTAAATCACTTCACGTAGTTCTAGGTGTCTCTTCGGCGTGTCTCCTCGACATGAAGCCATCAGTGTGGATTCATATACCACTATGAAATCTCCGCGGACGGCCCGCGTCGGCCGCGTGGGTGTCCAGTTCCGGATCGACCCGAGCGTCGCCGACAGCGTGAGGCAGCTGGCAGCAGCCGGGAACCTGCAACTGTGGTGCGTCGTCCAAGACGGGCTAGTGCGGGGACTCCCGCAGCTCCCAGCAGCGGACGACGCTCTCCCTTACTTCGCCTACGACCACATCAGACAGCGGGGCCGGCCCACGGCCGTCCTCTTCCTCGAGATCGCCGAGGCCACTGCCCAGGCCGTGAGAAGCGCCGCCGCAGTTCGCCACGCCCATAGCTGGTGGGTCGCGCAGGAAGCTCTCCGGCTCGGCCTGCCCCTGCTTCCAGTGCCCAATCCGGCGCTGGCGTTCGAGGGAGAGGAGCTGCTGCAGAGCGCGTGAGGTGAGCGGCCGCGTGGCCGCACCCAACAACTGCACACCGCACCGGGTAACCCCCTAGAACGCCGAAAACCCGCCCCTGGCAGGGCGGGTTCGGTGTCGCGGTGGGTCACGAGTTACCAGCTCGTGGACCCGGTGCCCTCACAGAGAGGGACTTGGCTTGAGCGCCACGTCTCACGATACCCGCAACCCTGTTTCAGGTACACCCCCCCGGGGGCGTGTCGTCTCGGCAAGGACACGCCCCGGCTCCCGGCGTGACTTCACTGCTCCCCCGGCGCTGCGCCGGCCGCTGCGCCGGGAGGTCAGCCCGTACGCGTACGCCGGGGTGCGGTGCTGGTGGTCAGCTGACCGTTGGCTGACCCACGTCGCCCGGGTGTACCGGCGCAGCTACCTCATCGTGCGGCCCCGCCTGGTGGCCACCAGCGGCGGTGGTGTGTCCCTGGCCACGGTGCTGGCGGTGGCGGCCACTCAGGCCGCCGACGCCGATCACCGCACCGGGCGGGGCAGCCGACCCGCCGTCGCCCGGATGATGGTCGCCGCGGGCCGGGGTGAGCGCACCGTGCAACGAGCCCGCGAGTTCCTGCGCCTGACGGGGTTGGCCACCGAAATCGAGGCCGGTCGCCGCCGCAGCTACACCGAGCGCATCGCCTCCTGGGAGCGGGGGGACACGGCGCGGGGGTGGACCGCCGGCTACGCCCTGCACCCCTCCCCCTCCTACCCCGACGACCTGATCCCTGTGGACAACTCCCCCCGGATCATCGCAGCTCAACAGGGGTATGGCACCCCACCACGTAGTGGTATCTCTCCTCCCACGCGCAGCGTTGAGAAACGGGTTTCTACCACCGACACCACCCAAGCACCCCCTGCGGGGGGCGAGGACGGCGCTACGCGCCGCGCATCGACCACACCAGCCGCCCCCGGCGGTGGCGGGGGCGGCCTCAGGGCCCCGGGAACGGCCCTGATGCTGGCGTGGCGAACCGAACCCGACTGCCCGGGGTGGGCCCAGACGCTTCGGGGCCCACCGCTGGGCTGGGGCGCTGTCAGCGCCCGCCGCCGCCGGGTGGACCGCCCGCGACCTCACCCAGCTGCTCACCGACCTCACCGGCGTCGGCCACCACATCCTGCGCGAACCCCACCGGCCCATCGGCTACCTGCTGGCGCTGCTCGCCCGCATCGACCTCGCCGAGCGCCCCACCGCCCTCATCGACGCCCACGCCGCAGCCGACCGCGCACAACGCGCCGAGCGGACCGCAGCACAGCACGCGGCCCGCACCGAGGCTGACCGTGCCCGCCGCACCGCCATAGAGGCCCTCACCGGACCGGGGCGAGCCGCCGCCCACCACATCGCCGCCACCGCGGTTGCCCTCGCCGCGCAACACCGAAGCGAACGGCAACGGGTTCAGCTCCTGGCCCCGGCCGAGCAGCAAGTCAATCGCCGGAGGCGGGACGACTAGTGGTGCTCGGGTGTGGCCAAGATGCGGGCGGCCGCGGGTGGAACAGGCTTGCCCTGTCTAAGCGCGCTGCGCTGCAGCTGCTCGGCCACTCGACGCTCGAAGCGAGCGCGGGCCTCATCGGGCATCGCCCTGATCTGCTCGCGCAGCTCCTCGTTCGGCGTCACCACCACCACCACCACCTCGATGCGTACCCCCCTAGTGTGCGCTCACACAGCAGGATGACGCCAGGCGGGATCACTACGGGAGCAGCGTCAGGGTGAAGTCGTCAATCAGCTCGCTCAACGGGCTGTCCTTCGCCGCAACGGCGTCGTCCGACAGCCGGATCAGGGCCGCCAGCACCACCGGAGGCCCAAGCTGCGTGAAACCCACTCCCCGCAATAGAATTAGTGTGCCGATAAGCTAAATTATGTCACTTTTTCGGGTGCGTATTGCATCAGATGCATCATCGCGGTGCTGCCGTTCCCCGTCCCCGGTGGCAGCTGACAGCTTCTGACCAGCAACGACGTCCGATGGTCGTGGCTGCTGGCGCGTGGTGGTCGCCTGGTCGGCGGCGATCGTGTGCACCGGATGTCGGGTCCGACCGGTGGGCTGACCTGCACCGTTAGCCGGCCTGATGTGTGAGATGAACGATCGGTCATCTGGTGACCGATGGGCGGTTGATCGTCCCCGTGCGGACGCCGCGCGTCGTCGCGCAACCTGGACTGGTTCAGAGTGACGGTGGCCAGTGTGGGTGCCGCGAGCTCATCCCTCGGCGGCGAACGCCCGTGCCGCGGCGATCACCGCGGGCCCGACCTGCTCCAGCGGGTACTCACGTAGCACCCGCGCCGGGGCGATGTCGTCGAGCTGGGGGTTCATCCCCTGAAACCAGGCGTGCACGACGCCCGCGCTGTCCCTCTCCCCCAGCAAGGCCACCACCTGGTAGGCCGTCCGCAGCCTGGCCGTGACCGCCTCGGAGGGTGCCCGGTCACCGGCCGCCCACTGCGCCACCGCTCGGGTCTGGCTTACCCCGCTCAGGTACGCCACCACCGTGGCCCCCAGCACGCCCCGCAACCGAACCGGGACACGACCTCTGATACCGGCAGGCTCACGGCCTCCTGATGCGCTCGGAGATTGCCTCGCGCCGAGGCCGCCATCGACATGCCGTCATCGTCGCACCCACTACGCCGCTCCCCCACGACCGTGTGGTCGCCCGACGGCATCACCCTCCGATGACTGACGCGCAGTCAGGGCTTGCCACACCGACACGTCTCCGACCACCACGCACGAGTGCACGCAGATCGAGGTCCCCTGGGGTGTCCAGGCGGGGCTTACGTCCCTGCACCGCCGCCACCACCGCCTTCTCCGAACTCTCCTCAAACACCCCGGACTCGCCGCACTGCTCGCGACCGTCGCCCACCACTGGCTATCGACTACTGGTCTAGTAACAAAGGAGGCACGACACAGGCAGGTAGCATGACGGCAATGCAGACGGCAATACAACAGGCGCGACGGCGAGTGACATCGAGGGCGGCAAGGATGGAGCGGCGCGTGGCACCGTGGAGAGATGCAGGGCGCTGTAGATGGACGGCGGGTTCTCACGATTGCGGCGTGGCACCACAGCAGACAGGGGAGAACGCGGCATGGTGCTACTCATGAGTCCTGACCGTGACGCCCTCAGCAGGGTCGTTGCCATCGCCAACGGCAAGGGTGGGGTCGGTAAGACGTCGCTCACGACCACGCTCGCTGGGATGGCCGCCGAAGCCGGCTACCGCATCCTGATCGTCGACCTCGACCCGCAGGGCAACGTAGGGGAGGACTTGGGTTACACGGGGGCGGGGGAGGGGGACGGAGGTGCCGCTCTGGTCGGGGCCCTCGCCGCCGGGGTTCCCCTGGCGGTCCCGGTCCCCGCGGCACGCCCTGGGATCGACGTCATCAGTGGTGGGGAACGACTTGACGACCTCGCCGGGTTGCTGCTGACCCGGCACCGCAACGGCCGACCCGTCGCAGACGTCCTCGCCGAGCCGCTGGGGCAGCTGCTGGCGGCTTCGGAGTACGACCTGGTCCTGATCGACTGCCCGCCGGGTGAGCCCAACCTGCAGCTGCTGGCCTTGGGTGCGGCCCGCTGGTTGATCATCCCGACCCGCGGTGATGCCTCCAGCCTCAAGGGGATGGTGCGCATCGTGCAACGCCTCGTTGAGGCCCGGGAGCAGAACCCGCAGCTGGAGCTGCTCGGGGTGGCGCTGTTCGGCATCGCCAGCTCCGCCACCCGCATCAAGCGGGAGATCTCGGCGCAGATCACCGAGGCGCTCGGGGGAGCGGCACCACTGTTCGCCCACACCATCCGCCACAGTGTCGCGGCCACCGACGCCCGCGGGCGCGGCCTGCTGGTCCACGAGCACGCCAGCCAGCTGGAGGGGGAGCCGTTCTGGAAAGCGCTACGGGAGGGACGCAAACCCACCTCGCCAGGGGCGGCACCCGCGCTGGCCGCGGACTACGCGGGCCTCGCCCACGAGATCCTGGTGCGCATCAACGACCTCGAGCGCGCAACGGACACCGCTGCCGCGGGGGCCAGCGCATGACCACGCCGCGACCGATGAACACCCCCAACCTTGCGGGGCTGCTCACCCAGCGGCCACCCACAACGCTGGCGGGCAGCGCCCCGCCAAGACCCGTGAGTGCTGACCCGACCTCGGTCGCCGTGAAAGCCGGCACTGCTGAGCTGACGACACCGCCGGCACCTGACGACGACGCCCCGGAGGCCAGTGACGAGACGCCGTCGCCGCAGTACCTGCGATCCATCACCGTGTACCTACCCCGCGAGTTGCATCACCAGGCCGGGGTGAGCGCGACTGCGCGTGGCACCACCCGGACCGCACTGATCCTGGAGGCGGTCAACCACACTCACCAGCAGGTCGGTGACGCACTCGCCGCCGACAACACTGCGCTCAGCCCACGGGAGGGTCAGGCGCTGTTCGCGGTTCCGCAAGCCCGGCCCGCGTCACCGCCGTCGGTGCAGACCACCATCCGCATCACCGACGACCAGCACACCGCCCTTGAGGAGCTCGTCGAACGTCACGCGACGAACCGATCCCGGCTCATCGCGACTGCGTTGCGCCTACACCTGGCGACCATCACCAGCTAGTGCAGTGTCTCGGTTTTAGTTGGTGATTGCGTCGAGGGTGACGCGGCCGCGGCGGACCTTGGCGAGGATCTGGTCGGTTGTCGCGGTCCACACGAATGGCTTGGGGTCGGTGTTGTTGG
>JAABUV010003514.1_pt1 | contig 19900 bp, 25 predicted proteins | sample 5559971 | NCBI WGS metagenome assembly JAABUV01 (sample SAMN10711881, study PRJNA513362) | rock metagenome | isolation source: Antarctica rocks | place: Antarctica: Victoria Land, Knobhead nord | collected 2015-12-19
TGTGGTCGTACTCATTGGGCTTTGCCCTTTTCCTCCTACTTCTTGCGTCCCCGCTGACCTTGCTGCGGTACAATAGTGTTGGTCTTAACTCGAGCGGAGGCTGAATGCAGTAATACGTCAAGAAGACTTAGTTGTCGTTGGGAGCGCTCGTAGGTTGGGCACTTGATTTGAATGTCTCAAAATTTGGGGAGTCTGGAGCTGCCTGCGCGTTCAGAAAGCTCACATCGACAAGACCCCTGTCGATATTTCAGTGGAGTATTTTCGGCTTCCTTCAAGCATGCGATCTCGTTCGGTCAACGGAGTCAACAAAGTTACAAAACAGTCTCCTACAAGTCTATATCGTCTCCCCTTCATTTCTCCCTTACCAAAGATAGAAATCTTCTCCAATCAAAACTTGTTTGCTGAACCCCTCTAACCCGTCATTCTGGCGCTCATTTGCCGAGGACCCTCCGATTCTTTACCCTGGCTACCCCACGCTCCCGATTGAGTCTCATCTCGAGACATCTGGAAAAAAGACCAGTCCTCGAGATCAATACTCCCTTCTCCACCGAGAGACAGTCCACCGAACAAGACGACATCCCATATAATCCACTAACAAGAACGCTTCCCAAGGACATAAAAGAGGCCAAGAAGAGCAAGATGTCAAACCAGCCAGAACACCCCGCGCTTCTAATTCCAGGGCCCATTGAGTTTGACGACGATGTCCTTCAGTCGATGAGCCATTATAGGTACGGAACCTTCCACAATACCCTAGGGTACACCCACAACTAATTCACTCCCAGCCAGAGTCATGTCGGCGCCCCCTTCGTCGCTACCTTCGGGGAATGTCTCTCCATGCTTAGGAAGCTCTTCCAAACATCAGATCCCGCATCACAGCCCTTCGTCGTTGCCGGCAGTGGTACACTTGGTTGGGATATGGTAGCAGCCAATCTGGCAGAGCGGGGCGAGGAAGTCCTAGTGCTACACACAGGCTACTTCGCAGACTCATTTAGCGATTGTTTCGAAACATACGGTGTCAAGGCTACTCAGTTGAAAGCCCCCATTGGAGACCGACCCCAACTTCCAGAGATAGAGAAAGCATTGAAAGAGAATAAATACAAGCTGATCACCATCACGCATGTGGATACCTCGACGGGTGTTTTGAGCGAGATCAAAGCCGTCTCAGAATTAGTACACCGAGTCAGCCCGGAAACACTAGTCGTTGTCGACGGTGTATGCAGTGTCGGCTCCGAAGAAATTCAATTCGATGCGTGGGGCATTGACGTTGTCTTGACGGCTAGCCAAAAGGCAATCGGCTGTCCTCCTGGTCTCTGCATAATGATGTGCTCAGGGCGGGCGATTGAGAGTTTGAAAAGCAGAAAACCGCCGCCAGCGTCATACTACGCTTCAATGAAGAATTGGCTGCCAGGTATGTCTACTCTCCACTTTTGCTGTAGTTCCCTGACTAACACTTGGTCCAGTAATGCAAAATTACGAAGCCAAGAAGGCATCCTATTTCGCGACTCCTCCTGTTCAAATAGTGCATGCCCTCCACACTACCCTAACCCAGATACTCTCACGGCCGCTGTCCGAACGATTCGCCGTCCACCACGAAACGTCCCGCCGCATCAAAAAAACCGTCGAATCACTGGGCCTCAAGCAATTGGCATCAAAACCGGAAAACCAAGCCAACGGCATGACAGCCATGTATCTACCCGAAGGCGTCAAAGCCCCAGAGATTCTGCCAAATCTGATGAAGAAAGGCGTCATCTTTGCTGGTGGCCTTCACAAGGAGATCGCTGCCAAGTATATCAGATTTGGACATATGGGTGTGAGTGTGACGGACCCGAAAAGAGGGGATATTGAGAAGGCGCTGGAGGCGCTCAAGACAAGTCTAGCGGACGCTGGTTACAAGCCGTAGAGGCGTCAGATGATATATATTTGCCTTATGGCATCATTGTATAGAGATGAAGTTGTGGGCAACGTTTGGTATTCTTGGTACATTATAGGGCTATATGTGTAAATGATTTGGATCACTCCACAACATCTTTTGAGGATTCCAAAAGAAAAAAGCATCAAAGGGTTTTCCAATTGGAGGAACGTCCACTTGAGCCTTCAATGTTCTCATCATATTTATTCCAGTGAAAACTTTTCTACCCAGTCTGTTCTCAAGTTGACGGTTGAGAATGTGATACCAGTAACTTGGGAATTTTCTATTCAAAGGGTTCAAGAGTGTTCTATATGTGAGAGGCTTTCTACAGTGCGATATAGAAGAACAACTCAGCACTAAAGACTCGATTCTAGAAGGTAGCAAAGAAGTGATATTGTCTAAGCTGAAGAGCTTCGAAACTAAATAGTAACTGGTGAAGAGGGAAAGCTGACTAATTGAGTCTCTTCTTCATCCGGAAGAAACATTCGGGCTAAATCAGTCATCGAGAAAACAGCGATTCACATCTCCCTTATCATACAAAAGAGTCTCAGCGATCAGAAGAAACAAAAGAAACAGAATGAACAGAAACAAAACACAAAGAAATCAGTCTAATTCTTCTTCTTCATTAACAACTTCTTCAATTTTGCTCTTAAAGCAGCTTGCTTCTTCACTAAGATATTGCTTCTGATTCGAAGCTGATCATATGCAGATCATAATAGAGAGTTAGCCTTCAATAATGATCTGAGTTGAGCGAGAATTTCTGTAGTAATGACTCTATAGAACTCTGAATGTATCATGAAATTCTTCAGTAACTCAAGATGTTTTAGAATCTTGTCATCGTCTGAGTCGCTTGACACAAGAAATAAGCTGTGATCAGTCGTTGAAGACAGAATCACTTTATGCTTCTTATTAAGCATATCAATTTCAGACTCATTTTTTAAAGTGATCTGTGAATTCTTGATCTTGTTGATTTGAATTTGCTTAGTTTCTTTATCTCTTTTGAGCTCAAGAAACTTAAAGAGTGAAGAAAACTTCATAAATTCTAAAGATTTTATGAATAAAGATTTTGTAGAATTGACTATTTGAGCGAGCTTAAACAATTGTCTTGACGTGAAGAACTTGATGAAATCTATGAGATTGAAGATGAATTTGATAGATCTTTTTGATTTTGTTAAATTCATCACGTCAAATCTAGTTTTAAATTCAACTGATATAAAAGATAATGAACTTCTCTTTCTGATCTTTCGTTTCATAGTTCTTATAAGTTCTGTCTTGATTTCTTTCATATTTTTTTAAATTATCTCATTAAACTTAAGAAAACTATTTTCTTGAACTAAAGTTTCATTATTTAGAACTAGTTTTTTATTCGCGATTCAACTCTCATTCTTAATGATTTTCAAGCTCAATTTCTCAGTTTCATGCAGTTGATATCATTTGACAATGATGACATATCATCATACTTCATTCTTATTCTCTATCTTATATGAAGTTTCTTTATTTTTTCAAAAGATCAAAACATATTTCTTAAAGTTGAAATTTTCAGATCAATATTTGCATCTTTGTTTTGTCATTAAAGAACTTTGAATGATTTTTTCAACTCATCAATTTGAAAGATATATGTTTCTGAAGAAAAATGTTGATTCAATTAAACTTGAGTTTAATATATAGCTTTCATCTGCATTAAATAATCTTCATTTAAGAACTGTTTGAGTGAAGAAATCAGATTCATCATTGAACTTTCATGATTTTAAATCTTTGTTTTCATTCTTTTTGTTTTTGTTCTTTAAATCTTCTTTCAATTTTTTTTCTGATTCTTCTTTCAGTTTCTTTTTATTCTCACTTTTTAATTTCTTTGAATCATCATCTTCAACAATTCTTGAAAAGAAGTCATATAAGATAAACACTTTCACAAGCTTGTTGTTCTTTATATTAACATTAAAGAATTCTTGTAATTGAATAATGATTAAACTCGCAGCAAAATTGCTTGCATTCATGTAAAAATGAATTGATAGTGATAAGTTAATGTTGCACATGCTTGTTTTAATAACACATTTGATCTGCAATATTTCAAATGATAGTTGCTTCAACTGTTTTCACTTTCAAAGTACTTTTTTTATAAGTTGAGTGTCAAAGACTGAGCTAAACTAGAGATACTATCAATATAAAAGACTGATATTATTATTACTTTGATAAAATCTAGATACAAGACAATACATCAGATAATGTATAAGACGAAAGACAAAGAGTGAAAGAAAAGAACGAAAGCTCGACTTCTATATACATGAATCGAGCAGAATCAAGACTAGACAGTAGTTTTATTGACTTAAGATTGCAGAAGTTTGCACACACGACTGAAATGATTGAAACAGAATTGCTGAAACTAGATTAAGATGATGATGACTAGATTAATGACTTGATTCATTGAATTGCAAAACAGATTCAATGAATCGAGATTATTTAAAATATCAATGATTTATGTTCTAAATTGAATTGATGATCTGACATCATGACAGTAGTTTCTCTCTTCAAGACTGAGCTTCTGTGAGACGATGAGAAGAAACAAGATGAAATGAGAAAGAATCGAAGATGAAGACTGAAACGAGACAAGAATTGATGTGAATGCATTTTAATGTGATGAAGCACAGATGAGACTAGAATAGATCTGAGTCACATCTGAGTCAGATCTGAGCAAGAGATCTGAAGAATGAAACGAGATGAGACGCATTTTAACGTGATGATGCACAGAAAATTGAAACACATCTGAATCACATCTGAGTCAGATTTAAACGAGATGTCTGAGTCAGATCTAAACAAGATCTGAGTCAGATCTGAGTAAGAAAAAGATGAAACGAAACAAGATGCATTTTAACATGATGATGCACAGATGAGACTGAAATAAATCTGAGTCACATTTGAGTCAGATCTGAGTGAGATGAGACGAAATGCATTTTAACGTGATGATGCATGAGCGAGACTAGAATACATCTGAGTCACATCTGAGTCAAATTTAAACAAAATGTCTGAGTCAGATCTGAGCTGAATTGAGACAATGAAGATTGAACTTAAAGTTCTTGATATTGACATTGAGACATCACACATGACAGTACATGTGATTCTTCGATGACAGAGTTGACGAGATGATATTCATTGAGCACTTGCTCACAATTATTCAGAAGATGAAAAGATTTTCAAGTAAAGAAATGATCTTCTCAATCGATGTAATACTTGAGCAGAGATGAATTATAGCATCTATCACGCTTGAAGTTTAATATGCTGTTTACATATCAGAATCTTTCATCATTCTCGATGACAATGAGTTCTTGAGATTTCTGACGTTGATTCGAGAGAAAATCACTTGCAATATGACTCAGAAGAATGACATGAAAGATTGAATGAATCTTCATGAATGCTGAAAGATCTAACTCGATGATCAGAGAATTATTTGTGAAGACACGCTTGATCTTGAAGAGATCAACGTTATGATCATCTAACTTGACAGCGAGACGAGCGATGCTAAGATTGCGAGCATTCAGTCAGACTTCATCTTCGACGAAGTATTTAGAACAAGAACGACGAAAGAGATTGACATTGAATTCATAGATAATCTGAGCTATAAGCATCTCATCATGTAGATGCTCAGTTAGTTTCTTCATCTTCTTAATGAACTCTTCAACATTGATTAACTTGTTTCAAGCTTGAAACGTAAGATTCTTGAGCAGAGACTCAAAAGACTTGAAGTCTAGACATGAATTCTGACTTGAATTAATCAAGAAGAATGACGTTAGAGTGATTAATGACGATGCATTATTGATGATGAATTCAACTTCAGAAAGTCACTTAGTTCAGTCATTCTGCATGTAGTTGACGAAGACTCGAAGATAATGCTTCATGACAGCATTGACTCTCTCGATTTGATCATCAATCTCAGAGTGATACGTCGTTGATAACTTAACGTCTATCTTCAGCATTTTACACATATGCTTTCAGACATTGAAGATGAATTGTGTGTCTCGATCAAACACGAAGAACTCAAGTAAATCATGATGTTTTCAAACATGAGCATAAAAGCAGTTGATAGCTTCTTCAACTTTCATAGAAGTGATGAGAACTAAATGTTTCATTTTGATAAGATGATTGATGAAGACTAGAACATATCTATATGTGATACTCATGAAGATACTGAGCGATAAAGAATCTACATAGTTCATGAAGACATCATGTTAACGACGTTCAAGAATTGAAAGAAGATGCAATCATTCTTGAGTTCATTGTTTAAAGAGCTTGAAACGTGTGCACATGTGACAGTTTCATACGAAGCGTTGAACATACTTATAAATGTTTGATCATCAGTAGACTTGATTGATCAGTTCATAACTTTTTGCTCTTTCTGAGTGATCATCAACAACACTATCATGAGCGAGCTGAATGATACGAAGACGTAGTTTATCTGAGTTAAGCACGTACTTTCTTTCTTGAAAGTACAGATGATTCTCGTATTCTTCACACTCGACTAAAGAAATTTTGTTGTGATGTCGTGCTTCATTGCGAAGCACTTCGATTATTTGAGCTGCGAATTTGTCATTGATTTCGACTTGCTCTCACAATGTCTGAGTGAAAATGTCAGCAGAATCTTCATCAAGATTCAGAATGTCTTGATTTAGCTGAGACTTGACATCTTCAACGTCGAATTCTTTGATTTTTAGATTCATGAGAACTAGAATTTGCAAGAGTGCTGAGATAACTGAAAACAGATGTAACTGAACTGAATTTAAAGCGATGATTTGTGACTGAAGCTTCATGACTTTGATGTTGAAAGCATCAAGAACGAGATTCTCAACAATATTGAAATCTAAAACATGAGTTTTCAGAATTGTCTGATGTTAATATTAATGTTGAGAATTGAATGTATTCTTCTCTTTAGAAAAATCTTCTGAGCGACGTGTCAGAGCATTCAACTTATCATCGATCTTGTCGAAATGATAAGCGATGTGATAGTTGAATCTAGACAGAAACTCGCTTCAACGAGCTTAACGACGACTCAACTGCTTAGTTGACATGAAATACTCAAGATTTTTGTGATTCGTGATTATTTCGACAGAATAGATAAAGTCTTCAAGTTCTGATCATCATTTCTCGAAAGTGCGAACAATGATCATGAGTTCTTTATCGTAGATCTTGTAGTTACACTCGACTGAGTTATGCTTCTTCGAAAAGTAAGCGACTGAATGAAGAATCTCGTTCTCATCGTACTGAGAAAGAATGTCTTCAAACACATAGTTCAAAGCATTGATTTCTATCACAATCTTGTGATCTGAATTATAGTGATGAAGAATAATCTTGAAAGTGAAGACTTTCTTAAGAGTGTTGAATGCAATCTGACATTTCTGAAATCAGACAAAGAGTACATCTTTTCTGATGAGATGAGTGAGCGAGATAGTTATTCTACTATAGTCATAGATGAATCTTCTATAGAAGTTCGCGAAATCTAGAAAACTTTGAACGTCTTTAACGTTGATCAAGATGAGTCAGTTGACAATGATATCTATCTTAAAAAAGTTCATCTTGATCTCTTTGATGATGATTATCAATTCTAAATATGAGACTTGAGTGACGTGAAACTTGCATTTGATTATATTCATCTGAAGGTTTGCTTTTCGCAGCTTTTGCAGAATGAGCTTGACATAAATCTTGTGCTTAAGTTCATTGTCGAAATAGATCAAAATGTCATTCAGATAAGCTGTACAGAACTTATTTAAATGTTTGCAAAGAATATTGTTGATGTACTTCTGAAACAAGACAGACTTATTACATAGATTGAAAAGCATGACTAGATACTTGAATAATTCAAATCGAGTGTGAAAGATGATGAAAGCTTCATCTTCTTCTTTGATTCGAAGTTGATTGAACGCAGAAATGATATTCAGCTTGATAAAGATTTTAGCTTGACTTAGACAATTCAGCGTTTCTGAGATCAGAAACAGAGAATATCGATTCTTGACTGTGATAGCGTTCAGATCTTGATAATTCACGCAGAAGCAAAGTTCTTCTTCGAATTTCTTGATGAAGAGAACAGAGACAATCATCTGAGAGCGACTGACTCAAATGAAATCTTTGCTCAGATTTTCATTCAGATAACGACGAAGTTCTAGAATTTCATCACGACTCATGTTGTACAAAGCGAAGACTGAGAATTGAGCATCTTCTTTAAGATGTATGACATGATCATGAGCTCAATGCAAAGACAAGATATCGACGTTCTTCTTGAAGAAGACATTTAGAAACTTGAAATATTTAAACGATAGAATTGTGACTAAATCGACGTTCTTACTTTATTGATAGACTTCAAGATCTTCTTGTGTCGTGAATGCAGTCAAATAAAATTTCTTTTTTATTTAATGAAGATTCAGACAATGATTTTTATCATACATACTGTCTTGAGAACGAGATGAGAACTGAGCAAGAGTTGAGCTGTTCTTTGAACAGACAGTCAAAGTCACACGACGCGATTTTGATTCGTCAAAATTTAGACTAGAAGACGAGATTGACTCAAGATTCAAGAAGACATCGATTTTCTTTAGAATGATGCTAAACACTTCAATGTCTTTGACATGAGCAGCATGATCAAAGCTTCGAGCTCTCAACTCAACTATGTCAAGTTGTATAAAAGATTAATCGAATTGATCTGCTCAAGAAATAACAGAGATTCTAGAGAGAAAAGAATTTTGACACTTGATTTTTGATGAATATTCTTTTTGAATGACTTGAAGAATACAACTAGAAGCTTCTTGTTTCAGACGAAAGACAAGATTGAACGAAATTTGTTTCTTGTGAACGAGCTAAGTATTAGTTGACTTCTCGTGAGCAAACGAAAAGTTATATTGCTTCTTGTGAGCAGACGAGAAACTGAGTTGCTTCTTGCAAGTGAATTGAAAACTGAATTGCTTCTTGTGAGCGAACTGAAAACTGAATTGCTTCTTGCGAGTGAATTGAGAACTGAATTGCTTCTTGTGAGCAATCTGTAGACTGAATTACTTCTTGTGAGTGATTTGTAGACTGAATTGCTTCTTGTGAGTGATTCGTGAACTGAGTTGCTTCTTGTGAGCGAACTGAAAACTGAGTTGCTTCTTTCAAGTAAATGAGAAACTAGATTGCTTCTTGCAAGCGAACTGAATGCTGAATTGCTTCTTGTGAGCAATCTGTAGACTGAATTGCTTCTTGTGAGCGATTCGTGAACTGAGTTGTTTCTTGTGAGTGAATTGAGAGCAAGACTGAAGAAAAGCTACTTTGTTAACTTCAAGCGAGAAATTTTCTTCTTGTTGATTAAGATCATAGATCTTGACGAGAGATTGATAACAATGATTAAGACAGAAGAAGAAAGATAAAATGAGAATATTGTATTCAAAATTGACATCAATGACGTGATGACAAAGTCATGACAGACTCATGACGATGAGATATTGACTTAATTCAATGACATAGAAGAATAGTCTTTCAATGTGTTCATCGAGAATTATTGTGATTTCGATGACATGAGTAATGTCATCGATTAGAGCAACTTGATCATTAAATTCTCGAAGTCTGCGAGAGTGAGTTAATTGATGCAAGAAAAGATGTTGTTGTTGCGCGAAGAATTTATTCATAAAGACATAAGCAAAGACTTCACTATCAATCAGAGCGAGAGCAAGAACTTTAGATTGAGCTTGACGTAGAATACAGAATACTATCATGTGATTATCTTTGAATGTCGAATTGAATTCAAAGAGTTTCAAGACAGATTTAGCAGAAAACTTTCTATATGATTGAAGTGAGAGTGAAAAGATTGAGACTAGTAGACAAGATGATATGTATACAGATCTTTGAGCGCGACTTAGCTCAGAAATTAGACTTTTCTCGCAGACAGCGAGACTTCTTCATTTATACTGATGATGTCATTGTCGTAGACGTTTATGATATGCAGAGTGAAGAACTTCTTATTTGAGCATTCTTTAGCGATTTTGCTTGAATGTTGCAACTTGCAGTAGTAGCACAGCTTTCACTTGTTGCAGATTTTCTTGATCTCAGAAACGATCAGAGTCTTATCTTGAATAATGACAATGACGAAGCTTAGATTCATTGACTCATTGAAAGATGAAAGAGAGAGAGATGAAGATACTGTTGAAACAACAGTCACAAAAGTAATAATCTTTGAATCTCAAGAATTACTAGTCAATGCAAAGATGCTCTTGACTTTGATGAATGAAATGATGATAAAGACGAAGTGAGATTGATGATGCTTAAGCTGCTGAAGCTCTTCATTGATGTCAGAGAATGCTTAAATTCATTGATGAAAGATGAATGATCGAGTTTCATCGAGATTTTGTCAGAAGAAGACAATGACTTAAGTGAAATAATTGACGTTGCGCTTCAGACAGTCAATCAATGAGAAATCTTTCATCAAAGAATATTCTTTCTTTTGATAGAAGAGATTGTAGTAATCAACAAAGCTATTCATGTCTTGCTTCAGAGTTTCACGAAGATATAAATGAGCATCTTCTGTCTTGAAAGAATTGTCGCAGCAATGATGCAACTTGTGTCATCAATCTGCAAAGATGAAAATGATACAGAGATCATTGACATGATATTGACTCATTAGATTGTGAATCTTCTTATCTATGATGAGTCGTGACTCGACATAGATGATCTTGACTCGATGAGAGAAGTAATGATCATTGTTCATGTTCATGCGCTGTATCAGACTCTGCTCTCATGCATTCAATCAATCTTTGTTCTTCTCATATTCAGATATGTCAAGAAGCTTCTCGAATCTAGAAGCGATGAAGACAATGACAGAGTTCGCAAAAGAGTGAACGATGAGAAAAGATTGATTGTTCAAGATTTGTGCAATGATCTGAGTTATCATCGCAAGAGACTGAGAATTCAATTCTATATAGACTGAAGAACTGAAAACGATGAACGAAAATGAAATGATGACATCATGTTGTTGAACTTGATTTTGAAGCTCACGCATTGCGCGAAACATCTCAACTGAATTTTCGATCACACTTTGAGCGAACTGTTTGACAGCATGCTCATCGTCAATCAAGAAATTGTGAAGCAACTTTATTTGAACGAAAGAATAACTAAACGAGATTTCAACGTATGAAAACGTTGCAGAAATTGTAGATCTTTCATAATGTCAAAGACTGAGCTAGACTAGAGATACTATTAATATAGAAGACTGATATTATTATTACTTTGATAGAATCTAGATACAAGACAATACATCAAATAATGTACAAGATGAAAGACAAAGAGTGAAAGAAAAGAATGAGAACTCAACTTCTATATACATGAATCGAGCAGAATCAAGACTAGACAGTAGTTTTATTGACTTAAGATTGCAGAAGTTCGCGCACATGACTGAGATGATTAAAACAGAATTGCTGAAACTAGATTAAGATGATGATGACTAGATTAATGACTTGATTCATTGAACTGCGAAACAGATTCAATGAATCAAGATTATCTAAGATATCAACAATTTATGTTCTAAATTGAGTTGATGATCTGACATCATGACATTGAGCGAGAAAACAAGATAGTTTTGCGAAGTTCTTGACTCAGCAACAAGTTATGTCTACTACTTCAAGAAAAAATCTTACTTTGATTTGATGTTTAGAAACTTTTCACTCTAAGATTTTCTTGATATAAAACTTCAGAATGTTGACAAAGTCTTTTATTCTATGAATCACATTTAAAGTCTTGATTTCGCTGACAAATAGCTTGAACTTCTTGAATGATAGCTGTAATAAAGTTTATTCAACTTGAGAAAAGAAATGCTGACTTAGAAAGTTGTATTGCTTCTTGAAACTTCTAAAATCATCAAAGAAATCGTTCATGTAGAAGATCATGACAGATAGTTTCTCAAGACTATTAAAGTGTAGTAGTGATGATTCTCTATGTGATGAAGACAAAGCTTCAAACGCTCGATACATGAATTCAATCAATGTAAATTTTGCTGATTGCAAGCTCTGCTGCATACGTGTTGACTGTAGTTGATTGATCTCAAATATCATAAAAGCAAAATAATGTTTATCATTTGAATATAAAGATATTCTCAGATAAATGTGCTTTAAATTCGCAGAAAATAGACAACGATGTTGAGAATCAGCTAAATTGTCATGCATCTTGAAACTTAACTTCATATAGATATCAGAAAGTTTCTTCGTAACTTTACTATAGTCAAAAATGACTCTAGATTCATCTTGAGAAGTGAAATTCTTCACTTTATTCACTATGACAGCTTAAGCATTTCATCGAGATAATTTATCATTGACAGTCTCTGTAAATTCATACATACGTTCTTTTATATCTTCTTGAATAATCTTACAAAGTCATCATTTAAAGTGTGTTAATCAGCGTTTTTGAATTGAGTTGTTAACGAGTTTAGTTTCTGATGCTATTTGAACTCAATGTACAATTAGATTGATGCAAAATAGATTAATGAGATTTGTGTCATTTAAATAATGATAGTGATACAATAAACATAGCACTTTATATATATCTTCTTTTATAGAAATTAAAGAACTCAACTTAAGTTTAACTTCTATAGTTCAAACCTTCAATTTAGTTATAGAGATATTCATATTTATTTTCGAATGTTGAATTCATTTATCAAAATATAAGTTTATTCTTTTATGTAAGTTCACTTGTATTCTTGATGTCATGATGTCAGATCATCAATTCGATTTAGAACATGAATCGTTGATATCTTAAATAATCTCGATTCATTGAATCTGTTTCACAGTTCAATGAATCAAGTTATCAATTTAATCATCATCATTTTAATCTAGTTTCAGTAATTCTGTTTTGATCATCTCAGTCATGTGCGCGAATCTTTGCAATCTTAAGTCATAAAACTACTGTCTAGTCTTAATTCTGCTCGATTCATGTATATAAAAGTCGAGTTTTTGTTTTTTTCTTTCACTTTTTGTCTTTCATCTTATACATTATCTGATGTATTGTCTTGTATCTAGATTCTATCAAAGTAATAATAATAATATCAGTCTTTTATATTGATAATATCTTTAATTTAACTCAGTCTTTGACATTACAAAAGATCTACACTTTCTGCAACGTTTTCATACATTGAAATCTTGTTTAGTTATTCTTTCGCTCAAATGAAGTCATCTCACAATTTCTCAATTGACGATGAGCATGCTATTAAACAGTTCACTCAAAGTATGATTGAAAATTCAGTTGAGATCTTTCGTGTAATGCAAGAGCTTCAAAGTCAAGTTTAACAACATGATGTTATCATCTCATTTTCATTCATCGTTCTCAATTTTTCAGTTTATATAAAATTGAATTCTCAGTTTCTTGCAATAATAGCTCAGATCGTTGCACAAATCTTGAACAATCAATCTTTCTTCGTTGCTCATCTCTCTGCAAACTCTGTTGCTGTCTTCATCGCTTTTAGATTCAAGAAGCTTTTCAACATATTTGAATATGAGAAGAACAAAGATCAATTGAATGCATGAAAGCAGAGTCTGATACAGCGCATAAACATGAACGATGATCATTATCTCTTTCATCGAGTCAAGATCATTTATGTCAAGTCATGATTCATCATAAATAAGAAGATTCACAATCTAATAAGTCAATATCAAGTCAATGATCTTTGTATCATTTTCATCTTTGCAGATTGATAACACAAATTGCATCATTGCTGCAACAATTCTTTCAAGACAGAAGATGCTCATTTATATCTTTGCAAAACTTTAAAGTAAGACATGAATAGTTTTGTTGACTATTACAATCTCTTCTATTAAAAGAAAGAATGTTCTTTGATGAAAGATTTCTTGTTGATTGACTGTCTGAAGTGTAATGTCAATTATTTCACTCAAGTCATTATCTTTTTCTAACGAAATTTCAATGAAACTCAATCATTCATTTTTCATCAATGAATTCAAGCATTCTTTGACATTAATGAAGAGCTTTAACAGCTTAAGCATCATCAATCTTGCTTCATCTTCATCATCATTTCATTCATCAAAGTCAAGAGCATCTCTGCATCAACTAGTAACTTTTTGAGTTCAAAAATCATCATTTTTGTGACTGTTGTTTTAACAGTATCTTCATCTTTTTCTCTTTCATTTCTTGATGAGTCAATGAATCTAAGCTTTGTCATTGTCATCATTCAAGATAAGACTTTGATCATTTCTGAAATTAAGAAAATCTGCAATAAGTGAAAGCTGTGCTACTATTGCAAATTGCAACATTCGAGCAAAATCATTAAAGAATGCTCAAATAAGAAACTCTTCACTTTATGTATCATAAACATCTATGACAATGATGTCATCAGAATAAATGAAGAAGTCTTGCTGTTCGCGAAAAAAGTTTAGTTTTTAAGCTAAGTCATGCTCAGAGATCTGTATATATATCATCTTGTCTATTAGTCTCAATCTTTTCATTCTCACTTCAATCATATAGAAAGTTTTCTGCTAAATTTGTCTTGAAACTCTTTGAATTCAATTTGACATTCAAAGATAGTCACATGATAATATTCTGTATTTTACGTTAAGCTTAATCTAAAGTTCTCATTCTCACTCTGATTAATAATGAAGTCTTTGCTTATGTTTTTATGAATAAATTCTTCACGCAACAACATCATCTTTTCTTGCATCAATTAACTTACTCTCACAGACTTTGAGAATTTGATAATCAAGTCACTTTAATTGATGAAATTATTCATGTCATCAAAATCACAATGATTCTCGATGAACACATCAAAAAACTATTCTTTTATGTCATTGAATTAAGTCAATATTTCATCATCATGAGTCTGTCATGACTTCATCATCACGTCATTGATGTCAATTTTGAGCACAATATTCTCATCTTGTTTTTCTTCTTTTGTCTTAATTATTGTTGCTCATCTTTCGTCAAGATCTATGATCTTAATCAACAAGAAGAAAATTTCTCGTTTAAAGTTAACAAAGTAGCTTTCTCTCAGTCTCGCTCTCAATTCACTTACAAGAAATAATTCAGTTCATGAATCATTCACAAGAAGTAATTCAGTTTACAGATCATTCACAAGAAGTAATTCAGTCTACAGATTGTTCACAAGAAGTAATTCAGCACTCAGTTCGCTTGCAAGAAGTAATTTAGTTTTTCATTCACTTGAAAGAAGTAACTCAGTTTTCAGTTCGCTTGCAAGAAGCAATTTAGTTTCTCATTTGCTCAAAAGAAGCAACTCAGTTTTCAGTTCGCTTACAAGAAGCAATTCAGTTCTCAATTTACTTGTAAAAAGTAACTCAGTTTTTCATCTGCTCACAAGAAGCAATATAACTTTTCGTTTGCTTACGAAAAGTCAATTAATATTCAACTCGTTCACAAGAAATAAATCTCGTTCAGTCTTGTCTTTCATTTGAAACAAGAAGCTTTTAATTGTATTCTTCAAGTCATTTAAAAAGAATATTCATCAAAAATCAAGTGTTAAAATTCTTTCTTCTTTAGAACTTCTGTTATCTTTCAAGCAGATCAATTCAATCAATCTTTTATACAACTTGACATAATTGAGTTAAAAACTTGAAGCTTTGATCATGCTGCTCATGTCAAAGACATTGAAGTGTTTAACATCATTTTAAAGAAAATTGATGTTTTCTTGAATCTTGAGTTAATCTCATCTTTTAGTTTAGACTCTGACGAGTCAAAATTGCATCATGCAACTTTGACTGTTTGTTCAAAGAACAGTTCAACTCTTGCTCAGTTCTCATCTCATTCTCAAGACAGTATGTATGATAAGAATCATCGTCTGAATCTTCATCAAATGAAAAAGAAATTTCATTTGACTGCATTTACAACACAAGAAGATCTTGAAGTCTATTGACAAAGTAAAAATGTCGATTCAATCACAATTCTATCATTCAAATATTTTAAGTTTCTAGATGTTTTCTTCAAGAAAAATGTTGATATCTTGTCTTTGCATCAAGCTCATAACATGTCATACATCTTAAAAAAGATGCTCAATTCTCAGTCTTCGCTTTGTACAACATAAGTCATGATGAAATTCTAGAACTTCATCATTATTTGAATGAAAATCTGAGCAAAGATTTCATTCAAGTCAATTGCTCTCAGATGATCATTTCTGTTCTCTTCATCAAGAAACTTAAAGAAAAACTTTACTTCTGCGTGAACTATCGAGATCTGAACACTATCACAGTCAAGAATTGATATTCTTTGTCTCTGATCTCAAAAACACTGAATCATCTAAATTGAGCTAAAATCTTTATCAAGCTGAATATCATCTTTGCGTTCAATCAACTTCAAATCAAAGAAGAAGATGAAGTTTTCATCATCTTTCATACTTGATTTGAATTATTCAAGTATCTAGTCATGCTTTTAAATCTATGTAATGAGTCTGTCTCATTTCAGAAGTACATTAACAATACTCTTTGTGAACATTTAGATAAGTTCTGTACAGCTTATCTGAATGACATCTTGATTTATTTCAACAATGAACTCAAGCATGAGATTCATGTTGTCGTGAGACTGCTCGCATCATTCTCACGAGATAGTTAGTAAGAGAAAAGAGATCGAGATCTGAGTCAATGATAGAAGAGTTGAAAGACGTTTTTCAAGTGTACATATAAATTTCATTGCGACTTGTAGATAGAGACAGAGACATACACGTTTTACAGTATCTTTCTACTAGCACGATCATTTCATGTGTTTGTTATTTGCTTTCTCTGTTGCTTTGATACGACTTTCTATATTGCATCTGTACTCTATCTCTCAACATTGAAGCTCAACGCGAAAATATTATTTTTATGATATCTTGAGTAGAACAGTTGACTGAACAGCAGAGAGCGACACGACATCTCTACAGTGATCAGAAAGTTTATGAAAGATTTGAAGTGAGAATCGATTTGACTCTGAAATACGGGAAATTGATATAGCGACTTTATTTCGCTTAGAAATATTGACGAAAGCTATTCAAGTCACAGAGTTCTCACAGTTGAAACTAGAAGAGATGCGTATCTTCAGCTGACGAAAACTGTTTCTCTTTGAGTGAAGATGCAACAGCGAAGAAGAGAGAAACTGACTTTCGCGAATGATTGACACTCAGAAGAGATGCTCTGATCAGAAGAAGAATTCGTCTGATCTTGAGACTCGCAAGAAACAGACAGCGAAAGTGAGAATCAAAGAACGAATTCGAAGCGATGTAGACAGAAGTACGAGAAATGACGTCAGTTTCAGCAGTGAATCATGTTTCAGCAGAAGCATAAGATTGAGCGTTGTTCGTCAAATAAAAGAAGAGAAAAGAAAAGCATCTTGATCAGTTGTAACAACTGCAAAAGAAAGAAAGAAGAACTTCGACGAGTCAAGAAGCAAAAACAAAATAACGAGATCATTTTGACTGCTCTATTATTTTTGCTATTCTGTATTTTATTCTCACAGCTCTCAATATCAACTCACAGCGACAAAATGACAAGCTCATTGAGAACATCTGTTGTAGACACGAGTGCTACGCTCATCAGCTCTCGAGCCAGCTCAGAAATAAACACGATCACAATGTCGTTTCTGAAATATCTGACATTCATGTCATCGCTTGAAACTTCGAAAGTTTCGTAGTTTGAAGAGAAGAACATGACTGATTTTCTAGAAAGATATGAAGATTTCTGTGATGATTATGAGCTGAATCAGATCGATTGATTTCGCAAGCTGTCAAGATACTGCGACAAGATCATTAATGATAGCATCAAGACTATGATCGGATATATTGACTTCAACTGATAAGAACTGAAGAAGACGATGAAGAAGAAGTACGAGAAAGATGACACTGATCAACAGCTGAATTCTCGAATTTTCCTGAAAATCTTCAAGAATAAGTCTCGTATCATGAAGAATGATCTGAAGCTGTACAGTCGACAATACAAAAGCATATCGCATTCGTTGATAAAACGCGAGCAAATGAATGAGTATATCAGATGCTGCTGATTTGTCAAGAGTCTTTCATTTATACTAAGCGAAAAGATCATACGAAAGTGTGCACTTGATTCTGAAGATCTTAGTTTCATGAACTTCAAGAAAGCTAGTGACGCGATAGTGATCTACTGCGACTCTGTCAAAGCACTGTTGAAATTCTTGATCATGATCAAGAATTTCGATGATCTCAGCAAGCTCGTGAACGAATATCAGATCAAGCGATCGACGATGTCAGACAAGTTCTTCGATTCTTCAATAGTAGCACAGCTCAGCGATACAATAATGAATGAGATGATAAATAAGTTTGAGACGATGATGCTTTCTTTGCAGACAGCAACGAAGAAGATTGAATCTTTCATGCAAAACATGACAGCATCTGTCTCGATGCTTAACATCTATATCTCACATGAACTCATCACGTCTGCTCATTCAGCAATGTTGATGTCATCATCATTTTCACTTTCGAGAAGTGAACGAGCGTCTTCGATGTCTAGAATGAAAGAATGCTTTTTCTGTGAAGAAATAGAATGTCAGAAGATTAGATGTCATCAACTGAATATTTATAAGACAGAAGAGAAGATACACGTGAATGAAACAAACAGATTCTGAATGAGACTCACTGAAAGAAATGACAGATTGACATCTTTTGCATTAAGTCGTTCTCAGAAAGAGCTGATTGACAATGCTTTGTGTTACGAGTGTATCAAGACTGAACAAGGCTGAAGTTCTAATCAATTCGCATCAGGTTTGACTCAGATATGACTCAGATATGACTCAACACTCTTTTTCTTTCCCAACATTCTTTTCTTTCATCAACATCTTGTTCATCTACATCACATTCTTTTCGTGTCATAAACACATTTCTTTCAGGCCTAGCGCAGTCTTTGAACATTACATAAATAGAAGCTTTTGTATCAATCTTCTTCTGTATTCTTAATATTCAGTTATAGCTATTTCTAAAGATCAAGCACTATCAATTCTGATCTTCATTGATTGTATCATCTAGACACGATTCTGACAATGTTCTAAATTGAGTTAATGATCTGACATCATGACAGTAGCTTTTCTCTTCAAGACTGAACTTCTGCAAAATAATGAAAAGAAACAAGATGAAATGAGAAAGAATTGAAAATAAAGACTGAAATGAAATGAGAATTGATGTAAACGCATTTTAATGTGATGAAGCACAGATGAGACTAGAATAAATCTGAGTCACATCTGAGTCAGATTTGAGCAAGATGTTTGAAGAACAAGACGAGATGAGACGCATTTTAACATGATGATGCACAGAAATTAAAACACATCTGAATCACATTTGAATCAGATTTAAACAAGATTGTCACGATTCTAGCCTTGTCAGACTCAGTCTTCTAGCCTTATCAGGTCTATTCTCGCTTCGTCATCTTGACTAGTTTCTATTGAGTCTAGCGTCGACTGAGAAACACACATATGTAGTCAGCTTCTTTTTCGTAGCTATCTTTCTTTCTTAGCATTTATCTTCTAGTTAAATGACACTTCTATCTGACTCGCTCTAAACAGGCTTCTAACATTAGATAAATGCTCATCATCTACTATTCTGCTATCGATGAATAGATGATACGAAACAATCTATTCAGTAAGGAAAATTTGCAAGAAATTCTTCAAATTTGCACCATCATTTTAGGTTGCAAGAAATTCTTCGATTCTACACTCATTTTCATCATTCTATTCGCAAGAAATTCTTCGAATAAAGCACTCAATTATTACCTGAAATTCACAAGGAATTCTTTGAATTTTCACTCATCAAAAAACATCAATTCAAAACATCAACCTCTCATCTATTCTTACCTCAACAACTTCTATCTTCTTTCATCATGACACGCGACGTTGAGTCAGTTGAGTCTCGAACAACTCGTCTGCTTAGAAGCACTGTCAATAGAAGAGTTTCACTTCTACTCATCGATGCTTCAGTCGAAGCTGAGAAAGCTGTCACCTCATGAAACATAAACATCGAAGAACAACTGTTTCATTGAGTCAGCAATC